>LNFM01003156.1_pt1 | contig 42124 bp, 42 predicted proteins | sample 596031 | NCBI WGS metagenome assembly LNFM01 (sample SAMN04254537, study PRJNA301005) | activated carbon metagenome | isolation source: dual media filters at the Ann Arbor, Michigan drinking water treatment plant | place: USA: Ann Arbor
ACGTCAATAACATTGACATGAAAATAATGGTTTTTAAGTCAAATTTTGGCATTAAGTAAAGGTTTTATAAATATTTAGTAAAACACCGCTGGCTATTGATTTAGCAGTTAAAATAATGGCTATAACCACATCAACGAGTATAACCCCGCCTAAGGCTTTTTAAAGCATCCAAGCGCTCTAAATTCATTTTAAACCCAGTATTTCATGCTAAATAGTCTTAATTCACCACAACGTGAAGCCGTTAAATACCTCGACGGCCCATTATTAGTGCTAGCTGGCGCTGGCAGCGGCAAAACGCGCGTGATTACGCAAAAGATTAATTATTTAATTGATGAGGCAGGTTATTCGCCTAAAGAAATCGCGGCAATCACTTTTACCAACAAAGCCGCGCGCGAAATGCAAGAACGTGTAGGCAAACTGATGCAAGGCAAAAGCACTAAAGGCTTAACGATTGCCACTTTTCACTCACTTGGTTTGCAAATGCTGCGTCAAGAAGCGGCTTTGCTAGGCTATAAACCACAGTTTTCAATTTTAGATTCTTCAGATAGCTTTAAAATTGTAGCTGATATTTTGGCTACCACCGATAAGCAATTATTACGCAAAACGCAGTGGCAAATTTCTGCCTGGAAAAACGCGTTTATCAACCCAGATCAAGCCAAAGCTGCGGCAGATGAAGAGCTCACACACGCCGCCGCCAAAGTTTATCAGCTGTATCAGCAAACACTTAAGGCTTATCAGGCGGTGGATTTTGATGACTTGATTAAGCTTCCAGTAGAGTTATTTGACCAGCATGAAGAAGCTTTAAATAAGTGGCAGCGCAAATTGCAATACTTGCTGATCGATGAATATCAAGATACCAACGCCTGCCAATACAAATTAGTCAAAATGTTAACGGGCGTGCGCGGTCAATTTACTGCGGTGGGCGATGACGACCAAGCCATTTACGGCTGGCGCGGTGCCGATGTTGAAAACTTGCGCCAGCTCACTACCGATTTTTCACGTTTAAAAGTGGTTAAGTTAGAGCAAAATTACCGCTCTACCGTGCGTATTTTACGTGCAGCTAATCAAGTCATCAGTAACAATCCAAAGCTATTTGAAAAGAAATTGTGGAGTGATTTGGGCACAGGTGATTTGATTCAAGTAACAGCCACCATGAGCGAAGAACACGAGGCCGAATCGGTCATCATGAAACTGCAAGCGCATAAATTTGAACACCGCACATTTTATAAAGATTACGCCATTTTGTATCGCGGCAATCATCAAGCGCGTGTGTTTGAGCAGCAATTACGCAATCAAAAAATCCCCTACACCATCTCTGGTGGCCAATCATTTTTTGATAAAGCCGAGATTAAAGATTTGGTCAGTTACTTACGTCTTGTTGCCAATGAAGATGACGACCCTGCTTTTATTCGCGCGGCAACCACACCTAAAAAAGGCATTGGCAACACCACTTTAGAACGGCTTGGCGAATATGCTAGCGCGCATAAAATGTCGCTATTTACTGCCGCATTTGAGGGCGAATTTCAACGAGAAATTGGCAATAAACAGCTAGAAGACTTACTCAATTTTTGCCAATATATTCAAAAAATTCAAGTACGTGCGGTGCGCGACCCCGCGGGTGAAGTGCTGAATGATTTATTAAATACGATTCAATATGAAGCTTTTTTGTATGACAGTGAAGAACCGCGCGCAGCGGAAAGTAAATGGGCAAATGTGCAGGAATTTATTGCGTGGCTAACCAAAAAAGGTGAATCTAGTACCGAATTTGGTAACGAAACAGAAGGCAAAAACCTGCTAGAACTCACGCAAATGGTTTCATTAATTAGCATGCTAGAAGGTCGTGAAGATGGCGAGCCTGACGCGGTTAAGCTATCTACATTGCATGCCGCAAAAGGCTTGGAGTTCGGCCATGTGTTTTTAATCGGCGTAGAAGAAGGCATTTTGCCACATCGCGAAAGTATCGATTTAGGTGCAGTTGACCCCACAAAAATCGAGGAAGAGCGCCGCTTAATGTATGTGGGCATTACGCGCGCACAAAAATCATTGAATATTTCGTGGTGCAAAAAACGTAAACGCGCTGGCGAGGTACAAATGTGCGAGCCAAGCCGTTTTATTGCAGAATTACCCACCGCCGACATCCGGCATTTTGGCAACCCATTTAATAAAGATATTGAAGCCAGCAAAGATTTTGGAAAGTCTAAAATGGCGGGTATTCGTGCCATGCTGGGCAAAGCATAATGGAGTATATAGTTGCAATAACACAAACCAACTCAATAAAAAAGGCGGATAAATAATGAAAGCACTATTATTAAAACGTTATGGAAAAACTGACCAACTCGCGTTCGCTGATATTCCAAGGCCTACAATCAAGCCAAACGAAATCCTTGTTCAGATACATGCTGTAGGACTTAACCCAATCGATAACAAGATTCCGACAGGCGCATTCAAACCCATCATCAAACTTGCATTACCAGTTGTGATGGGCAGCGATTTAGCAGGCGTTGTGGTAGAGGTCGGTAGTCGCGTGACGCGGTTCAAACAAGGCGATGCCGTTTTCGCCAGCGTCTTCGACCTTGGTACAGGGTCGCTTGCGGAGTTCGCGGCCGTTCCCGAGAATGCTGCTGCGATTAAACCTGCAAATCTAGATTTTGTGCAAGCGGCCTCCGTTCCAATGGTCGGCCTTACATCTTGGCAAGCGCTGAAAGAGCGTGCAGGCCTCAAGCTCGACCAGAAAGTATTCATACCCGCTGGCTCAGGCGGCATTGGCTCTTTCGCCATTCAACTAGCAAAACACTTTGGGGCAACAGTCGCAAGCACCACTAGCACGGCTAATGTAGAGATGGTAAAAAAACTCGGCGCAGATGAAGTGATTGATTACAAAAAACAAGAATTTGAGGACGTGCTACAAGGCTATGACGTAGTGCTGGGCACTATTGAGGGCGTCATTGAGAAATCTCTAAAGATATTGAGACCCAATAGTCGCATCGTCTCGCTAGTTGGCCCTTTAGATGCAGCATTTGCTAAAACCAAAGGCTTAAACTTTCTCTTGAAATGCGTGTTCGGATTAATGAGCCTAAGAATTATTCGCCTCGCCAAAAAAGTGGATGCAAAGTATTCATTTTTATTCATACATGCAGACGGTCAGCAGTTAGCGGAGATAGGCAAGCTGTTAGAAGCTGGATATATCGTTCCAGTCATCGACAAGGTATTTCCTTTTGATCAAACAAAAGACGCGCTTGCCTATCTTGAACAGGGAAGAGCCAAGGGTAAAGTAGTGGTTGAAATGATACCTGCCTAGAGGATACTCAACAAAATTGATTCATTGTGTGCGCCTATGAATTTAAAATACGCTGTCTAAATAGTCAATTAAATGCTCAAATTTATTGCACATAATATGTCTCAAAACAGCTACTCTGCGTAGTCAATATGCTTGAGGCCTGTACAGCAAGCTTTTTCAATTCTTTACTACAGTCAACCTGTTATCAATAAAGTAAGTTATTTGCCTAAGTGGCTTATAATACGCGCTCACTATTTTTTGCAGTAATCGCCCCATGCCTTTCATCACGCTAGATAACGCCAGCTTAGCTTTTGGCCATCACGCCCTGCTCGATCACGCCGCATTTCAATTAGATGCAGGTGAGCGCGTGGGTTTAATCGGCCGCAATGGCGCAGGAAAATCCAGCTTGCTTAAAGCAATTGCGGGCACCATTAAATTGGACGATGGGACTGTTTGGCGCGCACCAAACGCGCGCGTGGTTTATGTGCCGCAAGAACCTGAACTCGATACCACGCACACCATCTTTAAAGCAGTGGCAGAAGGCTTAGGCTCTTTGCAGCAAACGATTATTGATTATCACCAAGTGACGCATGACATGGGCATGCCCGATGCTGACATTGATGCATTGATGGACAAGATGCAAGCTTTACAGCATAATTTAGATGCGCAAAATGGCTGGGCGGCACAATCTCGTGTGGAAACGGTATTAACGCGCCTCAAATTAGATGCCGACGCGCTGGTTTCAACACTTTCTGGTGGCTGGCGTAAGCGCGTTGCGCTAGGCCGTGCGCTAGTTGCCGAGCCTGAAGTTTTATTGCTGGACGAACCCACCAATCATTTGGATTTGGAAGCAATTGAGTGGCTGGAAGATTTGCTATTAAGCTTTCAAGGCAGCGTGCTATTTATAACGCATGATAGACGCTTTTTAGATCGATTAGCCACGCGTATTACCGAGTTAGACCGTGGTAACTTAACCGATTTTTTAGGCAATTTTTCTAATTATCAGATTAAAAAAGAAGAGTTAATCGCAGTAGAAGAAACCCACGCCGCCAAATTCGACAAGTTTTTAGCGCAAGAAGAAGTGTGGATTAGGCAAGGCATTAAAGCGCGCCGCACCCGCAACGAAGGCCGCGTGCGCCGATTAGAAGCATTGCGCTTAGACCGCGCGGCACGCCGCGAAAGACAGGGTAATGTAAAACTGAATTTAGACGCTGGCGAACGTAGCGGTAAATTGGTCGCTGAACTGGATAATGTGGTGAAAAGCTATGGTGGCAGAACATTAATCAACGGCTTTAGCACACGCATTTTACGCGGCGATAAAATCGGCCTGTTGGGCCCAAACGGTATCGGAAAAACCACTTTATTAAAACTGATTTTGGGCGATATTGAAGCAGATAGCGGTGATATTCAACGCGGCACAAAAATCAATGTGGCGTATTTTGACCAAATGCGCGAGCAGTTAAACGAAGAAGCCACGCTTGCAGATACGATTAGCCCAGGCTCTGATTTTGTGGAAATCGGCAACGAGCGCAAACACGTCATTAGTTACTTAGAAGACTTTTTGTTTCCACCACAACGTTCACGTTCGCCAGTGAAATCCCTCTCTGGTGGCGAGCGTAACCGCTTATTATTAGCGCGTTTATTCGCGCGCCCAGCGAATGTACTAGTGTTGGACGAGCCAACCAATGACTTGGATATTGACACACTTGAGCTGCTGGAAAGCTTATTGCAAGAGTTTAAAGGCACGCTATTTTTAGTGAGCCACGACCGTGCGTTTTTAGAAAATACCGTCACACAAGTGATTGCATTTGAAGGCAACGGTGTATTAACCGAGTTTGGTGGCGGCTATGACGACTGGCAGCGCTTTACACAGCAAAGACTCAACGATGCAGCACAAATCACAAAAGTAAGTGATGCAAAAGCGAAACAAAATACGGCAAACAGCTCAGCTAGCGCCGCTAAAAGCACATCAAAACTCAGCTTTAAAGAGCAAAAAGAGCTAGATAATATTCCATCTGAAATTGAAAAATTAGAGTTAGAACAATCCTTGATTAATCAGCAGCTAGCGGATAGTAATGTATATAAGTCACAGCCAGAGCTGTTAAAAACCCTACAGGTACGATTAGTTGAAATTGAAAATTTACTAGAAAAATTGCTCGCTCGCTGGGAACAGTTGGATGCAAAATAGGCTGCAATCAACCTAACAGCAACGAGCTTTCCAAACACGGCAGCGCAGTAAAACGTTAGAATAGGTTTTTGTGTCCTTGTGGTGAAACGGATATCACCGGCCCCTCCTAAGGGTCAGTTTCAGGTTCGAGTCCTGACGGGGAAACTTTTAACGATTTTTGCACTCTTAAAATGAGAGGAAATAATCATGTTAACGAAAATACTTTTTTACAGCGTTATTCTATTGGTCGCCTTTTTTGGCTATAGGCACTTTAGCACATCGCAAGCGATGCTTAAAATCAATGAAAAAGCTCCCGGTTTTAATTTGCCTAACGCGAGTGGCGAGATGATGAGTTTAGATAATTTTAAAGGCAGCTGGCTTGTTCTATATTTCTACCCAAAAGATGACACGCCTGGTTGCACAAAAGAAGCCTGCGAATTTAGAGATGATTTGCATAAGCTGGAAAAACTAGGTGCTAAGGTTGTCGGCATTAGCGTAGATGATGGTTCTAGCCATGCAGCATTCGCAAAAAAATATAACTTACCTTTTCCGCTACTTAGCGATAAAGATGGCTTGGTTGCTCAAGAATATAACGCGCTCACCAACTTAGGCTTGATTAAAATTGCCAAAAGGTACACTTTTTTAATCGACCCCAACAGTACATTACGCAAAATTTACTTAACCGTAGACGCATCTAAACATTCTGAAGAAATTATTAATGACTTGCAAAAGCTCATTTAGTGAAACCAAATACGTCTAGTTGCCGTATAAATAAGTGTGTTTAATGCATGTCTAAGTGCAGAAAGTGATTACCATGAAGTGGCTGTTAATGATTTTTTTGTTGATGACGTTAACGGCTTGTTTCAAAAATACGCAGTACGCTAAAATCCCCAATGAGCAATGGTCAGATGTAAGTTGCAACTGGTTCGAATCGTGGGATGACTGTAAAAAAGCAGCAAAGAATCTTTGTCCAGATGGTTACTATGCGACCAACCATATGGAAAATTATTACACGCAAACACGTGTAGTCAGTGTTGCTTGTAAAGGCTAACTTAACACGATTTATTGCTGAAATTTATGTGGTGCCCGGAGCCGGAATCGAACCGGCACGACCGTAAAGTCGAGAGATTTTAAGTCTCTTTGGCTATCTATATTAATCAATTAGTTAGATATTTTATTTGATTAAATGACACAATCTTGTCACACTGCCATTTTATTCCTGAATTTAATTATTTATGGCAACTATTCGAAAACGCGGCGATTTTCAGTGGCAAGCACAAATCCGAAGAAAAGGTTTTCCAGAAGTTACTAAGACTTTTGAATTAAAAGTAGATGCGGAAGATTGGGCGCGTGATGTTGAGCGCGATATGCGCCGTGGTGTTTTTATAGATCGACGTGAAGGTGAATCTACTACTTTCATGCAGATCATTAATAAATATGCAGAAGAAGTAACCCCGCGTAAAAAAAGTAAAGCACGTGAAATAATAAGGCTCAATATGCTGAAAACCTTAGATATTGCACCACTCTTTATAAGCAGCATCAAGCCAAAGCAAATAGCCGAGTTTCGCGACAACCGCCGAAAACAAGGTTTAGCCGAAAACACAGTTAGGCTTGATATCTCACTAATCTCCGCAATTTTCGAAACTTGCAGGAAAGATTGGGGAATCGAAGTCGAGAATCCATGCCGCAAGATTAAGCTGCCTAAAGGTTCTGGCAAACGAGAACGCAGACTTAGCAATCAAGAAGAAACTGCTTTATTAGATGCTGCGCCTCTAGCAATGCCTAAAAGTCCATATATCCGCGAGTATTTAGAACTATTGCTTGAAACTGGCATGCGCGAATCAGAGCTATTGAAAACAGAATGGCGTGATATTGATCTAAGAAAACGCTGCATTCATCTTGATGACTCCAAAAGCGGTGATCCGCGCGATGTTCCGCTTTCATCGAAAGCCATTTCTATTATTAATAGCATTCCACAGCCTATTAAAGGTGGCCGCTTATTCAAAATGACCCAAGATGGCTTGATCCGTGGATTCAAGAAAGCCTGCAAACTAGCAATCAGCAAACTAGACAAACCTGTTGAAGGTTTCTGCGAGAATCTTAAACCACATGATTTGAGACACGAAGCCGCTAGCCGATGGGCTGGCAAGCTAGAAGCGCATGAGCTAGCCAAGATGTTCGGTTGGAAAACAATTCAGATGGCCATGCGATACTACCATCCGCGTGTTGAAGATTTAGCTCAGAAATTAGGTTAACTGTTATCCGACGCGTAGCTGACGCGTGCCCCACGCGTGCCCCACGCGTGGGATAGAATAGCTACCAGAGCGCCTCGCAGGGCATCTTGCTAAATTTAACTGCAACTTAACTCGCTGCAATGCAGTTATCCACCATCACATAGATAGCAATCATAAATAATTGTTGACAGACGATACTTAAAGACTATAATTAATATATCGTATATATGACTGTTAAATTATGTTTAATTCAGCAAACGCTACAAGTATTTACAGGAAAGACACAAACGTGCTTTTTGAGCGCATGTCTGCATCAGATCACGCTTGGTACAAACAACAGAAAGCGTTCGCTGAAGTCTACCTACTTAACTATATTAATAAATATAGACTTGATGGCAGCAAGTTCGAGCCCGAGAAGCCTGACGTATACGTGCGCTCTATGGATACGCCAGCTGCTTACCACGATTGGATTCAGAACATCAGCTCAGCAATTTTAGATGCCTGCTTAAGCATGGATGGCAGTCGCTTCGCTGAAGTGCCTCTACGTCTAGAAACACATGCACCAGGCATTCGTCATGCTAGCCAATTCAAACGCGGTCTGTCGTTTGATTACAACCCGAATAACAATTAAGGATAACAAATGAAAATTTCTGATATCTATAAAATTAACCGCGCTGCAGAATCGGGCGCCATTACATCTGATCAATATGCGAAACTTCACGAACAGTTAGCTAACGAAAAGCTAGATAACAAGCTGAACGATGACGGCAAAACGGAAGACATTAATAAATGGCTTTCAGAGCAAACAAAAGACTTTGATGACACGGACATTGAATTTTTGGATGCTGCTGGTGAACAGAAGGCGCACTATTTCGATGAGTTGAAACAGATCAGCACTGCGCACGACAAGCAAACTCAGCGTAACTTAGAGCAACTGTCAGACAAACAGGCAGATCGAGCTGAAGCTATTTCTAAGCATTTAGACCAACAACGCATGTCGCTTGCCAAGGCGATAAAAGAGCATACAGCAGCGAAAAATGATTACATAAAAAAACGTGAAGAATTAAAACAGCTGCAAACGAAATATACAGGCTTACGCGCGCAAAGCGATAAGCAGCAAATCGTCATCAATGAGAAACGTGAGCAGTTTGCTAAGCTTGATGCAGCTGGCAAAGCGGCTTCAGATGACATCAAAAACCACTATAGCAAGAATGACAATTTTGACATCGAAGCGGACAGTCAAATTAGCGCGCCAGACTATGCATTACGCAAAGCCCGTGGCTTCGCAGAGAGCCAACAGCTGTTATCTGACACAGCAGCGCAGCAGCAAGATCCGGACGTCAGAATGCGCATAGAAATGGAACAGTTGAGGCGCGAATCGGCTTTCCGCCGTGATCAGAATATCAACATAGAGGCGTTAACTGGTCAATCGCGCGCTGGTGTCATCGAGATGCATGAGAACAATCAAAGCTTGGCTGCAATTACGGCCGCAGAGCTTGATTTAAAGCTGGAAGCTAAAGGCATTAAGGTTGACTTTACTCAATCAGAACCTGATATTCGTGCGATTGAGCATCATGAGCTGTTAGATCAAAAAATCCAAGATGGTTTAGCAGTAATCGAGCTCAAGAGAATCACGCGAGATGAACTGATTGCCGCCAGAGCCAATGAAGAGCTTGTTAACAAAGATGTTAATCAGGCCGCATTTGACATGGATAACAAGGCAGTTGAGGTCTCTGAAGCGCGAAATAAAGTTGAGAATAAGTCAGCTGAAGTAATCGAGCGTAAGCTATCTTTAACGGATCGCTTGAAACAGAATCAAGTGTTGGCACAACAGAAAAATACTGGCACTGTCATGTCTAAACAGCAGTCAACTTTGCATGCAGATGCTCGCGCAAATCAGTTACGACTAGCTGAACAAGCTCGTTTACAACAAACACAACAAGCAAGCCATGGCTTATCTAGATAACGATAACACAGCATCAGAACAAGCTTACAATGAAAAACTTGTTGGCAAGCTCAACAATTATCGTGAAGAAGCAGCAACTAAAAATGCTGGCAAACAGATATCGAAAAAGCTTCTAAACTCGCTGAATGAGGCTAGGCGCACTCAGCGAATGCTGGTTGGTGAAAGCACTGTTTACAAAGCACCAGCGGCTCCGGAGCCGCCTGAGCCTGCTCCGGAATCCAGTACAGTAGATAATAAATTAATGGCAGATCAGCATGATTATATAAATCAGTTGACTGCCCATGAAACTGAAGAAGATTTCGACATGGAAGCGTCATTTGATGAAGTTGCACAAAAGATGCGCGATAATGCAGATAACGAAGAAACAATTACAGAAGAAGATATAAATTGAAAGATTCCGTCAGATTTATAATAACTTGCCCGTACAAAACGCGCGCAGCATTAATCCGTGGGGTTGCCAGACGTATTCTTAATGCTGGCCGAAACTCGCAGCTTGCTTACGCACAGCCCAGCCTTGCAGTCATGGTCAGCGATATTGTTGAGTTGAAGCTCAACTTGCCACCGAAAATTGAACCCAATACTTCCATCACAAAGAAGAGTCTAATCATGCTCTTCTTACACGCAAACCTGCACGCAGCGCTAACTGAAGAAGCAAAAAAACAAGGAATATCTTCAACAAAATTATTACTGGATATCATTCAAAAAATCGACTTTAAGCAGCTAAACGTTATATACAGCGACAGCTTGCAGACTGAACAAATGGTGCCCTGCTCTTATAATCTGCTATCTGAGTGCCGCTATAAAATCAACCGCGAAATTGCAAAAAGAATGATTTCACAGCCTACAGGTCTAGGCAAAGCAGAATTTGAAAATGTTGGCAAAATCATCAATGAAATCCTTTCTTCGAACTTCAAAATACCGCTTCCCAAGCCTATCGCAGCAGAACAAGTGGTCGACAACGAGCAAGTTAAGTTTACAGTCTTTATGAACGAACAGCTTCACAAATCGCTAAAAGAACATTGCGAAAAGCAATCTGATAAAACAGGTGAATTTATATCGGTCAACGCGACAATCGTTAGATGGATTGAAGAAACTGCGGAAGACGAGATGTGGTAATATAAACGATACTGTTTATATTGACATAGACAGCCTACTTCGATATAATAGTCATCTACTTTGAAAAGCTCTAGAATGAAATCAGTTACAACTAATTTAATGTTTACCCGCACTTTCGCACTATTAAGCGATAGAGGTCTGTTGCCCTGATTTCCGTAACAATCAGCAACCAAGGCCTCAAATTTGAGGCTTTTTTTTCGTCCATAATTTTTGAAAGCTTTTATGAAGCTACACATACTGTCTGATTTGCATAATGAATTTAGCCATCACATGGCTTCTGCTGCATCGCAGGCTGCTGATGTCATCGTACTTGCTGGCGACATTTGGAAGCATGATAAAGGCTTCTATTGGGCTCGCGAGACCTGGCCTGACAAAGAAATCATATACATTGCCGGAAACCACGAATTTTATGGAAAAAACAGGAAAGACGTGATTTCACAATTGCATATCGCTGCTAAGAAAACTGGCGTGCATTTCTTGGATGACGCCGAGGTTGTAATCGATGACGTACGGTTTCTAGGCGCAACTCTGTGGACTGACTTCGAGTTGCTTAACGACAAAGAAGGCTGCATGGTTGATGGCCAGATGTCTTTAAATGATTTCCGTGTAATTCATGAGGGTGACTGGGTTTTCTCGCCGAACGATTCTGTTGTCTTGCATGAAAAGTCATTAGCATTTCTGAAAAGGAAGTTAGCAGAACTGCATGAGGGCAAAACAGTTGTTGTGACGCATCATTTACCATCAAAACTATCAGTTGCTGAGCGATACAAGGCTGACACTTTAAGCGCATGTTTTGCGAGTAATCTTGATGAAATGTTCGGTAGCAGCGAGTTATGGATTCATGGCCATACGCATGACAGCTTTGATTATGTTGCTAATGGCACCCGGGTTATCTGTAACCCGCGCGGCTATTGCAGGTTTAAAGGTGCGCAGGAAAACAGTGAATTCAACCCTGATTTGATTGTTGAGATATAAATGAAAGTAAGCAGAAAAGTGTTAATGAAGCATCAGATGCACAGTGCACAAGACATCGACTTTTATTTTCAAGCTGACTTTATCTCTAGAAAGTTATCAATTGCAGTCGACTTGATTGATACAGCACTTCTTGAAAGTTTTATATGTATGCACGCTGCTCAAATACTTAATGTCGAGCTTGAAAAAGTAAATAAGCTGCCACCACTAATCAATTTAGATAATTTTGAAATAGAGCTAATTGTTGCTAGCAGCGCGCGATTCAGCGTGCAGTATGCTCTCAGTGAAATTGATTACAGGCACAACACTTTAATTATAAAAGTGCTTAAAAGTTAAGTTAGTTAGCATTAAAAAATATTTTTCGCGTATCAGATAAGAATAGTTTTGGTCGACTTTTAATAATTGGGTTAGGGAACATCATGGTTAAAAAAACAATGCTGGATGACATTAAAGTATTAGATCAAAACTCATTATTTTCTGACGAAGTGAATCGACCAAGATGCAGTAGACACTTTTAAGCCTCATAATTACGCTTAAAAGGAGCATCAAATGGTTAGCAAAAGATTTACAGAAGAATTTAAACTAGAAGCTATCAAACAAATTACTGAGCGGCATTTTCCTGTTGCAGAAGTGTCAGCAAGGCTAGGTGTCTCAACCCACAGTCTTTATGCATGGGTGAAGAAATACAGCCCACCCGAACCAGTGAGAATGGCTGCTGATGATCAGCAGGCTACAATTAAACGTCTGCAATCTGAGCTTAAACGAGTCACAGAAGAGCGTGATATCCTAAAAAAGGCCGCCGCGTACTTTGCCAGAGAATCCCAGTAAGGTACGCATTCATCCGCAACCACGAGTCGGAGCATTCCATACGACGCATGTGCCGTGTGATGAATGTACATCCTAGCGGCTACTATGCATGGCGCACATCGCCTACATCGATGCGTCATCGTGAAGACCTCCGGCTATTGGGCCTCATTAAGCAGTTCTGGCTGGAAAGTGGTGGTGTTTATGGCTACCGCAAGGTAACCGATGATATGCGTGATACGGGCGAGCGTTGCAGCAGGCACCGTGTGTATCGCCTCATGCGCACTGAGGGATTACGTTCTCAAACTGGCTATCGCCGTCGCCCTGGTACTCGTTATAGTCGGCCATCAACCGTCGTGCCTAATCATGTTGCGCAGCAGTTTAATGTTACCGAGCCTAACAAGGTATGGGTGACGGATATTACCTACATCCGCACCCATGAAGGTTGGCTCTATCTTGCTGTGGTATTGGATCTGTTCTCACGCCAAGTCATTGGCTGGTCGATGCAACATCGCATGGAAAGCGAACTGGCGATCAATGCGTTACTGATGGCAATTTGGCGCAGGCAACCAAGCCAACAAGTTATTATTCACTCGGACCAAGGTAGTCAATTCAACAGTTATGAGTGGCAGGATTTTTTAAAGGCTCACAACCTATGCGCCAGCCAAAGTCGGCGTGGCAATTGTTATGATAACGCTGTCGCTGAGAGCTTCTTCCAGTTACTGAAACGTGAACGCATACGTCGTAAAACGTATTTAACGCGAGAGGATGCAAGGCGGGATGTGTTTGATTATATCGAGATGTTCTACAACCCAAGACGCCGACATAGTTACGCCAATCGGCTTTCTCCAGTAGAATTTGAAAGGCAATACTTCAGTAGGCAAGAAAGTGTCTAGTAAGGACTGGTCGATTCAGTGGTGGCGTATTAGCTTTATCTGAATCTTGCTTGCTCGCTAGTTTTTCAAAGACTCTGATGTTGTTACTAATACCATTGATTAATGACATTGCTATTCTCTCCAAGTGGAATTTCATAAGCAATCCTAACTAATTAGAGGCTCAAGCTATTTCCAGAGTAAAAGAGATCTTTATGCTTATTTCCACTCGGAAATTAAAAAAACTAATTGACATTTAGATTTAGTAGCTTAATAATATAAAAAACCAACCGGTCATCTATTTTTAGTTATGCCACGTCCAGTCAATTTTGTTGTTAGAGAAAAGATTTTATCCGTAGGGCAAGAATTCGTTCAAGCTAATGGATTCAATGCATGTTCAGTCCAAGATATTGCGCAAGCAGCGAATATCCCTAAAGGGTCTTTTTACAGCTATTTTGAAAGCAAGGAGGCTTTTGCTGTTGAGATATTGCAGGCTTACTGGGCAGGAATTTTAGAGTCAGATCATTTGGTAAATGGTAGGGCCACAACCCTTATAGAGCATTTTGACGCATTGGCAAATTACCATGAGGAGAATTTGTTTGTTAAGGGGTGTTTATTGGGAAATCTAGCTTTAGAGTTAGGTGGAAACAACGCTGTTGTTAGAGATACTTTGTTAGAAATTTTCATTGAATGGAAAAAGCTACTTTTAACCAAGGTCCAGGCTGAGTTTCCAAATAAAACTGAAAATGAGCTAAATCAACTGGCGGATGTATGCATATCAGGATTTGAGGGTGCGGTTATGCAAGCCAAGTTGCTAAAAAGTAATACCCCATTCTTAAGTTTTAAAAATATTTTTTTGAAACAAATTTTGAAGTAAATTTTTTTAAACATTTAAATAGTTGACCAGTCGTCTTTTAAAGGAGATTAAGATGCAAGAAAGTAAGAGTATCTATGTGGATCCGGCAAATCCAGTATTGCCAAAAAGCCAATTCGAACTTGATATTAATCGTGTTGCATTAGTGGTCGTGGACCCGCAAAACGATTTTCTTACTCCGCAGGGGGTAAGTTGGCCTTTCGTTGGAGAATGCGTAACCGAGAACAATACAGTTTCAAATATCGAGTCACTTTTCAAGGCAGCAAAAAAAGCTGAAATAACGGTAGCAGTGTCCCCTCATTTTTACTATCCGGTAGATCATCAGTGGGATTTTGGAGGGCCATTGGAGCATGTAATGCATGACATTGGTATGTTCGAAAGAAAGAGCCCCTTAAGTTTGGAAGGTTTTGAGGGATCTGGAGCAGATTTCCTGGAAATATATAAGCCTTATATTCTTGATGGAAAAACAATCATTGCTTCTCCTCATAAGGTTTATGGGCCTGAAAGCAATGATCTTGCACTTCAGTTAAGAAAGAAAGGTGTAACACAAGTTTTGCTAGCGGGTATGGCGGCAAATTTGTGTATTGAATCACACTTGCGTGAGTTGGTAGAGCAAGGTTTTGAGGTTGCTGTCGTTAGAGATGCCACTGCAGCGCCAAGAGTGCCAGAAGGAGACGGATACTTGGCCGCGTTAATTAATTTTAGATTTATCGCACATGCGCTTTGGACTACTGACGAAACCCTCAATCAGTTAACTAGTAAAACTAAATAGCTTATTAAGGGAGATGAGCATGGTGGAACGTGTCGTAGCATCTGAGGAAAGTAAGAAGGCTGTTGAGCTTTTAAAGGAGCAATATGGTGACTTGATTTTCTTTCAGTCATCAGGTTGTTGCGAGGGTAGTACTCCAATGTGTTACCCCCAAAACGAATATGCGATTGGCCCCAACGATATCCAGATTGGCTGTGTTGGAAGCGTTCCATATTTCATGTCCAAATCTCAGTATGAGTATATGAAACACACTCAGTTGATCCTTGAGCTGGAGGTTGGGAATAACAATACTTTCTCATTGAATGCACCTGATGGACGCAGCTTTGTTACTAAGTCTAGATTATTTACTGACGAAGAGTGGAGCGCTTTGGTATTAGCGTTGCCTGAGCTAGCTTAAGTCAGGATGGAGGCGGGGAAAGATTATTTTCCCCACCTTTCAACATGAGTATTCATTGGCATGCAGATGATTGGCGGGAAGAGCGTGAGACATTTGAAGCTAATTAAGATTGCTATTCCAACGGGTTTTGCCAGTTCAATTACTAGTGCACAATTTTTGCTTTCCCATTTTGGTTTTGAAAAGGTAACCTTGGGTACTTGGCTAAGTGGTTGGTTATTTTCTTGGATTATTTCTATCTTAGTGTCCTTGGCATTTTCTCAATTAATGTAGGGCAGTAAGGTTAAATATCATGATGGGATACCTATGATATTGCTGTGTTGTAAACTAAGTCGGAAATCAAGTCTCTGGAGGCATTGTTGGGATGCCATCTATGCTAATACTGTTTTTTGTAATCCAGTATTCCTCTAATTCATTAGGTGTTTTTTTCGACACCCAGTCGTTAAGTTGTTGTCTCTCGCCCTGGTAAGCCATATAAGGTATGGCCATTCCGCAAGAGGTTTGTATGAGATCAATCTCAAGGTCAAAAATTTGACGAGCGCCTGGCTGAGATGGTAATAGTTTGCACAAGGTATCCCATTCAAAGTCTTTCGTATTGATTACTTTTGCCGAGCCATAAAGACGCAGAATCAGAGGCGGACCATCAAAGGACGTGAACATGATTGTCATTCGTTGGTTTCGACTCACATGGGTTGCTGTGTAAGCGCCAATTTCTACACGCCTTCTAATTCAAGTCTTATGATGTAATCATGTTATTCACAATAAGATGGTTACAGAGACGACATTTGGATGTCTATTAATTCAAACAAACTAGGCAAAAGATGTTTATTGAGAATTTTTAGATCACTCCGATTTAGAAGTCGGTATTTTCTCTTTTGCAGGTCAAGAGATGGTATTACGTCAAAAAATACAAATGCCTTTGAATTAGATGATTTGCTATGCGGTGTAACTCAAGAAAATGTGCATCCACGTGTTAATTTGGGACCACCGAAGGGTAAAGAGCTTCTTTAGTTTAATTCACTCGCCTCGGAGCGAAGTCTCTCGCAATAAAAGGCCTAGCTTTTCATAAGTGGCTTGAGTGATTTGTTTGCAGGTTTCAGCTCAAGCTCCTTAAAAGCCAGGTATCAATGCACCCCTGAGTTTTTGCAATAGGTTGACGCAGTTTGAACGCCTTAGTGGCTGCATTTAATCTGAGTTTGAATCTTCGCATAACTCTCTGTCTGAGTTTACGCCACCCCTCCATAACTTATTGCACTTAATATCTTCTGAATTTCTACCAGTCCAGAAGATGATTCAGCGACAACTATAGGAGCTGCGTAATTTCACACCAACTGCCCACCCATTTGCATCACCACTGACCAGCACAATCATTTACGCTGACCAGTCATTCTCATTCTCATTTGCACTGACCACTCATGATAATAAAAAGCCACATTCGTTTGAATGTGGCAAGTGTTGGTTAATATGAAATGTTATTACAAAGCGTTTTTAGTGCGGCGCATTGACTCTCCGTTAACGCTAATTTTATGTGCGTTATGCACGATACGATCTAAAATAGCATCCGCCATGGTCGGCTCGCCAATATAATCATGCCAAGTTGAAACGGGTAATTGACTCGTAATAATGAGCGAGCCTGTATTCACACGATCATCCACCAGCTCTAGCAGGTCATGCAGCCCCATGCCATCAATCGGCGCCATTCCCCAGTCATCTAGTATCAACACATTCACTTTAGCGAGCTGACAGCGGAGCTTCCCAATGGAGCCGTCACCACGTGCAATACGTAATTCCTCTAATAATCGTGGCGCACGTTTATATAATACTGACAACCCGATTCTACAAGCCTGATGGCCATATGCACATGCCAACCAAGTTTTACCCGCGCCTGCAGGGCCAGTAAAAATCAGATGTTGGCGTTTTTGAACCCATTCACAACTACCTAATGATGACAATTGCGCTTTATCTAATCCACGCCTCGGGTTGTACTCTATATCCTCGAGGCAGGCTTGATGCTTAAGTTTAGCGTCTTTAAGTAAACGTGCCAGCCTGCGGTTTTCTCTAAAACTATATTCATAGTCCACAATTAGCCCCAGTCGCGCATCAAAGCTTAGAGATTGCAAATCAGGCTGGTTTGATTGTGATTCAACGGCTTCAAGCATGCCGAGCAGTTTTAACGTACGTAATTTATTCAATGTTTGGTTGTTTAACATGATTTTCCTTAATTTCCTGCAAAGTAATTTGCACCACGTACGTTTTGATGCAGCGGCAATTTAAAGATGTTATTTGCTGGAATGGGCGCATGCTGGTCTATATTGCGACGTAAAATAGAACGTATGCTGACCAGTGTAGGCGACTGAATTGCCAACGCACGTTCGCAGGCAGATTCAAATCGTACATAACCAAATAACTTAGCTTCTTCAACCAATGCACTACAGGTGCGTATTGCAAGTTCAGTATTAGGTTTATCTAAATGCGTTTTAAATACCGTTTCTGCGGCTTGTCCAATAGATTGTGTCCACACAATAAAACGTCGCGGATTCCATTCTTGATAATGACGGTGTGAATCAGGTAAATGGGCTTTAATAATTGTCGATTCACCAACGTCAAAGCTACGCTGATGGCTGGTTACGCGCTGATTTTTATGGAACACTTCAATCGTATGAGATGTAATATTAAGATCTACCTGCTTACCAACCAACGCATACGGAACACTGTAATAGTGTTGCTCTTGTTCAACCGTGCAATCCATGCCAACTTTAACGCTAATACGCCACTCTGAGTATTCATATGGCGTATCTGGTAAAGCCTTTAGTGCTGGAGCGTCTATCTGTTCAAACAAACTTCGACGTGAACCTGAACGTTTTTTAAATTGACGACCATTAAAGTCAGTCAACAGACGTTGGATTTGAACATTCAACTCTTCAATGCTAAAGAATGTGAAATGACGTAATCTGGCAAGTATCCAGCGCTGCACCAATAACACAGCGCCTTCTACTTTTGCCTTGTCGCGAGGTTTTCTGGGGCGCGTTGGGATGATTGCAGTTTGATAGTGACGGGCTAAATTCAAATAACTATCATTGAGCTTAACGCCATGTCGGCCATTACGAATAACGGCTGACTTTAAGTTGTCTGGCACAACAATAGCGGGTACGCCACCAAAGAAGTTGAATGCATTGACGTGCGTTTCATTCCAGTCCCGCTTGACTTGTGAGCGCAGCGCTTCTACATAGGTGTAACCTGATGCCCCCAGCACTGCCACAAATATCTGCGCATCCAGTATCTCGCCTGATGGCAAATGTATGGGGACTGTTTTTCCGCTAAAATCAACAAACATCTTCTCACCTGCGCGATGCGCCTGACGCATGGTAATGTTTAGTTTTTTAGACCACTGTTTATAAAGGCGTGTGAAATGCGAGTATGAAGGTACTGATAGTTGAGATGCGCGATACTCTTCCCACAGCAGCTGTAAGGTTACCCCTTTTGTTTGCAACTCTGTGTGAACACTTTCCCAATCGATTGATAGCGAGGCATTCATTTTTTTGCGTATTGGCTTAAATAAACTCACCAGCTGCGTATCGTTTAATTCGGCTATTAGTGCTGACGTAATCTGTTGTTGCTCTATGGTGTTGCGATAGCGCCCAACGGTATTGTGAGAGACTCTCAGACTTTCTGCAATACGACGATTCGACAACTCTTTTAAAAAAATCAGGCGGATGAGTTCCCTTATTTTGTGCATATAATTTCCTTGTACGTGAATGTTCAAGGGGAATATTGACCTGTGTTAGCTCGCAGATTTAAGTCATGCAATCCAAAATTGGAATGGCTACACAAGTTCAAAATAAAATAAGGCTCGCTCAGTTGACTTGACAACTGAGTTGATAACGCACAAAATTGGGTTTAAAGTTGCTCAACTTTGCAGTACCCAACAACGGCTCAGGTTCCCCAATCTGAGCCGTTGTGCTATCCGAGCCTATAACGATGGTTATGGGCTCATGGCATTCTCCTGTTTTTGCTCTAGTTCTGCATGATGATTGGGTGTTAAATCTGCGGACAAATAACGCTCTGGCCACAATTGTGTAATAGAAGCATTTAATTGATGCGCGATAAATGTGGCGATTCTATTTGAAGTGGTTCGACCATGAATCACGTTATTCACCGTGCAAATATCCACCTGCAATGCGCGTGATAACGCAACTTGCGTCCAGCCAAGTTTTTTCAAAGCATAATTCAAATCATCAGCATTCATCATTAGTTGATTGCATAAAATTTCTGTTCAGTTATTATTGATATAATACAGGAAAATATATTTCCTTAAAGATATAAATTCTCTTTAAGTTAATTATCTGCATAAATTGAGAGTTTTAAAATGTCAGAACAAACTGCACCATCTTTACCTTCCCTATGCATCGGTAAGCGCATTGCTGAAATTGCGACCATGGAAAGGCTGAATCAAAAATCCCTAGCCCAACGCCTAGGCGTGTCGCAGGGCTTTTTAAGCAGCGTGATCAATGATCAGAAAATACCAGGCAGCGAATTTTTATTCACGCTAAAGAATGTATTTGGCGTTAGTGCAGATTGGGTGCTGACGGGTGAAGGTGGTATGTATGGGGGAAGTAAAATCAATATTCAGTTGCTAAAGGAAATTCGCCTGTATATTGCTGTTGCACGTGCTGCTGTGATTATTGGCAATAGCACGGCAAAAGCATTGCTGCTCTTAATCAAAGAAAATCGCCTACAAGAGGCTGTAAAAGATCAAGTACTGCAAGACTTCTTGAACAATCTAATCAATGAAGACAGTGATTTTGAATTGGTCACGGGCATCTATAACAGTCACGTCTGGGTCAATGACTCTGACATGCAACGTCAGAACATTCTAGCAGCCGCGATTGAGCATTTTGAGTTAAGACAACCTGTCAACATTTTTAAGACAACATCCCGCGCGGCAGGAGCCTCTGTGCAGATTAATATTGGCGAATCACAGCGCAATGCACTGCGGGACTATAACGAAAAGTAGCCAGATGGCTTTAAAACACAAAACCTAAATCAATCCACTACATTTGTTTTAATAAAGAGCCTTAACTATGCACGCAGACAATCAAACCACGACGCAAATCAACATTGCAGACGAACAGCGAAATGCTAGTAGAGATTTTAATGAATATCATATTCGTTACTTTAATGATCCAAAGGTATTGATGCTATCCCTGTCAGAAGAGAAGCTAGACCAACTTTCAATTGAGAGCGGGAATAACTTCCTATATCGTTTTAAAGGTGACTTTAGTCCAAACATTCGTAGAAAAGTCATTGCGTTCAAACAGCAACACCATTGGACTGAACGAGAAGTAAAAAAATTACTCGCGACAGGTGGCATTAGCGTCAATCGGCGTACTGAGGAAGTCAAACTCTATCAAGAGCGCTTTTCTTATATTTTTGGTTGGATAGTCATGGGCTTGATTACCGCTTATTACCTGTTATTCATCTTGCTTATATCATCGGCCACGAATGTCGTTGCTTGGAAGCAAACGTTAGCACAGCTTACCATTGCAGGTATTTGTGCAGGAACGCTTTGGGTGTTTGATAGAATGATGATTTCACCATATCGACTCTTGCAAAGATCTAAAGCAGCACCATTGAAAAACTGATCTTGGGTGGAATGGGTTTTGAGTTAATAGACCGCTAGCCTTAAAGTATCTTACTACTTATGCGCCTATGTGAATATTCCAGTGAAATAAGCATAGCCTGACAGCTTATCACTCGGAGACTTACCTTAATATTCTCATACCAACTGACCATTATGCATAATTTTGAATGGCAGCTATGCGGTAGGCTAATTTGGAAGTCAAAGACAAAGTAGGGCCGATCATTGCACTTTTATAATCGATATTTAGCGGCACTTGGCGGACTTTAATTATTCATGTTAAAAATTAAAAATACCAGAAGCAAATTTAAATTAACTTATTAAGGCCAGATACATATGGCAAGCTTTTACTCAGCTAGTAAGTTATCTATAACGTAACCTTCTTAAATCTTTTGTTGGTATAAATGATGCGCCAGCGCTTGCAGCAGCCGATGTCAGCTTTGCTATGTTAACAGGCACTGATGTGGCCATGCATACAGCAGATGTTACTTTAATGCGCTCTGACCCTAGCTTGGTAGCAGATACCATTGATATTTCTCGCAAGACTTATCTTAAAATCAAACAAAATCTATTCTGGGCTTTTATATACAACTTGGTGGGCATACTATTAGCAACATTCGGTTTAATGAGTCCCGTCATTGCAGGTGCAGCGATGGCATTTAGCTCTGTGAGTGTCGTGACAAATGCCCTAATGCTGAAACGTTGGAAACCATTACGTATTCATGGGGAGGATCGCTAAATGAGTGCTGATTTATTGAATATTGGACAAGCTGCAGAAGCCTCAGGCATTTCTGCCAAGATGGTTCGCCATTATGAAGATGTGGGGCTTGTACCACCTGCATCAAGAACATTTTCTGGGTACAGAATCTATAACCAACGTGATGTGCATATGCTGAAATTTATCAGGCATTCGCGTGACTTAGGATTTTCGATTAAACAAATTAGTGATTTACTCAGCCTATGGCGTGATCAAAATCGTCCAAGTAGCAAAGTGAAATCGATGGCAATCCAGCATATCGACATGCTAGATCGTAAGATACAGGAGTTAAGTGCGATGAAGTCTGAACTAACGCGTCTTGCAAGTTGCTGCCATGGTGATGCACGGCCAGATTGCCCGATTCTTGATGGATTAGCTCAAAACTAAGCAAATTTAACCAAATAAATCATGTTTTATCTGAACTATTTCAATTTTAATTATGCCATAATTACATAGTGAATAAGTTAATTAAAATTTTATCAATATGGTTATTGGTGTTTGCAATTCCTCTGCAAGGGTATGCTGCCGCCACTATGATCAATTGTGTGGAATCAAAAGACCATCAACACCAAGAACAAAGTAATACGCAACATACTGTTATTAGTAGCGAACACAATCATGCTAATCACCAGCATGAAGTCACGAAACAAAAATCTGACATTACTAAGTTAGCTAATGATAAATCGCCTTCAGCTAAGCACGCATGTTCGCATTGCGTGAAGTGCACTACATGTTGCTCAGGCTCTACCATTTTTGCTTCCTCTTTGAATCTGTTTTTTGATCTTGAAGCAGAATCATTAACTCTTAGTATTGCTAGCTCCCATTTTGCCAGCTTCATTCCTGCTGGCCTCGAACGCCCACCCCGCAATTTCCTCGTTTAATTCGTTAAGTTGAACCATAGGCTGTGGCTTTCCACAGCTCGTGGTTTGCATCTAGCATTTCGCTCGCCTATAACGCTTGCGTGCTACATCGAAATGAGGTAATCATGTTATATTTTAAACGACTGATCGTTATCACTTTGGGATTGGCTGCACTTATCCCTGTGACTGTTGTGAGGGCAGAATCTCTACATGAGATATTTGAGTCTGCTTGGAACAGGCAGCCTTTACAACGCTCACAATCAGCCAAACTGAGTGAGTTGGAAGCAAAAAAAGCAGTAACATCTAACTTAACACCACAACCTGCATCACTTACAGTAGGGCAACGTAGTGACCAAGTGGGTAGCAATATCGGCCAGCGTCAAACTGACATAGAGTTTGGTGCACCATTGTGGCTACCAGGTCAGCGAGACAGTCAACGCGCTGTTGTTGAAGCCGAAGCAACGCAATTTAATGGTATCCAAACCTATAGTAGATGGCGTCTTGCTGGCGATGTCCGCGATTTATGGTGGTCTGCACGTATTGCTGAGTCCGAAAAAGATTTGGCCAATCAACGCGTCTTAAGTGCACAAAAGTTATTTGCTGATGTTGAGCGCCGTGTCAAGGCAGGTGACTTAGCCAGAGTAGATGCTAATCGGGTCAATGTGGAGCTTCAGACTGCGCAAATTGCACTAAAAGCAGCAGAAGCGCAAGCATTTCGAGCTATGCAGCAGTTCATGGTTGTCACTGGAGAAACTAGCTTACCTGCAGAAACTGAACCAGTGTCAGATCAGATTGTTGCTAATCATCCTCAGCACCTAGCCACACAATCCCTCTCATTGGCACAAAAACGCCTTGATTTAATTCGCACAACATCACGTGAGTCACCAGAACTGTCATTAGGTGTCACTCGCCAAAAAGACATAGGCAATGATCCCTACAACAATAGCCTTTCGCTAAGACTAAGGATCCCGTTTTCTAGTAGTGCAGTCAATCAACAAAGGCTAGCTTCGGTTCAAGCAGAACAAGCGGAAGCGGAAGCAGAACAATATTTAGAGAGTGCAAGAATTGATGCAGATGTTGCTAGCGCTCGATATGAGTTGGAGCAAGCCAATGCTTCACTTGCATTAGCAGAAGCTAGGTTTAAAACGGCATTAGATACACAACAACTATTAGATCGCTCATTTAATCTGGGTGAGTCTGACTTACCTTCCCGACTTCTCGCTGAAGCTGCGCGCTTTGATGCAGAACGTAATTTAGTCAAGTCGCGTTTAGAAACAGGTCGCGCCATTTCAAGAGTTAATCAAGCATTAGGAGCATTGCCATGAAGCGTATGTCATTCATTTTTATATTTGGGCTCATCTTTTCCATCTTTAGTGGGCTAGTTCTCGCTGATGCTGGACATGATGAAGTTGCTCCAACGCAGTCCGCAGAGACTGCTCCACGGATTGTTACTCATTCTGATTTGTTTGAACTAGTCGGTGTTGTTGAGAGCGGCACGATGACTATTTATTTAGACCGCTATGCTGATAATGCACCAGTCACAGATGCCAATATAGAGGTAGAAGCTGGTTCAGAACAAGGCATCGCAAAGACCAATACTAACGGCACTTACAGTTTTGCTGCTAAAGCTTTCACAGCATCTTCAGAAATCCCTGTGACTTTTACTATTAGCGTAGGGGATGAGACAGATTTGTTAGCTGCTGATTTAGTTATGGCAGATACGCACAAGGAAGATGCACACGTCACCACCAATCCTTTTGTAAATAAATGGCTGATTGGTCTTTTTATAGTCATTGCCGCTCTTATTGTGGGAGTTTTAATTCGCCACCGCCGCCGTCAACCACTAAATACTTTTACAGGGGCACTCAAATGAAAAAAATACTATTAAATGCATTATTGAATGCCTTCTTGGCAGTGATGTCGGTTACATCATATGGGCATGGTGATGAAAGTCATGACGAAGCCCCACCACTTGCTGTCGGAAACAGTCCACAACGCTTGCCTGATGGAAGCGTTGCTTTGCCTAAGCCATCACAGAGACAGCTTGCCATTCGTACAATGGTGGCTATTGAGAAAGACTCACCACAAACAGTAGAGTTATCTGGCAAAGTGATTGCTGATCCTAATGCTAGCGGTCAGGTGCAGCCTACCTTATCTGGACGATTAGAGGCTGGTCCTAAAGGCCTACCATCATTGGGTCAGGCAGTACGTAAGGGCGAATTATTGGCTTATATCAAACCTGCTACTAACCCAATTGATAGAGCCAACCAGTCTGCTCAGGCTTCTGAGTTACGTGCAAATAAAGCAGTTGCAGAAAGACGATTAGCAAGACTAGAGGAATTAGAAGGCACTGTACCGCAAAAAGAAATAGAGTCAGCCCGTTATGAGTTGCAAAGTCTTTCAGAACGTCTATTGACAGTTGGCGGTAGTTTATCTGCGTCGGAATCGCTACTATCTCCAGCCACAGGCGTAATCGCTAGCGTGAATGCAGTGCCAGGCCAAGTTGTAGATGCGCGACAAGTTATATTTGAAATTGTTGATCCAAACCAGTTACGTATCGAAGCTTTGGCATATGACACAACTTTGATCAGTAATATATCAGCCGCAAAAGCCAGTACCGCAGCCGGTGTATCAATTGACTTGAATATAATAGGTGCAGGCCGTGTATTACGTGAGCAAGCGATACCGATTCAATTCAAAATAAGCGGCTCTACTAAGGACTTAGTTCAACTCTCTGTTGGTCAACCCGTCAAAGTAATACTACAAACCAACAGCCAAACAAAAGGCATTCCAGTACCAGCGATTGCTGTAGTTAAGAATGCAAGCAACCAAGACATTGTATGGGTACATGGTGAACCAGAGAATTTTATCGCCAAAACGGTAAAATTCTCTGCTCTAGATGGTGCTAATTTAAATGTGACTGACGGACTCAAGGCAGGTGACCGTGTGGTTGTACAAGGTGCCCCACTTTTGAATCAGGTGAGGTAGTCCATGTTTAATTTTCTTATAGACGCTAGTCTGCGTAACCGCCTGATTGTGATGGCAATCGCTGTAGTCATGATGGCGGTTGGCGGCTTTACATTAACCAAACTACCCGTTGATGTATTTCCAAATCTTAACCGACCTACAGTAACTATTATTACCGAAGCTGGGGGCATGGCACCTGAAGAGGTCGAGCAGTTGATCACTTACCCATTGGAAACCACCATGAATGGTGTACCTGGGGTACTCACTGTGCGCTCGGTCTCAAGCGCAGGATTGTCTTTTATATACGTGACATTTGATTGGGGCATTGATGTTTATCGTGCGCGGCAAGTAGTCAGTGAGCGACTTGTGTTGGTGAAAGAACAATTGCCCCCTGGCGCTTCTGCCACCATGGGGCCAGTCAGCTCTATTATGGGTGAAATCATGTTGATGGCGATGCCCATCGACGAATCCAAGATTTCCGCAATGCAAGTGCGTGAATATGCAGATTGGGTGATTAGACCTAGATTGCTGGCCATTCCTGGTATTGCCCAAATCATTCCTATTGGTGGTGAAGTACGCCAATTCCAAGTGCAACCTAATACTGCTCAGATGGCGCAATTAGGCATTAGCTTAGACGAGATTGAAAAAATACTAGGCAATTTCTCATCTAATACCAGTGGTGGTTTCATGGAGTTAAATGGCCGTGAGTATTTAATACGCAATATTGGCCGCACTTCCAAACTAGAGGATTTACAGGGTTTGGCGGTAGCGACCAGAGATGGACAGCCCATATTGCTTAAGCAAGTTGCTGAAGTAAAGTTTGCACCTGCAATTAAACGTGGGGATGGTGGTTATAACGGTGGGCCTGCTGTTGTGTTAAGTATCCAAAAACAACCTGACGCAGATACTGTTAAATTGACTCAATCAATTGAAGCTGCATTATCAGATTTAGAAAAATCACTGCCAGAGGGAATGCAAAAGCCGCAAGTTACTATGCGACAAGCCACATTTATTGAATCATCAATTAATACGCTACAAGGTAAATTAGTTGCAGCATCAGTTGTTGTCATGGTGATTTTGTATCTGTTTCTTGCCAATTGGCGAACCACGCTAATTTCAATTACTGCGATTCCAGTATCACTATTAGCCACAATTTTAGTCTTTAAGTACTTTGGTATGTCTATTAATACCATGACGTTGGGTGGGCTCACAATTGCAATTGGTGAGCTAGTAGACGATGCGGTAGTGGGCGTTGAAAATGTGTTAAGACGCTTAAAATTAGACCAAGGCGAAAAGGTGAGAATGAATCCGATGACCTTGATTGCCAAAGCTACCTTAGAAGTACGGTCAGCCATTCTGTACGCTACTGTTATTGTGGTGCTCGTCTTATTGCCAATGTTTTTCTTACCAGGTATGGAAGGTAGGTTGATGTTGCCGTTAGCGATTGGCTATATTGTCGCTTTACTGGTCAGTATGATTGTTTCAGTGACATTAACGCCTGTAATGGCATTTTACTTACTACCTAAAATGAAGGAATTGAGACATGGCGAAACAAAGCTTCTAAAAGCCATAAAAGCAAAGTACAGCAATGGTCTGGCTTGGGTACTTGATCATCCTAAACCTTTCTTAGCGGCTGGTGCTTTAGCAGTATTACTAGCTGTCGCCTCTGTGCCTTTTTTCCCTAAAACTTTCTTGCCGCCGTTCAATGAAGGCACTGCTGTTGTTGGGCTTCGCTTAAACCCAGGCACAACTTTATCGGAGTCAGTGCAGCTTGCAAGGCAGGCTGAGACGCTTCTGTTACAAATTCCAGAAATTGTAGATGTGGGTAGGCGATCCGGCCGTGCCGAGTTAGACGAACATGCGGAAGGCGTGCATGCCAGTGAACTTGATGTAAAGCTAAAACGTTCCGAACGCACGACAGCGGAAATTTATGCCGATATGCGCAGACTATTAGCTCCTTTACCTGTGTCGCTTAGTATTGGTCAACCTATCTCGCACCGTATTGATCATATTTTATCTGGTGTCAGGGCGCAGATTGCTATCAAGATATTTGGCGATGATTTGGATACTTTACGAGGTCAGGCAGCCATACTCAAAACTAAGCTAGAGAAGATCCCAGGGCTTGCAGATTTGGATATTGAGAAACAAGTATTGACACCCCAAGTCAAGATTCGTGTCGATTACGACAAAGTTGCGCAATATGGCATGTCGCCATCCACGCTATTGCAAACACTCCAGACGCTAATTGATGGAGAGCGTATCACACAGGTGGTAGAAGGAAACCGTCGCTTCAATCTGGTGTTACGTTTGCCCGAAACAGCGCGCTCAGTAGAAGGCTTGCAGAAAATTATGATTGATACGCCAACTGGTCGTGTTCCACTTTCTCTACTGGCAAGTGTGGATGAGTCGGATGGCCCTAATCAGATTAGCCGCGATGATGGTAAGAGACGGATTGTGCTATCCGCAAATACGCAAGGTCGAGCCCTTTCTGATGTGGTGACTGATATACGCAAAGTGGTGGCAGAAAGCAAATTGCCGCTTGGTTACTACATCACAATGGGCGGCCAGTTTGAAGCGCAGGAAGAAGCAAGTAGAACCATTGGCCTACTTTCTATTGCATCTTTAGCACTGATTTTTATGATTCTGTATAGCCGTTATCAGTCGTCGGTTTTGGCGTTGATGATTATGGCCAACATACCGTTAGCCTTAGTTGGTAGCGTCATTGGCTTGTGGCTATCAGGGCAACCACTTTCGGTCGCTGCTATCGTAGGTTTCATTACTTTGGCTGGTATCAGTATCCGAAACGGGATCCTAAAAGTCAGTCACTACATCAACTTGTGTGCTTTTGAAGGTGAAACTTTTAATCAAAAGATGATTATCAGAGGATCACTGGAGCGACTTACGCCAGTACTAATGACGGCCTTGGTCGCAGCATTTGCACTTGCACCATTATTGTTTGAAGCTGAAATGCCTGGTACAGAAATATTGCACCCCGTAGCTGTGGTGATTTTCTCTGGGCTCATCAGCTCCACACTTTTAGATACGTTTTTGACACCTGCCATGTTCTGGCTGGTTGGTAGAAAACCATTGGAATCACTCATTCAGTCTGGTGATAAAGAATTATTTTAAATCGTTTAATTTACTCTCTGCCGTTATGCAACGCGAACACCTAACGGCACTTTAATTTGTTCGCATACTTAAAGGAAATATTATGAAAAAAACAGCAATTGTATTAGCGATAGCAAGTATGTTTGGATTATCTACATTAGTGCAAGCGCATGATGATGAAGTAGAAGCTAAGCATGGTGGTGTGATTTCAGTAGTAAAAGATGTTGCATATGAGCTGGTAAGTACTGCTGACAGCTTAACTATTTATGTCCAAGACCACGGTAAACAGGTAGATACTAAACAAGCTAAAGCTAAAGTAACCATGTTGACGGCAGGCAAAAAAGTGCAAGCAGACTTAGTGCCTGCAGGTGAAAATAAACTACAAGTTAAGGGTAAGTTTAATGTTGAAGCGGGCACAAAAATCATCTCAATTGTAACGCTGCCTGGCAAATCAGCCAGTACAGTCAACTTTGCTATGAAGCAAGAAGCTGGTCATGAGCACAGCGAACACGCGCATGGTAATGACGCTCATGAAGTAAATTATGGTATGGCTGGTGACCCAAAAAAGGTGACCCGTACAATCAAACTTGGCATGAACGACAATATGCGTTTCACTCAAGACAACATCACGATTAAACAGGGTGAAACAGTTAAGTTCATCGTTTCTAATCAAGGAAAAATCGTGCATGAAATGGTGATTGGTACGATTAAAGACTTGCAAGAACATGCTGAAATGATGAGACAAATGCCTAATATGCAACACAATGACCCAAACATGGTGCGCGTCATGCCTAACAAATCTGGTGAAATCGTATGGACATTTAATCAAGCTGGGAACTTTGATTTTGCGTGCTTGCAACCTGGGCATTCAGAAGCTGGAATGAAAGGCAAAGTAACTGTTGTTGCTGACAATTCAAATACTTCAACAAATACAGAGATGGAGCATAAACATTAAACATCTAATGTACCAAGCAGACATCAGCTAGTTCATTATTAAGATATGAGCTAGCTGATCATCGCTGCTCTGAAGTTATTTTTTAACATAAACAAAGTAACATCGGCTTAAACACAGTATTACTTTCAAATGGCCTTTATTAAGACCTGCCCATTACTTGAATGTCTTGAGAGTAAAGGATTATTCTATAAGATATTTTTTTCATTACCTATTGGCAGGTTTTTGATAGCAATAGCTGGCTTTTTTAAGACAGTTATTTGTGGCTTAATTGACTGTAATACTCAAGCGTAGAGAAATTAGGTTCCAGATATTGAGATGCAGGTGACTCATGTTTATTTAGCAATTCATTCAAAGTATTGGGCTTCTCATAGAAGTGCACCGATTGAGCAAAATTTTTATTAGAAATTTATAACTGCCTGGGTTAGTTTTTCTGATATGGCTCATACCATCAGAAAGTGATTTTGATTAGTGGCAAGTGGTAAATAAACTTAATGATGTAATTAACCAGCTAAAAGTGATTCTAGGGAATCACTGGGATGGAATTGAAAGCTGCTTATAGTCAATTTTCATTAATATGAATGGCCACTTTCAATTGTTATAGGTGGTAGAGCTCACTGGTCAATTTGAATAAGAATGACTGGTCAGCGTTAATGATAATTGATGGTCAGTTGGATGAGAATACTCACTCTAAAGTCTTCCTTCTCAATAAGGTCACCATTACTAATGCTGAACTCAGAGAACAAACCAGATGGATCATATATAGTTCCTTGGGCTTCTTTGGCATAGTAATCCGAAGGATTTTTCATGTCAGTTGCTAACAAATATTCTGATGCTTGTTTGCCTTTTGACATGTTTTTCGCTGCAACAAAGTTGAGCTCAAACATGTAAAGTGGGAGAAGAATCTTGAAGGGCTTTAGGTCAAATGCCATGTTAATTACCTCAATTCTTCTTATTTAAAGTATCAAAACCATTGCTAATTTTGGCTAACGATGTGGCGATTTGGCCAACAACTTCAGCAGCATTTTTCTCTTGAATCAGCACACCTTTTAATACGTTTTCTAGTTTGCCATTAAGTGTATTTTGCTTTCCGATTGACTCTTCAATTAGCTTGCCAATCGTGAATCTTTCCAGCTTTTCCGAAACGGCTAACTGAACAAATTGCGTAACTGTTTTGCAGCCAAATGCTTCTAGTTGTTCTTTGATTTCAGATGCGGATGACTCTCTAATCCGAGCTGAGATCTTTGTAGTTTTGTTATCCATTATCTGTTTACTTTCATGCGTATTATTATATCGTGTATATTTAAATTATCATACTACGCACTGGCATGCAAGCTTTATTTGAAAAGTTGGCAGAATTACTGGATGAATGAGGCTGGCTGTGGGGTTTAGGGGAACAGAAAGGATTTTGAGTGGCACACTTGGCGGACAGCGGAAGCAAGCATTGGTGTGGGTTTCAAGGCAGACCGAGCGCAGCGTAGAGACACTTTAGTGCGTGGTGTGCATGGAGGAACTTTTTGGAAAAAAAGAGACGACTTTCCAATCCTATGAGGTTTTGATCTTAATGTGATCCTGATTGCTACCCCAGCCAACAAAAGCGTGTTGACTGTGGCCCCGGCAATCTTTATTCCTTATATATATCCCTGTAGCCAGCAGCCGCAGGGCGTCAGGACACCTATTTCATCATTTATGCTACATCTCAAGTGAGAATTCGAGATAACAATAAAATAAAACTATACAAATATACACGATACATATATAGTGTATTACATACTAACTCACTAACTCACTTTTACACTACGTGTGTTTTGAAGTCAGTAAGCAAGTAACTAAGTAACTAAGTGATAAGCACACCAAGTTCATTAGTAACAAGTTAACAAAGTGCGTTAGTAACTAAGTAAGTATCACACATAGTAATTAAGTAACAAATGAAGAAAGGAAGTAACACACATGAAACAAAAGTTAACAAAAATCAGCGATGAAGATTTTGATGGCCTACTGCCGTCATCAACCCCGCCACCTGAACTACCAGTAACTGCAACAAAGGAATCCGATCCGCAGTTAGTTGAGCCTGCCACTACTGCAGAGACAGCTCAAGCTATTAATAAGGTCAGTAAAAGCAACAAGATCAAGCCAACCACCACCACGGGCATTTCTATCCGCCTTACTTTCAGCACGCAAGACTACAAAAGCTTGGCGATCCTTGCACTCACAGAAAGCGACAAGATTGGAAAGCGAGTTTCCGTAACCAGCCTATTACTTACACAAGCTAACAAACTAATCAAAAAAGGAGCAACAAATGCATAAAATAATTATTAGCGTATTGGGAGCAAAAGGCGGCGCATCCAAGACAACCACAGCTCACTTAATCTGCCATGGATTATCTAAATTCATGATTCGATCCATCTTGCTAACAACGGACACAGAAGCGGATGGCAGAATCAGTTTAAATGATAAAAAACGCCTATACAGCACTAGATCAGGTCAAACAGACGAATCACTTAAAAGCGCATTCGTAAAGTTCGACACTCTCGATGTGTCTCAGTATGCAGCAGCACTTGTGGTTGACGGTGGCGGGAATCGACGCGCAATAGACCATGTACTATCAAAATACAGTGACATAATTCTTGTTCCATTTCGAGATTGTTCAGAAGATCTTCGTGTATTTCATGTTGATATGAATCGGCTACCAACGGCATTTGCGCTTCCAAGCGCTTGGCCAACGAACACGTTTGCAAACGCTGCTGCGAATAAAACTTTAGATTCATTAATAGCAATGTACCCAGGCAGAATTTTAAACCCCGTCCCTTTATGTAGAGCTACGCAAGAAATTCATAATGAAGACTTTAATGGCGTCGATTCAACAGTCACTTCAATCGCGAAAAGCTTAGTTGTCGACGTTCTCAGCAAGCTAGATATCAACCCTTACAAACCTTAATTTTTTTAGTTAACTAATATCATATATATTACATAATATAAGGAATGCACAAAATGAACAAAATTCTTCAAGTCATAAAGCAGCTGCTTTTCAAACAGCAGCCCGCCCTGCCCGCCACTTCACCAACAGCAGCACGCAGCGAACCTGAGTATGACTGGCAGTATTTAGTCACCCCCGGCCACACTATTTTCGCGCGCATGAACCACCTTTCATTTGTGGGCGGCCGGCTATTTTTAGTCTTGATTGCCAGTCTAGGTCTCTTCTACTTTGCCTTCAGCACAGCGGCAAACTTGCTCAACAAACTCGACAGCTTCGAGAAATCCAGCAACATCCGCCCAGCAATCGATGTAACCAAAATCTACAACGGTTCACGGCAATTCCGTATAGCTGCCGGTTCTAAACCCACCGCTGTCAGTGAGCTGAGAACCTTCGTTACGGACAACTTGACGACACTAGGCAACGCCAACAAGCTCGCCATCCCCTGCAACAAATCAACCAGCATCACAGGTCGCTGGGCTGACGATAAAGGCAGTCTAGAATATCCGATGTGTTCTATATTTTCTGCAAGTTCAGGCAAACCAGCACGCATCTATACGTATGCCATAGTTGACGCAAATGGCCAGTATAAAAATTGGCTGGGAGTTTTCTATAAAGACAAAATCTGGAAATACAAAAATTTGCGGTTAGCCGGATTTTATGAAGTGCCAGGTTACGACAAATTCGACGCTTCACTGATCGTGAATACATTGAAAACAGATTTCCCAGACTTACCAATCGCTAACCAACCTGGAACACAAGTAAACACTTCAACAGAAACGGAGTACGACTATGAATAACATAATTGCACAATTATTAAGAATGCCAGTGAACGCACTTACGGCACTCTTACGCCCTTTAACTTCAGTTGCTAACAAGATATTCGGCAAACTGATCGATAAGATCCTGCAGCGCTTCGCAGATGTGAATAAAGCCGGCTATTTCGATGACTATTTCAAAGATCATGAAAACCCGTTGTTGCGAGGCGACTTGCATGCTGCTGCGCTCAATATGTATCCGAAGAGTCGATTTCCGACGTTCTATAAAAAGATTGCAGATGACTTACGCAAACATATTGTTGTGGACGGTCGAATCAGAGGTTCGGGTTATCTGCCAGCTTACACGCTTCCGCAGGCATACATTTCAGATCAACTAGTAAACGATTCTAAGCAAGCAGCGATGAAAGCAGGATTGCTGACACTAATTGTTTCATTCATTTTAATCAGTTTAGCTGCAAGTTTTTACTTGTTTCAGAACGTGCTATCTGATGCCCTGCCAACATATGAATTACACGCCGAAGCAGATGACTGGGGCCTATTTACAATCGCGATTGGTTTTCAGAAAGTGCTGATGTATTCAACTGCACTGTTAGCGCTGGCCACAAAAGTTTTGGCAAGCCTGAGCGTTGCTGTTGCTTTAGTAATTGTGCCTGCAGCTGTTGTATCAACAATGTTAGCAATTTTGACGTTTTGGGGCAGTTGGAGATACTTGATATTCAAAAGTATGGATGACCATGCGGAGCCGCTTCGTCGTGAAACAAAAGAATCGATTGTTCGCTGGAAACACAGGTTCGAACAAAGGGAGCTTGAAGAGCAGGCTTATCATGCTCAGCTGACTGAAGTTGAGCGCGTTGGCGAAAAGGAAGAAGACTTGGTAACGATTGGTGAAGCGACTGGGCATTTTAACTTTCGCGGCCTACTTACAGGACCTCGTCAGAACCAGAAAATGAAAATGGCTTTGAGCGATTTCTTTCTAAATTTAATAATTCTGGGCGGCACTGGATCAGGAAAAACACGTACTGTCTTACTTAGAATTATATTGCAGCTGATTGGGTTACAGAGCAAACAAGATTTGTCACTGTATGTCACAGATGCGAAAGCTGTGCTTTGGCAAGACGTAGCTAAAATTGCTAAAAAATTAGGTAAGCCAATACAAGTAATTGGTATTCAAGAAAGAGAATTAGGGGTCGATTTGTTGGATGGCATTAGCCCTAGTTTTGCTTCAGATTTAATTAAATCTGTCATGAGACAACTGGGCGGCGCAAATGCTGATGACTTTTGGCCGAATATGGCAACTACATTGATGCGTCACATCTTTACAGTTTTGAGAGCCTGGGAAAGAACCGAAGGCGGCTTACAGTATGCAGAAACGTCATCTGAACGACCATACAGCTTAGTTTCAGCCTACAGATTGGCTCTTGACGCAAAAAATGTTGATGGTTGGATGAAGCAAATTGAAGCTGACATCCTGAACTGCATCGAAACAGATTACAGCTCAATTTCAGACTATGCAAAGAGTGATTTATATTCATCTCTTGCATATCTAAGAAATACCTGGCCTACAATGGCTTCAGATACCCGAAGTGGCATTGAAGGCAACGTCACGAATGCGCTCGGCGGTTTTGAAGCTGATGTAAGGCTACGTGAAAAATTCGCATCAGGTGAAAAAGCTGACATCACAGTTGCGGAGTTTTGGGGCAACAAAATCACTTGTGTGAATTTACCAGATTCTGAGCTCGGCAATGCTGGCAAAATCATCAACGTTTTCTTAAAAACATTGCTTTTCAACGAAGCTAAACGTAGACAATCTGTTGATCCGGATATCGCTCAAAAGCAACAATTGGCTTTCGTTGCAGATGAATACCAAAGCTTAATCACAGCTGATGTTAGTGGCATTAGTGACGCGACTTTCCCTAACATCAGCCGGTCAACAGGGTTATTCTATATCGTAGCAACGCAAGGCATTGTTGGCCTAGAACAAGCAATCGGGCAATATGCAGCTGCGAATTTCATGAACAACATGCGCAACAAGATTTTCTTGCAAATTGAAGAATCCGCAACAATGAATTTTGCCAAAATGTTGGCTGGCAAAACAATGCGTTTCCAGAGTTTTAGCGGTGATCATCACGAATCATTTGAATCAATGCGCCGTGAGAGTGGTTTTGATCCTGTACTTCGTGGTGCAGCAGTGCTTGAACGTCGTGTTAGCGAAAGAGCAGGCTTGATTACTGGGCTTTTCAACAGTTTCGGCAAATTCGAGCTGTCAGAGGTGCGCAAGATGTTTGAATTCCAGGGGTCAACCAGATTTTTTGGCTTGCCGAATCAAAACAATGATCATCGTTCAGAGTCAAATCGTGTTGAAGATAAGAACTCAGATTACATGAAGTCGGGCAACGAGATGACTGATGTGCTTAGTGATAGCGATCTGGTGCAAATGGGCAGGACGCATGCGTATTGTTTCATTTGGCGAAGTGGGCATAGTCGCCAGGATATCGTGCGGTTGACTGATATTAGTCAGTTTGTTTAGCTAAATGTAGTGTGAAGAAGCCCGCATCTAGCGGGCTTTTTTGTTATCTAAAAATTTCAGGTGATTTCATCCGCTTTTGTTGACAAAAGTTAGTCATTTACCGACCGACCAAAATCCTGTTAGCAGTTAAAAATGAGGCCAGCTCTGGTAATGTGCTTAAACATAAAATTTCAGGTTAAATCATGTGTTAGGTTTACCTGGGAAACAAGTTCAAATAATGACAAAAGCGGAAGGAATCACCTAAATCAATATATCTTGAACAGCTTTCAGCTAGCTGGCTAACCCTATTTGCTTGATCTTGACATTGCATTGCCAGAATTTCTTCCCACTTTGCGAATTCGGTTTCAGAATTCGCCTGTAACCAGAATAAAACTGGTTTAACCTGAAGCAATTAAGGTAACAAAGGTCGCAAAGCGTTTCGGCCAACCAAACTCATTAAAGAACGTATTAATAAGTGTATTAGATAATGTATTAGCTGGTTTTCAGGAAACCGCTGGAAGCCAATACAGTATTAGCTTTCAGCGGTTTTACAAAATTCAAAAAGTATGTTGGTTACACTAAATTGTATGTTGATTACACCAAAATGTATGTTGATTACACCAAAATGTATGTTGATTACACCAATTTGTATGTTGATTACACCAAATGTATGTTGATTACACGCATTCTTCTTGAATATCCTCTACATTTTGAAGCTTTTTGATATACAGCTTTTTATTCATAATTTTAAGCTCCCACCCCAATTTTTCATTGATGAGTGCACATGCTTTTTTTAGTTTACCGTTAAATGAGTTTTGCGCTATATGCAAGTTATCAGACAACTCTCTTAAAGTATCAAGCTTGTAAGGAAATGGGCTTTTGTGAGTCATCATGAAATTGTAAAGCCAGCGCGCTAACATATTTTTTCCCAGCAAGCTTCTGTCAGATATTTTAAGCATTGTCCAATTATCGGCAGCATACATTTTTGCAATTTCTGCACCCAGCTTTACGTTAACCATGCCTGTTGCTTTATCAAATACAGCGCGATCAACAAGACCACCAAAATACTGATATTCGTTGGTATCAATTTCTATGCGCGCAGAATTGAGTTTTTTCAGTGACATGATTAAAGATTCAACTTGGTTGCCACCCCTTTCCCATCCAACCATACTCACCAAATCAACAAGTTTAATTTCAAGTTCAACTCCACCGACTTTATATTCCTTTACCAAAGTTTCATAAACCTGGTAGTCGATTTGATCAAGAATGTATCCTGATAGCAACATCTTACTGTTACCGATTGTCGCAATTGGAACATTGCTTAAAAATGCTTCATCGCTTGGCTCAACTCTCTTTGAAGATGAAAACAAACCAGATCTAAGCAAATCATTACTCATAGCAGAAACATTTGGTGGCAAATTTAAATTGAAGCATGATCCGTCTCCTTTTTTATGATGAGTTGTTGTCTCCTTAACCGTAGAGATTTGTTTTGTCTGTCTAAGTTTTCTCCTATCAATAAAGTCAAAATGACCGTTTTTGAAGTCTGCAGCAATTTCCTTAACTCGGTCTTCAGAAGAGACTATTTTAGATAATTGATTCATCACTCACCCGCCGTTCCCGACAGATACGTTGTCAACCAAGCTTCAGCCTCAGCTTCCGTGCTACCAATAACTCTTGGCAAACCGAAACCACTTATGTCACCCATATTTTCAGTAATGACCCAATAACCTTCGCGCTCCACAATCACAAGTTCATGGCCAAGCTCTTGTGCTAGCTTTTCTAATTTGTTGAGTTCTAAGAGGTTAGACATGGCTAGCCTCAGCTTTCTGAGCTGCTTCAGATTTAGCACGATTTTGAATTTGGGCTAGCTTAGTTGGGCGACCGCGCTTTTTAGGCTCAGCATGTTTAACGATTAATGATTCTATCCAGCTGTCTACATCGGCTGACCTGAATAAAATTCGTCTTGATTTCGGTAATTTGAAGTGTGGCGGAAGGCTACTTGGATTGCGGATTAAATCCGAATAGATTGAAGCCTTTGCTTTGTGAATCTTTACTGATAGTTCTTCGATAGTAAGAATTTGCATGATGATATATCCCAACAAACTACTGCCATGGCGGTAGATTTATTAATTGATATATCACTCACGTTTGCGATTTACAGAGTTGAGCGTTGAATCAGCGATGGATCGTCATCCGCACTTTTCTCACTACTGCAAGAGCCGGTAGGTGTTTATCCGAATCGTAAGACGGCACCATGTTGTTCTGGAATGTTCAGACGATTACAATGAACAATGATGCAATCGAATATGACCAATATATTGCATAATTTTGCAGGAGTCAAAGTTTATTTTTAATCATTGCAAAATTTTTGGCACAATCTTGTCACAGTGAGTATTGAAAACTACTGCAAAATGATGCAATTTAGTGCAAAGAATTTTAAGCTAACTTGTTGATTTATTTGGTGCCCGGAGCCGGAATCGAACCGGCACGACCGTAAAGTCGAGAGATTTTAAGTCTCTTGTGTCTACCAATTTCACCACCCGGGCTAACTTTGATTAAAATTTGTCAAAAAAATTAAACATTTTAATTTGACAAATTTTAGCGTTGAAATGGTGAATAAATTTGATTGAAATTATCGGTTAAGTTTTAAGCCAACCCTTAAACTTTAAAAGTTATCCTTAGAAGCTAGCATTAAAATTGAGTCATGATTTGCAACCAAACTTGATGTTTGTTATCTTCACCCTCTGAATCGTTGCCGTTACTATCCAAGCCACGATTACTCGAAACTCGGCGACCATAGCTTAATTTTGCATCAAGATATTGATTGGTATAACCTAGACCGAAACCCACACTTGCCAATTGATAGCAATTTTCTAGTTTTGGATTGCCTGCATTAAATCCAGCAAACGTATCTTTAAGCTGGCAAACACCGCCTGCATCAGCTAGCACACTTGCGCTCCACTGTGGCAAGAATGCATATTTACCTTCTAAATTAAGCATCCATCCCTCATCTGCCGCCGCCTCGCCCACAGTAAAGCCCGCTAAACCTGCTGGACCGCCTAAGGAAAATTTCTCATATGCACCTAAATTTTCATCGGCCACCTGTCCAGAAAACAAGGCTTTAGCTGTTAGTTTTTCACCTAAAATTTGTTGGCGGCCTAAATAAAAATTGATTTTGTTGTAGCGTCCATCAGTGCGCCTAGTAATGCGATCAACGGCTAAATCATCACGATTGCCTGATAAATCCAAATCACCAGCTGTTAAGCTAACACCGCCCCAAAAAGTGCCGCCCAAACCAAAGCTGTCGCTATGATCGCCTCTTAGGCCTAATGTAAGCGCACGATAGTCTCTGTCTGCAATTTCTAAGCCTAGCAAGTCATCTTTACTGGTAATCGATTCTGCATTGCCTTGAAAAGATAAGTTGCTGTAACGGCTGCGTACAATTGGATGTTTAACACCTACACGATAAGAATAAGACTCACCCTCTGGATTTAATGCGCTTAGTCCGCCGCCATTAATTTCATAATTAGAAACCGAACCTGCTAAGTTAACGCGCGTTCCAGCATCACCTACAGGAAATTCATAGTTTCCTTGCACGTACTCTACGCCTTTGCTCACCAGCGCATTGACCGTTAATTGGTCGCCCCAACCTGTTAAGTTATTAAAACTGGCTAATCCATTTAATCGAGCTTTGCCCAATAATTTTGAACCATAGTTATCAGCCCATACGCGGCCATTAAAATTGGGCGTATCTGCTAAATTAAGCGTCACATCGGTTTCACCCGTTTGCGCACCTGTCGATAAAGTCGCTTGCGCGCTAAAACCAGGTGTATCGTTAATTATCAGCATGGCACGCTCTAGTGCTTGGCTACTCAATGGTGCGCCTTTTTGTTGCACTTTGCTCACCATATTAGTGGCGAGTTTTGGGTTTAAACGCGCGTTAGTATCGCTATTTGTGTGTAGTTCACCTAACTTTGCTTCGTTAATTTCAATGGTTACAAGCCCGTTTTGTATATCCTGTGGTGGTAAAAATACTTTTGCTAGCCAACCGTTTTGTTGATACAACTGGCTAATTTTTTGAGTGACTTTATTTAAGCCATCATAATCTAGAGTTTGACCAACGTAAGATTGCACCTCTGCTTGAAGTAAAGCATCAGCCAGCAAAGTCGCGCCAACAAATTGAAACGCAGTGACTTTAACTGAAATATTGCTATCAGATTTTGGGATTATTGGCTCTGCAGGAGCCGGCTGAGGCACAGGTGGAAAATTAGGGGTATTTAAGTTTTCAATATCACGCTGTATGCTGCCAGAATCAATGACTGCGGCAGCATACAGCTGACTTGAAGTTGCGATTGTTAATAATAAAGTACTTAAAGTGAGCTTATTGAGTTTTTTTATAGTTTTCATTGAGTATTATAATGTTGAGCATGATGCCCCCGCTAATCCGTTGGCTATCACGCCACCCACTTGAGGTTGGCTAGTTGATGGTTGATAGTCTACATCATCTACGCCAAACTCATCAAGCCCGTTTATCATCGCTTGGCTCGCGCCTTGCTGATTACAAGTTTGGACTGCTTGCTCTGGCCTGGTGGTTGCATTATTAAATGTGCTGATATTACCAGCTAGATTAGAGTTAATAACAGGGCTTGTCACTTCAAGCAGGCCATCAACGAAACTAATAAAATAATTATCTGCAGTAAATCCTGATGGGGTAATTGTGTAAGTGCCTACTGGTGAGGAGTTTACTGCGGGCGTTGTGTGCTCTAGCATACCAATCAAAACACTTTCGTTTTCACCGTTAACAAAGCCTGTAATTGTGCTGCTAAATGTTGGGTTGGCGCTACCTTGTATTTTGGTGGCGTTATTAGCAGCAATCGTGAGTGATGCTGGGTCTACCTCAAATATGCCTTCAACATAGCTGATAGCATAGTTATTGGCATCAAATGTGCCTGCCGTGGCGTTATTAATCGTAATGTCGTAAGGGCTACCTGCAACATTGGCTGTATTCACTGCACCTGCACTGCCTAGTGTGACGGTGCCAATCGTTTCACCATTCACCAAACCTGTGCTGGTAAATTCGGTGCCAGCAAACGTGAAGTTGTCACCATAGGTTTTAGTTTGATTATTAGCCGTAATTGTTAGTGCTGCGGCATTAACCGTTAATTCACCAGTAGAGGCTGCTGCGCCTGTGTATCCATTTGTAAAAGTAACTGGCACAATATCGACAGTAATTGCGTAAGGACTACCTGCCACAGAAGCGGTAGCAACAGAGCCAGTTGAAGTGACCGTTGGCGTACCAGTCGTCGTATTAGCAACAGTGTCTTGCGTAAATACGTTGCCAAAAGTGGCTGCATTCACAAACCCTGTTACCTCATAGGCATTGGCAACTGCGGTAGTTGCATTTACGCCATAGTCTTTTGCAATGTCTGTTGAAGTAAATGTTAAAGTCGGACTATTCGCAAATACATAACGATTACCTGTTTCTGTGGTTGCGGTAGGAAAGCTTCTGCCGTAAATAGCCTGATTGCCACTGATTAAACCACCAAACGTATTGCCAGTGTGCGTATTCGCATAAATTAACCAGCGTCCAGATGGCGGGCTTAAAGTGCTATTACCTAGATTAAGGAAATTAGCTGCAGTGGCTAGCGTAATCGCATCACCCGTTCCGCTTGCAGCAATATTGCCGCCCAAAGTTAAGTTGCCTGTAAATGTTCTGGCTGCGATTGAAGCGACAGTAGATGCATTAACCGTTAATGCATTGCTATCTACCAAACTCACATTCCGGGCAGATGTGACAGCAACAGAATTAAAGTTATTGGTTGCTGTATTTAATGTAATGTCGCCTGTAGCACCTGCGTTGAATGTGCTGCCGCCACCTATAATTGCGGCTGCCGTTTGTGTAACATTGCCAGCTGTTTGCAAGTTATAAGCGCCTGTTACATTGGTAGCACCTAATACAATTGCATTTGCATCGCGCACGTTAGCACTGCTTGCGGTAACCGCCAAATTGCCAAAATTATTAGCAGCATTATTAGCTGTAAAAGCACCTGTGCCTACCGCAACCACCACATTATTGTCATTGGCATTAATGCTGCTGGCAAAATTAACATTGCTGTTGGTTGTGGTAAATGTTGTGGC
>LNFM01010581.1_pt1 | contig 42117 bp, 44 predicted proteins | sample 596031 | NCBI WGS metagenome assembly LNFM01 (sample SAMN04254537, study PRJNA301005) | activated carbon metagenome | isolation source: dual media filters at the Ann Arbor, Michigan drinking water treatment plant | place: USA: Ann Arbor
GACATCCCATGAGCCGCATCGACGACCTCCTGCCCTTCGCCTACGTCAAGCCGAAAGCTCTCGACCGCGCCGCGGCCTGACAACATCGCTTACGTTCCTCCCTCGGCTTCGACGGAGAGGGAGCGCCGCAATACGGCGACGGAGCAATCATGGCTCTCGCTGACCCCTCCGTCGGCGCAGACGCCGACACCTCCCCGAGCTGCGCTCGGGGTGGAGAAGAAAGCTACATCGTCGCCTGCTGGATGCGGCGCTCGTCGAGGCCGACCGATCGGGCAGTCTCGACGATGGCGGCCCAGGTGGCATCGGGCAGCGGCACGCCGTTGGCGAGGCGCTCGGCTCGCATGCGCACCTCGGGCTCGCCCGGCACCAGGACCTCGCCGTCCGACATCGCCGGCGCCGAGCTCTTGACGAAGTCGACGTACCGCTCGACGTCGGCGGGAAAGAAGCCTGCCGGATCGACGACGCTGGGGTCGACATAGAACGACAGCATGCCATTGGCGAAGCGGCCACGCTTGGGATCGGTTGCCCCGTTGCCCGACAGCGAGCCGCCCAGCAACTCGCACATGAAGGCAAGGCCGGAGCCCTTGTGCTCGCCGAAGGCGCGGATGGCGCCAGTGCCCTTGCTGTAGTCGCGCGGGCCGGCCGGCACGTAGTCCCCGTAAAGCGTATGCGGGTCGCTGCCCGGCTTGCCGTCGGGGCCGATCAGCGCGCCGTCGGGCAGCTTCTTGCCGCCCTGGCTCGCCACCAGAACCTTGCCCTCGGCGACGATCGACGTCGCGAAATCGAGCACCAGCGGATCCTGCCCCGGGCGTGGCACGCCGATGCAGTAGGGCGCGGTCGAGAAGCGGCGCTGCACGCCGCCATGCGGCGCCACCAGGACGCTGCCCGAGGCATTGACAAAATGGATCGATACCAGCCCGGCGTCGGCGGCCATCTCCGCCCAGTCGCCGACCCGGCCGATATGGCCGGCATTGCGCAAGGTCACGGCCGAGAGCCCGTTGGCCTTGCACTTGTCGATGCCGATGCGGACCGCCTGTGGCGTCACCGTCTGGCCGAAGCCGTACTTGCCGTCGACCACCGCGATCACCGGCGTGTCGATCACGACGTCGACGGTGACGTCGGGCAGCACGACGCCGCTCTTCTTGTTGGCGGCATAGCGCGGCACGCGCACCACGCCGTGGCTGTCGTGCCCCGACAGATTGGCGCTCACCAGGTAGCGGCCGATGCGGGCGCCCTCCTCGCTCGAGCAACCCGCCGAGCCGAAGATGTCAGCGACGAAGGCCTCGAGCGCCTTCGCCTTGATGGTAACCGTCATGGGTGTACGCTCTCCTGAACCTGCTCATTCTCATGCTCATTTGGACCGCGGGCGTCCCGCTGGCTCACGCTCATGAATCATGAGCGGTCGGGATGCCCATAGGCTCTACCTTTACGAGACGATCGCGGAGTTTATCCCGAGGAATTCGAGGGGCGACCTCCTCAGGACGAGGACTATGCAGGACCGGCCAAAGTTAGCCCATGTCGGGACGCCTACTTCCTCTTCCCTACCTTCGCCTTCGCCCTCGACTTCGCCTTGACCTTGGCCATCGCCTTGGCCTTGGCCGCCTTCTCGTCGGCGCTGCGCTGCAGGCTCGCGACATAGCCGCGATTCCAGGTCGGGTTGATCAGGACCTCGTTGATCACGACATGCGGCGGCAGGCAGGCGATGTAGCGGATCAGGTCGCCGACATCCTCGGACTGCGCCATGCGCGCCCGCTCCTCCGGCGTGATCGGGATCGGCCGCTTGTCGAGGATCGGCGTCGCGACCTCGCCCGGGCAGACGACGCACGAGCGGATGCCGTTGACGCATTCCTCCATGTTGATGGTATGGCTCATCGCCACCACGCCATGCTTGGCCGCCGAGTAGACAGGGCCACTCAGCAAGCTCGCCTGCCGGCCAGCCATCGACGAGGTGTGGATCAGCACGCCGTCCCTGCGCTTGCGCATCATCGGCAGGACCGCGGTCGAGCAGTAGAAGGCGCTCGACAGGTTGCCGTCGATGACCTGCTCGACGCCGGCCGGCGAGAGCTGGGCCCAGCTGCGCTCGACGATGTTGAGGCCCGCATTGTTCACCAGGATGTCGCAGCGACCGAAGCGCTTGTCGATGTCGGCGGCGATGCGGCTCACCGCCGACGCCTTCATCAGGTCGCCGGGCTTGACCACCGCGGTGCCGCCGGCCTGCCTGATCGCTGCCGCCACCGTGTCGAGCGGCTCCTTGCGTCGCCCTGTCAGCACCACCGCGGCGCCCTCGGCCGAGAGCGCAATCGCCGCCGCCTCGCCAATCCCGGAACCGGCCCCGGTCACCCAGGCGACCTTGCCCGTCAACTTGCCCATCGAAATCTCCCCACTCGGCTTGTGCGCCCCCTTGCAGTGATCGCTCGGCTTGCGATGCACTGAAGCATGGCCAGCTACCCTTACAATCTTCAGCAGTTGGTGTCTCTGCCACAGGAGAAAGGTCCCTCGCTACGCTCGGGCCGACAGGTGTCATACCGAGCGGAGCGAAGGACCTTTCAGCTCGGCGTGCCCAAGTGGGAACGCCGAGAAATCTCGCCGCTAAAGCACCTTGCCGGAAGCGTCGTCGATCAGGTGCATATTGCTGAGGTCGGCCCGAAGCTTCATCGGCTTGCCGTCAGCGGCGCCGGCGTTGGGATTGACGCGGCCGCACACTTCGGTGCCGTTAATGGTGAAGTAGACTAGGGTCTCCATGCCCATCGGCTCGACGACGTCGATCGCCATGTCGAAATCGTGCTGGTTGGGCTCGACGTGGGGGCGTGTCTCGGCGATGTGCTCCGGCCGCAGCCCGAGCACCAGGCCCGACTTGCCGGCGTGGCTCGTGTAGCGCGCCGTCCGGTCGGACGGCACCGGGAAGGAGAGCTTGTCGCTCAGCCGCACGCGCAGCGCCCCGGCCGCCTGCTCGAGCTGGCACGGCAGGAAGTTCATCGCCGGCGAGCCGATGAAGCCCGCGACGAACTTGGTGGCCGGCGAATGGTAGAGATCGTTGGGCGCGCCGACCTGCTCGATCAGCCCGGCATTCATCACCACCACGCGGTCGGCGAGCGTCATCGCCTCCACCTGGTCGTGGGTCACGTAGACCGTCGTCGTGCGAACCTTCTGGTGCACCTTCTTGATCTCGGTGCGCATCTGCACGCGCAGCTTGGCGTCGAGGTTGGAGAGTGGCTCGTCGAACAGGAACACCTTCGGGTCGCGCACGATTGCGCGGCCCATGGCGACTCGCTGGCGCTGGCCGCCCGACAGCTGCTTGGGCTTGCGATCCAGAAGCTCGGTGATGTCGAGAATCTGCGCCGCCTGCTTGACCCGGCGCTCGATCTCATCCTTGGGCGTACGCTTGAGCTTCAATCCGAACGACATGTTCTCGTAGACGTTCATGTGCGGGTAAAGCGCGTAGTTCTGGAACACCATGGCGATGTCGCGGTCCTTGGGCGGCACGTCGTTGACGATGTCGCCGCCGATCGCGATGTCGCCGTCCGATATCTCCTCGAGGCCGGCGATCATCCGCAAGGTGGTGCTCTTGCCGCAACCCGACGGGCCGACCAGGACGATGAACTCCTTGTCGACGATGTCGAGGTCGATGCCGCGAACCGCCAGCACCTCGTCGTATTTCTTGACGACCTTACGCAACGTTACTTGAGCCATTGTCCCATCACCCCTTGGTCGCGCCCGCGGTCAGGCCGGCGATATAATAGTCCATGAGGAAGGCGTAGATGATCAGCGGCGGCGCCGCCCCGAGCAACGCCCCGGTCATGATCTGGCCCCAGTTGAATACGTCGCCCTTGATCAGGGTTGTGATGATGCCGACCGGCAGCACCAGCTCGGTGGTCGAGGTGGTGAATGCCAAGGGATAGAGGAACTGGGCCCACGACACGGTAAAGGTGAAGATCGTGGCCGCGATGATGCCGGGCAGCGCCACCGGGATGAAGATCTTGGTGAGCGTCTGCATCCAGGTTGCGCCGTCGATCAGCGCCGCCTCGTCGAGCTCCTTGGGGATCGAGGCGAAATACCCGATCATGATCCAGGTCGCAAACGGCACCGTCAGGGTCGGATAGAGGATGAGCATCGTCCACCAGTTGTTCATCAACTGGATGCCGAACGTCTCGTTGACCCAGGCGAACATCTTGAACAGCGGGATGAACAGCAGCGTTTCCGGGATCAGGTAGGTCAGGAACACGCCGGTCGCCAGCGTCGCCGAACCCCAGAACCGCATGCGCGCCAGGGCGAAGGCGGCAATCACGCTGATCGTCATGGTGATCACGACCGTGATGACCGAGACGATCGCCGAGTTGCGGAAGAAGGTCAGGTACGTGTTCTGGGTCAGCAATTCGATGTAGTTCGACAGGGTGGGATTGTAGACCCACCACGGGTTGCTCTCGGCCGAGATCTCCGCGCTCGTCTTGAGCGAGGTGATGAACATGTAGATCGGCGGCGTCAGGAAGAAGATGGCGAACAGGATCAGGAAGAAATAGGACCAGCGCAGCGCCCAGCGGCGGTCCCGGCTCATGCTGCCGTAGCGCGGCCGCGAGGCGGCCCGGTCGGAAGCGGTAGCGACTGCAGCGTCGGCCATCAGACTTCACTCCCCCGCTTGGAGATATCGCGCAGGATGAACGTGGCGGCGACCGCGAGGATCGGCACCATGAACAGCGACACGGCGGAGCCGAGCGGTATGTCGCCGCTTTCTATGCCGACCCGGAACGCCCAGGTGGCAAAGACGTGCGTAGTGTTCAGCGGATCGCCCTTCGTGAGCACCCGCACGATGTCGAAGTTGGCGAAGGTGACGATCAGCGAGAACAGCGCCGTGATGGCGATGATGTTGCGCATCATCGGCAGGGTCACGTACCAGATGCGCTGCCACCAGGTGGCGCCGTCGATCGAGGCGGCCTCGTAGAGCTGTTCCGGCACCGACTTCAGGGCCGCGAGATACATGATCATGAAGAACGGCGCGCCGATCCACACGTTGACCAGGATGACCGAGAAGCGCGCCCAGCCGGTCTCGCCGAGCCACGGAACGCGATCGATGCCGAAATTGGCGAGGATCCAGTTGAAGGCGCTGTACGACGGGTCGAACAGCCACAGCCAGGCGAGCGTGCTCATCGCCGGCGGGATGACCCACGGCACCAGCAGCATGCCGCGCCACTTGCGTTGGCCTTTGCTCGGGATGTTGTGCACGAAATGGGCGACCACGAAGCCGATGATCGCCTTGAAGATCACCGCGGTGATGGCGAACAGGCACGATTGGTAGATCGAAGTTCCCCAACCCGACGAAGCGGGTCATGCCCTTGTTCAGCATCGCAAGATAGATCGCGTACCCGGCCGGATAGGCGACCAGGCTCAAGATCAGGACAATCAGCGGCAGCGCCATCAGGAAGGCGATGGTCGATTTGCGCTGCATCAGCTTGTGCAGTCCGCTGCGACTGTCGCCCGTGACTGCAGCCGGGCCGCGTGCCGCTATGTCTGCCATGGCCAACTCCGACGTTGCTGGTCGCTATACTACGCATACGCGGAGGGCGTCGCCGGCCGGCGACGCCCCACCATCGACGCTGGTCCTAGTTGCGCATGAACCCTTCGATCTCCCGCGACGCCCAGTCGAGCGTCTTCTCCATCGCCTCGCCCTTGTGATGGCGAACGATCATCTGAGGCATGATGCCCTGGGTATAGATCTGCTCGGCAATCTTGTGCGGCGCCGGCGACGCGGCGATCGACAGCTTCTGATGGTTGTACGGATTGGGATAATGGTAGAGCGTGCCCTTCGGCGGCGCCTCCTCGGCCCAGGTCTTGAAGTCGGTGAACTTCTCCCAGGCCGGCAGATCGTAGCCCCCGCTCGCCACCACCAGCTTCTCCGCCGAGGTGCGCGAGCTGAGGTGAACGAGCAGGCTCTTGGCCGCCGACGCATTCTTGCTGAAGGTCCAGACATTCCAGAAGAAGGGAATGTAGGGGGCGAACCGCCCGGCAGGACCGGATGGGAAGCCATGGCTCCAGCACTGCTCGGCGACCTTCGGCGCGTCGCGCTTGGCGACAGCCCAGGCGCTCGGCGGGTTCATGATCAGGGCGCCGCGGCCCGACACTAGCCACTTGTTGTTGGAGGCATCATCCCACGACGGCGCATCCTCGGGCAGGAACCCGGTGAGGCGCTTGCAGTAGTCGAGCGCCTTGCGGACGTTGTCCGACTTCACCGTGATGTCGCCCTTGGCGTTCACGAGCTCGGCACCGAAGCTGTGGAAGAACGCGCCGGCCGTGTCGACCGAATCCGACGTCGTGCCAAGCCCGATGCCGAAAGGATGATTTGCCTTCTGGCAAGCTTCCGCCGCCTTGAGGAAGGCGTCGAGGGTCCAGCCGTCCGCCTTGGGCGGCGCCCCGACCGGATACATGGCCTGCACGTCGATGCCCGCGTGCTGCTTCATCAGGTCGATGCGCGAGCACGGTCCCTTGATCTGGCTGCCGATCGTGCACGGCACGCCCAGCCACTTGCCATTCACCTTGCCGAGATACTCGACCGTGCCGTTGGGAGCGCCGTTCTGCTTGATCAACGGCTCGACGATGTCGTTCATTGCGACGAGCTGGTCGGGATACCGCGCCGGCAGCCAGTGTGCCATCGACAGCATATCGTGGCCGGACTTGGCTTGCGCCTCCGCCGCGATCGTCAGCAGGAGCTTGTTGCCCTGCGAGGTGATGTAGTCGATCGTAACCTCGACCTTTTCCTTGTCCGCCCATTCACGGATCAACGCCTCGCTGGTCTTGTTGGCACCGGGCACCCAGTGGTCCCACAGACCGAGAGTCAGCTTGCCAGCTGCGTAGGCACCCCGCACGAAGGGGGCGGCGACAAGCGCCGTCGAAACGGCGGTCGTGCCGGCGACAAACCTGCGACGGCTGACTTTACGCGATACCATTTGTTTCCTCCTGCTTTCACATTAAGTGACTCTCGATGGAGTCTTGGATGCGATGCTAGGCATAAGCCCAGGATCAAGCAATTGAATTTCTCCCAGCCGGTCCGGCCGCTCACAAATTGACAGGATTGAGGCAGGACCGGATGCTCCGCGCCGCGCAACAGGAGGCTCGATCGTGCAGCGAATCTATGTGAAATCGTCGCGACCCAACATCAACGATCGCCTTTCCTGAGATGAACCTCGCCCCGACCACCAATCCGTGGCTCGCCGCCGTCGATCCATCGCCGATAGGCGAAACCAGGCGCTGGGTGCTCGGCAGAACCTTTCCCGCCGACCGGCCGCTGGTCGATCTCAGCCAGGCCGTGCCGGGCTACCCGCCGGCGATCGAGATGCGCCGCCACCTGGGCGAACGCCTGCTCGATCCGACGGTTCACGGTTACACGCCGATCCTCGGCCTGCCGGTACTGCGGGAGGCCTATGCGGCGCATCTCTCGGGCTTCTACGGAGCGCCCATCTCGCCGGGCGAGGTCGGCATCACCTCAGGCTGCAACCAGGCCTTTTGCCTGGCGCTGATGAGCCTCGCAAAGGCGGGCGACCAGGTGATCCTGCCGCGGCCGCACTATTTCAACCACGACATGTGGATGCGCATGCAGGGCATCGAACCGGTGTCCCTCGACTTCCGGCCGGGCTCGGGCGCGGTGCCGAGCGCCGAGGACGCCGAGCGGCTGATCGGCCCGAGGACGCGCGCCATCGTGCTGATCTCACCCAACAACCCGACCGGCGCTGTCTATCCCGCCGAGACCATCCACGCCTTCTTCGCCCTGGCGCAGCGCCGTGGCATCGCCCTCGTCCTCGACGAGACCTACAAGGACTTCCTGCCACAGGGTGTACGACCGCATTCCCTGTTCGCCGATCTGGCTTGGCGCGGCACGCTGGTTCACCTCTACAGCTTCTCGAAGGTGTTCGCGCTCACCGGCTATCGGGTCGGCGGCGTCACCGCCGGCTCAGCCCTGATCGCCGAGATCGAGAAGGCGATGGATTGCGTCTCGATCTGTCCGCCGCGGCTCGGCCAGGAAGCGGCGCTCTACGGCCTCGAGCATCTGCTGCCGTGGGCACGAAGCAACACCAAGGGCCTGAAGGCACGCGCCGACCTGCTGGGCAACGGCCTGCAACGCTCCAACCGCTGGCGTCTGGTCAGCATCGGCGCGTACTTCGCCTACGTCGAGCATCCGTTCGCCGGCCAGCGCTCGACCGAAGTCTCCAAACGGATGGCCGACGAGGAGAACCTGCTGACCATTCCCGGCGACATGTTCGGCGCCGGCCAGGAGCGCTTCATCCGCCTCGCCTTCGCCAACGTCACCGACGACAAGATCCCCGTCGTGCTGGAGCGGCTCGAGCGATTCGGGGCGTAAAGCTCTCCTCCCCAGCTTCGCTTGAGAGGTGTCCGCGTCTTCGCGGACGGAGGTGTCATGGTCTTCGCTGGGAGCGCGCCACTCCTGCGGCGCTCAGGGGATGTGTGATCGACGAGAAGAGCGCCACAGGAGTGGCGCGCTCCCAGCAATGAAAGTCACGACAAGGAATCCGAAATGCCCTATGCAACCGCCCCTGACGGCGTGAACCTCTATTACGAGGAGGTCGGCAGCGGCACGCCGATCCTGTTCGTCCACGAGTATTGCGGCGACTGGCGGAGCTGGGAGCCCCAGATGCGCTTCTTCGCGCGGCGGCATCGCTGCATCACCTACTCCTTTCGCGGCTATCCCGGCTCCGACGTGCCCGAGGCCGGCTCGATGTACGGCCAGCACCACGCCATAGACGACGCCAGGCAGGTGCTCGACCATCTCGGGATCGCCAGGGCGCATGTCGTCGGCCTCTCGCAGGGCGCTTTCGCCACGGTCCATTTTGGCCGGCTCCACGCCGACCGTGCGCTCTCCTTGACGCTGGCCGGCGTCGGCTCGGGCGCGGGCCGCGAGGGGCACGAGCAGTTCAGGAAGGATGCGCAGGTCACGGCGCAGCGCATCCGCGACAAAGGCATGGCGAGCTACGCCGATGGTCTCAAGACCAACCCGACCCGCTCACGCTTCAAGCAGAAGGACCCGCGCGGGTTCGACGAGTTCGTCAGGCACCTCGGCGAGCATGCCGACATCGGTGCCGCCAACACCATGGAGAACTACCAGGGCAAGCGGCCGTCGCTCTACGACTTCGAGGAGGAGTGGAGGAAGCTCAAGGTCCCGACGCTGATCGTCTGCGGCGACGAGGACGAGCCCTGCCTGCAGCCCAGCCTCTATCTCAAGCAGGTGCTGGCCAACGCCGGGCTCGCGATGTTCGCCAAGACCGGCCACACAGTGAACATCGAGGAGCCCGACGCCTTCAACCGCGAGCTCTGGAACTTCATCGCGCTCGTCGAGGCCGGCAAGTGGATGCCGGCGCAACCCCTCGACAAGAACGCGCCCCTGATCTGATACCTGGCTTTGCAGGGGGCTACTTGAGCAGGCCCTTTTCCCCGTAGAAGCGCTCGGCCCCGGCATGGAGCGGGATGGCGACGCCTTCCAGCGCCGTCTCGAGCCTGATCGATCGCGCCTTCGGATGGCCGCTGTCGAGCAGCTTGCGCAGGTTGGGATGCCACAGCGCCGCCGTGACGGCGTAGATCAACTCGTCCGATTGGCGGGTCGAGGACACCCAGAGGGCATTGACGCTGATGGTCTTCACCGCGTCGACGCCCTTGTAGGCGCCGCGCGGGATCTCGTCCCTGACGAAGAACGAGTTTTCGTTGACCAGGATGTCCGCTGCCCGTCCGTCGATCGGGACCAGGCTGATCTCGGTCGCAGCGGCAAGCTCCGCAATCCCGGGCTCGGGCCAACCCGACACGCTCATGAATGCATCGAGCGTTCCGGCCTTGAGCCTGTCCCCTGCCGGACGCGCCTTGAGATACTGCGCCTCCACATCCTTCTCCGTCAGGCCGTAGGCCGCGAGGATCAAGCGGGCATCGATCAGGGTTCCCGAACCGGGCTCGTCGAGCGCGACGCGCTTGCCCCGGAGATCTCCGACGCCGGCGATACCTAGTCCCTTCCTCGCGACGACATGAACGGATTCGGGATAAAGGTTTGCGATCGCCCGCAACGTCTCGACCTTCGGCCGGCCGGCGAAGATTCCGGTGCCCGTCGCCGCCCAATGGGCGACGTCGGCCTGGACGAATCCCGACTGCATGCGTCCGCCGGCGATGCCGGCAACATTCGCCGCCGAGCCGTCGGTCGCGACGGCTGTCGCGATCATATTGGGCACGCCGCACGACCCGCCCTCGTTGCAGGCGCGCGACCCGGGAGGATTCGAGATCGCATTGGCGATCATGCCACCGATCGGAAAGTACGTGCCGACATTGCCCCCGGTGCCGATGCGAAAGAAGACGATGTCCTGCTGTGCCAGGGCCGGCCAATGAGGAGCGCAAGAACTTGCCAGGCCCAGCAGGGCGGCTCGTCGATTGATCTTCATGCCTGCCTCCGATCGACGCCCTTCAACTGAATCCTACTCCGACCGCACCAATACCGCGTGGTTGAGCGGGCCGTGCCCGCGACCGTAGCCGGGCGCCGTCTCGATCGCGCGCCGCACATAGGCACGGGCGCGGGCCACGGCCTCGACCAGCGGCATGCCTTGGGCGAGGCCCGCGGCGATCGCCGAGGCGAGCGTGCATCCAGTGCCGTGCGTGCTGCGGCTGGCGATGCGTGCGTCCTCGAAGCGTTCCATGCGGCCTTCGTGAAACAGCAGATCGACCACGCGATCGCCCTCGAGATGGCCACCCTTCATCAGCACTGCGCTGGCGCCCAGTCGGGCCAGCCGCTCGGCGGCGCGGCGCATGTCGGCCTCGCCCCGCACCGGCAGCCCAGTCAGCACCTCGGCCTCCGGCAGGTTGGGCGTCACCAGGGCGGCCATCGGCAACAGCGTGTCGCGCAATGCCGCCTCGGCATCGCCGAGCAGCAGCCGGTGACCGCCCTTGGCAACCATCACCGGGTCGACGACCAGCGGCGCGCCGCGCGCCCGCACGCGCAGCGAGGCCACCACCGCGGCAATGACCTCGGCACTGTGCAGCATGCCGGTCTTGATCGCATCGGCGCCGATGTCGGTCAGCACCACCTCGATCTGCTGGGTGATGAAGGCAGGCTCGATCGGCACGACGCCGTGCACGCCGAGCGTGTTCTGAGCCGTCAGCGCGGTGATCGCCGTCATCGCGAAGGCGCCCATCGCGGTGACCGACTTGATGTCCGCCTGGATGCCGGCGCCGCCCCCCGAATCGGAACCGGCGATGATCAGCACACGCCCCTTCACGATCGGCTCCTCATGATCCGCTCGTCACGCGGCGGGCCGAGGGATCGCCTCGACGATCTGGTCGACGACGGCGCGCACCAGATCGGAATCGTCGCCCTCGGCCATCACCCGAATCAGCGGCTCGGTGCCCGACTTGCGCACCAGGATACGTCCGGCCTTGCCGAGGCGCGCCTCGGCCGCCTCGATCGCCCGCGCGACCGATGCGGCCGCCATCGCCGAGCTGGCATCGCCTACCCGCACGTTCTTCAGGAGCTGCGGCACCGGCTCGAAGGCGTGGAACGCCTCGCTCGCACGCAGCCCCTTGCGCCGCATCGCCGCCAGGGCATGCAGCGCCGCCATCAGCCCGTCGCCGGTGGTGGCGTGGTCGGTCATGATTATGTGACCGGACTGCTCGCCGCCGAGATTGAAGCCGTCGGCCCGCATGCGCTCGAGCACGTAGCGGTCGCCCACCTGGGTGCGCTCGAGCTTGAGCTGTCGTGCCCCCAGATAACGCTCGAGCCCGAGATTGGACATCACCGTGGCGACGACGCCCTCGCCGGTCAGGCGGCCCGAAGTGCGCCAGGCGTCGGCGATGGTCGCCATGAGCTGGTCACCGTCGATAACACGGCCGTGCTCACATACCAGCACGACGCGATCGGCATCGCCGTCGAGCGCGATGCCGATGTCGGCGCCATGCGCCGCCACATGCTCCTGCACGAGCTCGGGATGGGTCGAGCCGCAATTGGCGTTGATGTTGAAGCCGTCCGGCGCGACGGCGAGCGGAACCACCTCGGCACCCAGCTCCCACAGCACGGTCGGTGCAACCTTGTAGGCCGCGCCGTTTGCGCAATCGACGACGATCTTGAGGCCGGTGAGATCGAGCGTGCGGCCGACGGAAGCCTTTACCGCCTCGATGTAGCGGCCCTCGGCATCGTCGAGCCGCCTGGCACGCCCGATCGCGGGCGACGCCGCGAGGCCGATCGGCGAGCCCCGGACAAGCGCCTCGATCTCGCTCTCGACGGCATCCGAAAGCTTGAAGCCGTCCGGCCCGAACAGCTTGATGCCGTTGTCCTCGTAGGGATTGTGGGAAGCCGAAACCATGACGCCGATGTCTGCGCGCATGGCCCGCGTCAGGAAGCCGACAGCGGGAGTCGGCAGCGGACCGAGCAGCAGCACGTCAATGCCGACCGACAGGAAGCCCGCGGTCAAGGCCTGCTCGATCATATAGCCGGAAAGCCGCGTGTCCTTGCCGATCACGGCGCGATGACGATGGCCGCCGCGGTTGAACACCTGCCCGGCGGCCATGCCGATGCGCATCGCCGTCTCGGCGGTCATCGGCTCGCTGTTGGCCCGGCCGCGCACACCGTCGGTGCCGAAGAGGGAGCGGGACATGTCCCGCTATCTACCTCATCGCCGCCGAAACCGCGAGAGCCTGGCGGGAGCCGGCGACGTCGTGCACGCGAATGATCGCGGCGCCGCGCCGCGCCGCCTCGACGGACAGCCATACCGATGCCGGGTCGCGCAGGCGCGCCTCCGCGATACCGGTGACGCGGCCGATGAAACTCTTGCGCGAGGCGCCGATCAACAAGGGATAGCCGGAACCCGCCAACCGTCCGGCTCCGGCAACGAGCGCCATATTCTCCGGCACGCTCTTGCCGAAGCCGAGACCCGGATCGAGGGCGATCCGCTCGCGCGCAATACCGGCTGTCTCGCAGACGGCGGCACGGCCGAGGAGAAACCGCCGCACGTCCTCGACGACATCGTCGTAGGCCGGAACGGCATACTTCTCCTCCGCACGGCCGGCGCGGTGCATCACCACGACCGACGCGCGCCGTTCTGCCACCAGCGGCATGAGCCCGGGATCGTCCCGCAGGCCCGACACGTCGTTGACGATGCGGGCGCCGGCATCGAGACAAGCCCGTGCTACTGCGGCGCGCCGCGTATCGATCGAGACCACGACGCCACGCTTGGCCAACCCCTCGACAACAGGAAGGACCCGCCTCAGCTCCTCGTCCGGCTCCACTGCCATCGAGCCTGGGCGCGTCGACTCGCCTCCGACATCGACGATGTCGGCCCCCTCCGAGACGAAACGCAGGCCATCGTCGATGGCCTGCGACGGGTCGAGGCGTTCGCCGCCGTCGGAGAAGGAGTCCGGCGTCACATTGACGATCGCCATGATCCTCGGGCGATCGAGGCCGACGCCGGCGAAGCTTGCCGTCAAACGCCCGGCTGCGGCTCGGGATTGGCGCCACCCGGCGCCGGGCCGACGTTGGTCGGCGGCACCGAGGCGCGGCGGCGGCGGTCGTGGTGGCCGGCGCCCCCGGTGTCGTCGCGCACGATCTTCTCGCCGCGCAGGACCTGGTTGATCTCGTCGTTGCTGAGCGATTCGTACTCGAGCAACGCCTTGGCGATCACGTTCAGGTCCTCGAGATGGTCGGTCAGGACCTGCCGGGCCCTGCCCTCCGCCTCCTCGATCAACCGACGAACCTCCTGGTCGATGATCTGCGCGGTCGCCTCCGAGACGTTCTGCGTCTGGGTGACGGCGTGGCCGAGGAAAACCTCCTGCTCGTTCGCCTGGTATCGCACCCGGCCAAGCTTCTCCGACATGCCGTAGGCGGTGACCATGCCACGGGCCATCTGCGTCGCGACCTGGATGTCGTTCGCGGCGCCGGTAGTCACGTTCTCCGGTCCGAAGATGATCTCCTCGGCGACCCGCCCGCCGAACATGATGGCCAGGCGCGATTCGAGGTAGAGCTTGCTGTGCGAGAGATGGTCGCGCTCTGGCAGCTGCATGGTGACGCCGAGCGCCCGGCCGCGCGGGATGATCGTCACCTTGTGCAGCGGATCGCTCTTGGGCACGTGCATGGAGACCAGGGCGTGGCCTGCCTCGTGGTAGGCAGTCAACCGCTTCTCCTCGTCGGTCATCGCCATCGAGCGCCGCTCGGTGCCCATGAGCACCTTGTCCTTGGCGTACTCGAAGTCCGCCATCGTGACCAGCCGCTTGCCGACGCGGGCCGCGCGCAACGCCGCCTCGTTCACCAGGTTGGCGAGGTCCGCGCCGGAGAAGCCCGGCGTACCGCGCGCCAGCACGCGCGGCTCGACGTCGGGTGCCAGCGGCACCTTGCGCATGTGCACCTTGAGGATCTTCTCGCGCCCGCCGACGTCGGGATTGGGCACGATGACCTGGCGGTCGAAGCGGCCGGGACGCAGCAGTGCCGGGTCGAGCACGTCGGGCCGGTTGGTTGCGGCGATCAGGATCACGCCTTCGTTCGATTCGAAGCCGTCCATCTCGACCAGCAGCTGGTTCAGCGTCTGCTCGCGCTCGTCGTTGCCGCCGCCCAGGCCGGCGCCGCGATGGCGGCCGACCGCGTCGATCTCATCGATGAACACGATGCAGGGCGCGTTCTTCTTGGCCTGCTCGAACATGTCGCGCACGCGGCTCGCGCCCACGCCGACGAACATCTCGACGAAATCCGAGCCCGAGATGGTGAAGAACGGCACGTTGGCTTCGCCTGCGATGGCGCGCGCCAGCAAGGTCTTGCCGGTGCCCGGCGGGCCGACCAGGAGGCAGCCCTTGGGAATCTTGCCGCCGAGGCGCTGGAACTTCTGCGGATCCTTGAGGAAGTCGACGATCTCCTCCAGCTCGGCCTTGGCCTCGTCGATGCCGGCCACGTCCTCGAAGGTGACGCGGCCATGCTTCTCGGTGAGCAGGCGGGCGCGCGACTTGCCGAAGCCCATGGCGCGGCCCGTGCCGCTCTGCATTTGGCGCAGAAAGAAGATGTAGACGCCGACCAGCACGAGAACGGGGAGCCAGCTGACGAAGATGCTGCCGAGGTTGACGCCCTCCTCGGGCGGCCCGGCATCGACGCGGTCGACGTTCTTGATCAGCATCGGCATGAGCTGCTCGTCGACCGGCGTGCTCGGCACGTAAGTGCCGAACTTCTGCACGCCGTTGCGCGGCTCGCGGAAAGTGCCGGTGATGGTGTTGCCCTGGATGCGGACGTCCTGGACCTGACGCTGCTCGACGGCACGCACGAAGTCGGAATAGGAGATCGTGTTGCCGGCGGACCGCGTCGTGCCGCCCTGGAACACGCTGTAGAGCAGCGCGAGCAGCAGCACGATGACGATCCACAAAGCAGCATTACGATTGAACGGGTTCACGGGCACATCCGTTGGCGAAAGGTGTCATTGTAGATGGTTGTTTGCGGCCGCGCCGCAAGCAAAAAATGCTGCCGGAACTAGGGGCTGGGCTGCAGTCTCGCCCTTTTCGGGCCGGACCAGCCAACGCAGACCGGGGCTCCAGGGCACCTGACGCAGCAGAAGGCGACACCGAGAAAGGGTGAAATCCTGCCCCCTGCCCGACTTGCCCCGCCCGGCAGCAGGCTGGGCAAGCCGGGCCGCTGCCCGCTCCAGCCGGTCACGCCGCGGCGGATGATCACGCCCGCCAATGCGCTGGACGAGCCGGCTCAGCAGCCTGGCCTGCAAAGCGCTGTCGAGGCGCGCGAACCCGGTTCGGTCGACGGCGGCCTGACCGGCTTCGTCGAACTCGACCGCCTCGACCGCAGCATGAGCGAGTTGGCGTTCGCGGTATGCCCTCTCCTCCCCAGCTTCGCTGGGGAGGAGGCATGAACCAGGCGGCGTGTGGCCCCGCAGCCGCAGCCTCGCCCGCTCGAAGCGAGGATCTGTGTTGGAGGGATCGTCGATCCATCGCACACTGCGTGCGACAAGGGTCGCCGTCAGTCGAGCGCGCGACACCGGCAGCAGGGGCCGAAGCAGGCGCATCTCGGGGAACTCGACCAGAGCCGCCATGCCAGCCAGACCATCGGCGCCACTTTCGCGATCGGCACGCATGCGCACCGTTTCTGCCTGATCTTCGGCATGATGGGCCACCAGCAGATGCAGGATTCCGCGCCGCCGGCACTCCTCGCTAAGCAGGCGGTAGCGCGCCGAGCGTGCCGCCTCCTGAAGGCGGGTGCCCGGCTTGGCGCCGGACCACCTGAGGACGATGCCGTCGATCGCCAGCCCGGCCAACCGCTGCAGGGTCTCGGCGGCCTCCGCGGCCGACTCGGGCCGCAGGCCGTGATCCACGATCAGGGCAACGGCACGCCCACCGCGGGCGCCCGTCCATTCCAGCGCCAGCAACGCAAGAGCGAGCGAATCGCGCCCGCCGGAGACGGCAACCGCCACCTCTGGAGTCAATTCGAACGGCGCGAAGGGGGCCATCAGGTTGGAAAAGCCGTCGGCATCGAGCGGCGCGGCGTCGGCGGCACTCACCCGCAGGTGTTCTTCTGGCGCTCCTGATCGACACGACGCTTCTGCAGGTCGGTGGCGCGCGGGTAGTCCTGGGTGAACTTGGCGAACACGGCGCAGGCATCCGGCTTGCGCCCCAGGGCAGCCAGGGTGACGCCGAGCTTCAGCAGGTTGTCCGGCCCTTTGGGGCTACCCTTGTAGGTCCTGTAGCCTTCGGCGAACGCGGTCATCGCGTTCTGATAGTCGCGCCGCGCATAGTAGGTCTCGCCCAGCCAGTACTGGGCATTGCCGGCCAACGCGTGCCTCGGGCTGCCCTGCAGGAATGCCTTGAAGCCCCTCTCCGCCCCGGCATAGTCGCCGTCCTGGAGCTTCTTGAAGGCCTCGTGGTACAGCTGGTCGCCACCGCCTCCAGCGCTCGGTGTCGCGGCCGCCGTCGGACCGGGCGCCGGTGTGGAAGGCGTGTTCACGCGCGGTGGCGCACCACCGGGGCGGCCCTTCTCCAACTGCTCGATGCGAAACTCGTAGTCGGTCTGCATCTTCTGCATCTGCTGCTGCAGTTGCTGATTGCGATACTGCAGCTGCTCGATCTGCCCGGTCAGCATCGTGATCGACTGTTGAAGCTGGTTCAGCCGATCCTCGATATAAACGGGATCGACGCGCTGGGCCGCTGCCGCAGCCGGCACGGCGAGCGCCAGGACGATCACGAGACGGGAGAGCAATGGCTTCATCGCGAACAAGGCTTTCATGGCAAGACGGCCATTTTCAGGCAGGATCCTCCCGCGGATCAAGGATAGGGGCATTTCTGCTCCTCCTACGAAGATCTGCCGGGGGCACCACTCCAGTGGCGCAATCATCGCTGGTCACAGGAAAGATGCGCCACTGGAGTGGCGCGCCCCCAGCCATGAGCGGCGGTCAATCTCACGCCGTCGTGGCGCGCCGGGTGCTTGGGGTCTCCCCAGCTCCGCTGAGCTCCGCTGGGGGGGAAGAATTTCGAGCGAAACCGCCGGCCGCAGGGCGACCGGCGACGGGGCGGGATATCGGGCTACTGCAGCTCGGTCACGGCCCGGCGGTTGCGTGCCCAGGCCGCTTCGTCGGAACCCACGGGATCGGGACGCTCCTTGCCGTAGCTGATGGTCTTGATGCGAGAGGCCGGGATACCCTGGGCGATCAGGTACTGACGGGCAGCGTTGGCACGGCGCTCGCCGAGCGCCAAGTTGTACTCGCGTGTGCCGCGCTCGTCGCAATGGCCCTCGATGGTGACGGGGTAGTTGGTGTATTTTTTCAGCCACTCGGCCTGGCGGTTGAGCGTCTGCCTTCCATCCTCGCGGATGGTCGACATGTCCGTATCGAAGAACACGCGATCACCGACATTCTGGCGGAAATCGCCGACCGAACCCGGCGTTACGGTGGTGCTTGCCGCAGAGGCAGTCTGCTGTTGCTCGCTGCTGCAAGCGGCCAGGAGGACCATTGCTGTAACGGTCGCTAATGCTTTGAACAGGCGCATTTTGAAGGTCTCCTAACGAATTCGACCCGGGCGAGAGGTACGCACGGGCCGAGGGGCGAGGATCATATATTTCGCTACTGCGGAATCAAGGGTGACCAGGCCGGGTCGGAGCGACCGGTGATGTCGATCTGGAACAGGCCCACCGAGCCGGTCCGGCCGCCCGAGCTGGGATTGCCGCGGAAGAACATCAGCACGCGGCCGTTGGGCGCCCAGGTCGGCCCTTCGACCAGGAATCCACTGGCCAGCAAGCGCTCGCCGCTGCCGTCGGTACGCATGACGCCGATACCGAAGCCGCCGGCGCCGATCTTGGTGAAGGCGATGTAGTCGCCGCGCGGCGACCACACCGGCGTAGCATAGCGTCCCTCGCCAAAGCTGATGCGGCGCTCTCCGCCGCCTCCGGCGCCCATGACGTAGAGCTGCTGGGAGCCGCCACGGTCGGAGTTGAAGACGATCTGCGAGCCGTCGTTGGAGTAGCAGGGCGAGGTGTCGATCGCCGGCGTGTTGGTCAGCCGGCGCAGCGCGCGGCCACGCACATCCATCTCGTACAGATCGCTGTTGCCGTCGGCGGAGATGCTCATCACGACCTTGGTGCCGTCGGGAGAGAAGCGCGGTGCAAAGCTCATGCCGGGGAAGTTGCCGAGGAGTTCCCTCCGGCTGCTGTCGACACTCTGCAGGTAGACGCGCGGCGGACCGCGGTCCTCGCCGTACGCCATGTAGACGATCTCCTGCAGGGTCGGCGAGAAACGCGGGGTCAGCGCGATCGTCCGCCCGTCGGTGATGTAGCGGTTGTTGGCGCCGTCCTGGTCCATGATGGCGATCCGCTTGACCCGGGCGTTGCCCGGGCCGCTCTCCGACACGTAGGCGACGCGGGTGTCGAAATAGCCGTCCTCGCCGGTCACACGCTTGTAGATGGCGTCGGCGATGATGTGCGCGAGCCGTCGCCAGTTGCCCGGCTGGCTGTTGAAGGACAGCCCCGTCGCCTGCTGGCCGACCACGACGTCCCACAGGCGGAAGTCGACCTTGATGTTGCCGCCGCCCGACTGGACTTGCCCGACCACCAGGCCGGCTGCGCCGATGCTGCGCCAGTCGGGAAAGCGCGGCGCCGAATGGGCGTCGATGTCGCGCTGAATGAAGGCGCTGGGCGAGATCGAGCGAAACAGGCCGCAATTCTGCAGGTCGTTGCGGATCACCTCTGCGATCTGCGCGCCGACGCGATCGCCGGAAAAGTCGACAATGGCGATCGGTACCGGCTCGAAGGTGGGCCGGGTCATGTCGATGGTCAGCTGGGCTCGGGCCGGCGCCGCGGCACCGGCGGCAAGGGCGGCGCCGCCCAGGATCGTCAACCGCCGGGGAAGCATCGGATTGCTCTTCGTGATCATGCGAGGGGCCTCGATTTTCTTGTGACTGCGTCGGTAGTTGCGAGCTCGAACGTCAGTAGTCGCGGGGATCGAAGTTGAAGGTGATGGTGCGCCACGAGTTGTACTTGTCAGCGGGCAGCGGCCATGGCTGGCAGCGCGGATTCATGATGGCGCGGCGAGCCGCGTCGGCGGCGGCGCGGAAGGTCGGATCGTTGTTGTAGCGTCCGGTGTCGCGCAGCTCTGCCTTCACCGGCGTGCCGTCCTGGTTCATCTGGACGGTCAGCACGACGAGCAGCCCGGCCTGATCGCGGACGCCGGCCGGGAAATTCCAGCACGGACGGATCCTGTTGCGTACTCCTTCGATCTCGCTCGCCGTCACGACGGTGGCGAGATTGGGCGCCGCCGGCGCCTGGCGCGTCGGATTTGGCACCGGCTTGGGCTGCTGCTCCGGCGTTTGCACCTTCTGCGGCGACTGCTTGTTCTTCAGGATGTCGTCGATCATCGAATCGACGTTGGGCTTGGGCGGTGCCGGCTTGGGCGGTGCCGGCTTCGGCGGCTCCGGCTTCGCGACCTGTTGAGGCGGCTTGGGCGGCGTGGGCTTCGGCGGCTCGGGCTTCTTGACCTCGGGCACGGGCTTGGGCGGCTCCGGCGGCTTCTCGACCTTGGGCGGCTCGGGTTCCTTGGGTTTCAGCGCGATCAGGTCCTCGGCCGGCTTGGAAATCTCCGGCTTCGGCTTCTCGACCGGCGGCGTCGGCTTGGGCGCCTCGGCAACCTCGGGCTTCGGCCTCTCGGCCGGCGGCGTCGGCTTGGGCGCCTCGGCGATGTCCGGCTTGGGCCTCTCCGGCGCCGGCGGCGGGTCGGAGGTCTTCGGCGGCGGTGCCTTCGACGTCTCCTGCGCGATCGGAACTTCCTTGGGCTGCGGCGGCGGATTGCCGACGGTGGGCGCAGCGGCCTTCTTGTCGATCGCCTCGAACTCGACCATCACCGGCTCGGGTTCGAGCGGCGGCTGCTTGCTGAAAAAGTCGAGACCCAGCACGGCCGCAGCCAGCGCCACGGCATGCACCATCCCCGACACGACTGCCGGGGTGCGCATCTCGATGCCGTCGCGCGGCCGCCGTGCCATCGACCACCTCTCCGATCCGCTAACGCCTGGGCGCCGGCGCTTGCGGTTGCTGTTGCGGCTGGCTACCGCGCGGCGCCGGTGCAGGGCTCACCGTGCCGCCGCCCTTGCCGAGCGCCTGCGCCTGCTCGCCCAGCAGGCCGAGCTGGCGGAAGCCGCTGTCGATCACTACGCCCATGACCTCCATCATCTTTCCGTAGTTCACGGCCTTGTCGCCGCGGATGAAGACGCGCTGGTCGGGCTTCTCCTCGTGCACCGCCTTGAGCTTGGTGGCGAGCTCTGGCAGCTCGTACCTGGTCTCGCCGAGGAACACCTCGTCCTGCGCGTTCACCGACACGACCAGCGGCTCGTCCTTGCCGCCGACCTGCTGGGCGCTGGTCTTCGGCAGATCGACCGGCACGCCGACCTGCAACAGCGGCGCTGTCACCATGAAGATGATCAGCAGCACCAGCATGACGTCGACCAGCGGCGTCACGTTGATGTCGGCGATCGGCACGTAGCGTCGTCGCCTGAACTTGCCGCCGCCCGAGGTAGAGCCGGGGGCAGGAATGATTCCTGCCATCAGACCTGCTCCTCGAGCTGGCGCGACAGGATGGTGATGAACTCACCGGCGAACGATTCGAGCTGCTGGGCGTAGCGCGCGACCTGGCCCGACAGGATGTTGTACGCACCGGCCGCGGGGATGGCGGCGACCAGACCGATCGCCGTGGCGAACAGCGCCTCGGAAATGCCCGGTGCCACGACGGCGAGCGACGTGTTCTTCGACTGCGCGATATGGCCGAAGCTGTTCATGATGCCCCACACCGTGCCGAAGAGACCAACGAAGGTGGCGTTGGCGCCGACTGTCGCCAGGAATCCAAGTCGCTTCTCGATCGCCTCCATCTCGCGCTGGATGGTGACACCCATGACCTGCTCGATGCGCTGGCGCAGCGCGGCGCGCGCCGAGGCGCTGGCGTCGAGCCCCTTCGATACCGAGCGACGCCATTCGCGCATCGCCGACGAGAAGATGCTCGACATCGGATCGTCGGGCTTGGTGCCCACCCGATCGTAGAGATCCTCGAGCGACACGCCCGACCAGAACGTGTCCTCGAACGACTGCGCGCTCTTCTTCAGGGAGCGCAGGCGAATCATCTTCTCGAAGATGATCGCCCATGACCAGAAAGACGCCAGCAGCAGCGCAATCATCACCGCCTTGACGACCCAGTCGGCCTGCATGAACAGGCCATAGACCGACATGTCGATCGGTCCGGTGCTGCCGCCGAGGGGGGTGCCGGCGACCTGCGCGAACGCGTCCATTGATATCTCCGTTGGTTCAAAGGCCGGGAGCCGTGCCGGCGGGTCCGGCGCCATTCGTCGCAACCTGTGACAAAGCTGTGCGGACATGCGGAGGCAGTCGAGTCGGCCGGCCGTCGGCCGCCATGCAGGCGACCAGCAGGTCGGCCCGGACCAGTAACTCCTCGCCGCGCCACGCCTCCTGCGACATATCGAGCGAAGCCCCGCGTGGCACTGCACAGCGGGTCACCACGTCGATCGTCTCGTCGAGCCGCGCCGGCTTCAGGTAGTCGATGACGCAGCGGCGCACCACCCAGTTGACGCCGCGCGCATCGCGCAGCGCGCTGTGCTGCTGGCCGAGCAGGCGCAGCATCTCGGTGCGGCCACGCTCCAGGAAGCGCAGCCAGTTGGCATAGTAGACGATACCCGCCGCGTCGGTGTCCTCGTAGTAGATGCGCACGGGCAGCACGTGGGCGCCGTCGACCACGCGGCCGGAGGTCGGCGCGCTCACGCCGGCTCCGCCGTCCCGTCCGGCGCAAGCAGGTCGAGCTGGCGCGATTGCGTCGCCGGCATTGCCAGCCCCAGGTGACGGTAGCCCGCCTCCGAGAGCAGCCGCCCGCGCGGCGTGCGCATCAGCAGGCCGAGCTGCATCAGGTAGGGTTCTATCACATCCTCGATGACGTCGCGCTGCTCAGCGAGCGCGGCAGCGAGCGTCTCGGCCCCGACCGGGCCGCCGCCGTAGTTGTCGGCGATGCAGGAAAGGTAGCGGCGATCCTGGGCGTCGAGCCCGCGGCCGTCGATCTCGAGCCGGTTCAGCGCCGAGTCGGCGACCTTCGCGTCGACCACCGCCTCGCCGCCGACCGCCGCGAAGTCGCGCACCCGGCGCAGCAGACGGTTGGCGACACGCGGCGTGCCGCGCGAGCGCTTGGCGATCTCCGCCCCACCGTCGGGCGCCATGGTCATCTTCAGGACGCGCGCCGCGCGATGCACGATCGTCTCGAGCTCGGCCGGCTCGTAGAACACCATGCGCAGCGGAATGCCGAAGCGTTCGCGCAGTGGACGGGTCATCAGGCCGGAGCGCGTCGTGGCGCCCACCAGAGTGAACGGCGGCAGCTCGATGCGCACCGAGCGCGCCGCCGGTCCCTCGCCGATCATCAGGTCGAGCTGGAAATCCTCCATCGCCGGATAGAGCACCTCCTCGATCGCCGGGTTGAGGCGATGGATCTCGTCGATGAACAGCACGTCGAGCGGCTGCAGGTTGGTGAGCTGGGCGGCGAGATCACCCGCCTTCTGGATCACCGGGCCGGAGGTAGCGCGAAAGCCCACACCCATCTCGCGCGCCACGATTTGCGCCAGCGTCGTCTTGCCGAGCCCGGGGGGCCCGTGGAACAGCACGTGATCGAGCGCTTCGCCACGAGATTTGGCGGCGGCGATGTAGATCTTCAGGTTCTCGCGAAGCTGCTTCTGGCCGATGAAATCGTCGAGCGACTGTGGCCGCAGCGCCAGCTCGGCCGCGTCTTCGTCGGCACGCGCCGCCGCCACCAGGCGATCGGCGGGCCGGTCGGGCGTAGGGCTCCCCGGCGCCTTCATCGTGCCAGCTCGCGCAGGCCGGCGCGCACGACGGCATCGAACGTGGCCTCGGCACCGAGCTGCTGTGTCGCACGGGCCACGGCGCCGAACGCCTCGACACGCTTGTAGCCGAGGTTGACCAGGGCCGAGACCGCATCCTCGTTGACCGAGCCGCTCGCCGCGACCGGGGCTGGCGACTGTGCGACGCCGCGGCCAACCGGCGCCACACCGAACGATGCGGCGCGATCCTTGAGCTCGGTGGCGAGCCGGGCGGCGAGCTTCGGCCCGACGCCGGGCGGCCGGCTCAGCGTCGCGCGGTCCTGGGCGACGATGGCGCGGGCGATCTCGTCGGGAGCGAGCGTCGACAGGATCGAGAGTGCCACGCGCGCGCCGACGCCCTGCACAGTGGTCAGGATGCGGAACCAGTCGCGCTCGCCGCTGTCGAGAAAGCCGAAGAGCGCGATCGCGTCCTCGCGCACGATGGTCTCGACCAGCACGGTCACGCCGGCGCCCGGCGCGAGATCGCGCAGGGTGCGAGCCGACGCCGACACGAGATAGCCGACGCCGCCGACGTCGATTACGGCGCTGTCGGTGTCGATCGACTCGACGACGCCTTTCAGCCGGGCGATCACAGCGCGGCCTCGATGCGGCGGAGGGTGGCACGGTGATGGGCATGGCAGATCGCCACAGCCAGTGCGTCGGCAGCGTCGCCCTCGGCATCGCTGCCGGGCAGCAGGCGGCCGACCATCATGGCGATCTGGCGCTTGTCGGCGTGGCCGGCCCCGGTCACCGATTTCTTGATCAGGTTGGCAGCATACTCGAACACCGGCAGGCCGGCGCGCGCCGGCGCCAGCATGACCACACCGCGCGCCTGGCCGAGCTTGAGGGTGGATCCCGGATTGACGTTCACGAACGTCTCCTCGACCGCCGCTTCCGCGGGCTGTTGGGCGGCGACGACCGCGGCGACGCCGTCGTAGAGGGCACGCAAGCGGCCGGCGAGCACACCCGAAGGATCGACGCGCACGACGCCGTGCGCTACATGGCGCAGCCGGTTGCCGTCGACCTCGATCACGCCCCAGCCGGTCAGCCGCAAACCGGGATCGAGGCCGATCAATCTCATCGCGCCGTCAGGCCGCGAACTTCGCCAGGGCGTCGTCCGACACCTCGAAATTGGCGTAGACGTTCTGGACGTCGTCGTTGTCTTCCAGCGCCGCGATCAGGTCGACAAGGGTGCGCACGGTGTCGCCCTCGACCGGCGTCGTCGTCTTGGGCCGCCACGTCAGCTTGGCGACCGAGGGCTGCCCGAGCGAACTCTCGAGCGCCTCGCGCACGGCGTTGAAGCTGTCCTGTGCGCAGTAGATCTCGTGCACGCCCTCGGGTCCCTCGCCGCTCACCACGTCGTCGGCGCCGGCATCGATCGCCTTCTCGAGCACGTCGTCGGCCGAGCCGACGGCGAGCGGGAAGCGGAACTCGCCCAGGCGATCGAACATGAACGACACACTGTTCGATTCGCCGAGATTGCCGCCGTGCTTGGAGAACATCGAACGCACCTCCCCGGCGGTGCGGTTGCGGTTGTTGGTCAGTGCCTCGACGATCACGGCGACACCGGCGGGGCCGTAGCCCTCGTAGCGCACCTCGTCGTAGTTGGCGTCGGCATCGGAGCCCGAGCCGCGCTTGATGGCACGATCGATCGTGTCGCGCGTCATGTTGTTGTCGCGCGCGGCAATCATGGCGGCGCGAAGGCGCGGATTGGAATTCGGATCGGGCGAGCCCAGGCGCGCCGCTGTGGTGATCTCGCGGATCAGCTTGGTGAAGATCTTGGCCCGCTGGGCGTCCTGGCGCCCTTTGCGGTGCATGATGTTCTTGAATTGCGAATGGCCAGCCATCGCCCGACAACCAGATTCAGTGATTTCCTGGGGCGCCTATACCACTTCTCGTGCCGTTTGGGAGTGTCGTAGGCCCGCGAGCCGCCCACAGGGCAAAAAAAGGCGGGGGCCGAAGCCCCCGCTAAAAAACGTCGGAACCTTGATTCCGACGCCCCCTCTAACCTGGAAGACAGCTCGCCGATCCGGCGAAAAACCCTTTAACATCAAAAGGATGCCTATTTTTTCCCAGGCCGTCAACGAGCCTCTTCCATCTACTGCTAATAGCTAGGTACGCCCGGGTGCGACCACAAGATGCAGGAGTCAGGCCGTCTGAGGCAGCCTGCCGCCCAGCCGGACCGGGCGAATCGACCGCGCCAAGCCTGTCCGATCGTCGGCTTCGACGAGGGCCGCGCAGAGCGTCCCCTCGCCTTCGGCCGGGGCCAGGCGCTCGCCCGGCATCTTGCGGATGAAGCGCTGGACGGCGATCTCCTTTTTCATGCCGATGACCGAGTCGTAATCGCCGCACATGCCGACGTCCGTCTGATACGCCGTGCGACCGGGCAATATCCAGGCATCGGCGGTTGGAACGTGGCTGTGGCTGCCCAGCACCGCCGAGACACGGCCATCGAAATAGTGTCCGACCGACTGCTTCTCGCTGGTCGCCTCGCCGTGCACGTCGACCAGGATGAAGTGGGCGGAGCCGCCCAGCACGTACTTCGCCAGTTCCACATCGACGGCGCGGAAAGGATCGTCGAGCGCGTCCATGAACAGGCGGCACATGACATTGATGACCACGATCCTTTGGCCACGCGCGGTCTGGAACAGGTTGGCGCCCCAACCCGGCGTGCCGGGCGGGAAGTTGATCGGCCGCAGCAGGCGTTTGTCCTGCGCGATGTAGGGGATGATCTCGCGCTGATCCCAGACATGGTTGCCGGTGGTGATGCAGTCGACCCCGGCATCGTGCAGCTCGGCACAGATCTTGGCAGTGATGCCGAAGCCGGCGGCGGCGTTCTCGCCGTTGACCACGACAAAATCGAGATCGAGCTCGCGGCGCAGCCGCGGCACTTCCTTGATGACGGCGTCGCGGCCGGCGCGGCCGACGATGTCGCCGCAAAACAGAACCTTCATGCGTCAGACAAAGGCGCAAGCGCGCCGGTCGGTCAACAGCCAATCGAGGCGCTGGTCCTCCGGCCCGTGCGGCACGGCGTCGACGACCTGCTCGTCGTAGCCCACGCCGACGGCCGTCACCCGCCGCCGCGCGCGCAAGGCAGCGAGGGTACGGTCGTAGAAGCCGCCACCATAGCCCAGCCGCCAGCCCTCGCTGTCACAGGCGAGCAGCGGCACCAGCAGGGCGTCGGGCTCGAGCGCCTCGCGATGGCTGAACGGATGGAAGGTGCCGAACACGCCCGCCTCCAGTTCGTCGCCCGGCGACCAGGCACGAAACACCAGCGGCTGGCGCTTGCCCTGGACGACCGGCAGCGCAAGTCGGCAGCCGGCGTCGACGAGGGCCCGCATCAGCGGCCGGACGTCGATTTCCTCGCCGATCGGCCAGAAGGCGGTGACCACGGCCGGAAGCGCGAACGGCTTCTCGTCGAGGAAGGCGGCGCGCAGGTGCGCCGCCGCTGCGCGGCGATGAGCCTCGCCCAGTGCCCGGCGCCGCGCCACCATGACGCCGCGCAGACGACGCTTGTCCTCGATCAGGGTCATGGGTGACAGGATGCTCGCTGGCGGCAGAAAAACAATGGTGCGCCGGGGGCGCGCGACTTCGTTGCTCAAAAGCAAATTCGCGCCACTGGAGTGGCGCGACCAATAGGCGCGAATCTTTCGGTTCTGGTAAGAAACTGGCGGCAAGCCGCCAGTTTCTTGGCTCGGCGGGTCGGCCCTCGGGCCGGTGGGGAACTCCTATGAAAATCGGGGCGGGTACCGCCCCGATTTTCTCAGAATCTTTGTGCGCGCCGGCGTGCAAAGGATCTCGTCAGCAAAGCTCCCAAAGCTGGGGAGGGGCGACCGAAAAAGTTAGCGCCTATGAGCGGCGCCCCCGGCAGAAGATCAGGTGGGGCGGATCCACGATGGGCCGTGGTTCGTAGAACCTCCAAGGCCTGCCAAAGCAGGTGGGCACCGTGTAGCCAAGACCACAGTCAAGGCCAGGAACAGTTCCCAGGAGTTCTTATTGGCCCCGGGGTTTTAAGCGAACCTCGCACCGCGCAGAGTCCGCCCCGCCCCCAATCTAGTGATTGCGGAGGATGCCTGCAATGACGGGCTTCTTCATCTTCCGGACCGCGAGCGTCTCGTTCGCTCAGAATCACGAGCGAGCGAGACGCTCGCGGTCCGCAAGAGCATGAACGATGGCTACGCCGCGCCACTCATCTTGCGGCTCATCTTGTCGACGCGCGCGGTGATCAAATCCTCGAGCGCTGTCGCCAGCGTCTCGGCATTGTCGGTGGCGCTGGCTCGGGCGTTCTCCGCAGCCTTGGCGATGCCGCGTGCCTCGCGGCTCTCCTCCGCCAGCAGCAGGGCGGCGAAGACCAGCAGCTTGACCTCGGGCGTGCCCGGCATCTGGCGGCGCAGCTCGTTCACCTTCTCGTCGACATAGGCGGCGAGTTCCTGGACCCGCGCCTCCTCGCCCTCGCCGCAGGCGAATTCGTAGGTTCGATTGGCGATCTGAATCGATACTTCTCGCGGCATATTCCGCTCCTCCGTTTTTGCGCCGTATCGGCGTTCGAGGGGATCGATAGTCTGACGTCACTTCTGGTCGACGGCCAGCAAAGAGCGGATGTATTCCATCGCCCGGTCGAGCCGGCCTTCGACTTCGCTCGCAACCTTCTTCAGCTCGTTGTGCTGGCGCTCCAGCCTGGCCAGTTTGTCGGCCAACTCGTCGGCGCGGGCCTTCTCACTCTGCAGGCGCGCATCCACCATCGACTCGAGGCGGCTCAGCGCGTCGTTCACGCGATCCTTCGCACTGCCAGCCTTGGCCATGGCTCTCCCGCCGACGGATGGCAGTTGGTATCCTGGCTGCACCTGCTCCATCGCGGAATCATAAGTGCTGCCCCGTACAGCGGTCAACATCTTGACCCTGTGGAGCAACGCAAACCGCTAGATGTTGCCGCCGGGGTGCGACGCCTGCTTTCGCCTCTCGCGGCGCGCCACGCCCGCCGCAAGCAGCCGCTCGCGGTCCTCCGGCCTCACCCGGTTGTAGCGCTCGCGCCACTCTGGATCGAGCTTCCACGCGAAGGGCGCGCGCAAGGTGGTGCGAGGCGTCGTCGCTGCGTCCAGGAGCAACAAGGCGCGCCTTACGACCGCCGTCTGCATGTCGGCGTTCCACGGGTGGCCACAGGGATTGCCCAGAGGAAAATCGCTGAACACGAAGCGCGGCACGCCGCAATGCTCGACGATGTCCCGGGCCGAGCCCACGACGACGGTCGGGATGCCGTGCGCCTCGAGATGACGGGCGACCAGACTCACGGTCTGGTGACAGACGGGTCAAAGCGCGGTGAGCAGCGCCGCGTCGACCTCGTCCTCGCGCAATCGTCGCAGGATCTCCGGCGCGTCTTCCTCGGTCGTCTTCCTGTGGCTGTAGTCGGTCGGCGCGCCGTGAAAGCGCGGCGACAGCGCGCCGATCGTGCCGTCCGCAACCAGCATCCTCATCGCGTCGATGGGCAGGAACGTCTCCCGGTCGTCGGTGTGGGTCGCCTCCCTGTCCCACGCGACGTCGGTGTCGAAGCTGGCCGGCGGATTCTCGACCTCGCCGGACCAGACGTGCTTGCGATTGCGCGCGTCCCGGTTCGACAGGTCGGGCGGTCCGGCCGTCGTGATCAGGGCTATCGTCGATTCGCGGAACGGTTTGGAAAGACGCGCGAACGGAACGTCGTCGTGGTGAGCCCAGACGTAGTCCGTCTCGTAGCCGAGCGCGCGATAGTAGTGTCGCGTGCGCTCCATGTAGGGCACCGGCAGTCCGTCCTCGCGCGCGCTCATCATCCACTCCTGTCAGTGCCAAAAAATCCGTCATCCCGAGCGGAGCCGCCCGATTGGGTGCTGGTTACAGCGCCATTGGCAGCGCAGTCGAGGGACCTTTTATTTTCCGACGACAGATCCCTCGACTACGCCTCGCTGCGCTCGGCTCCGCTCGGGATGACGGAGGAAACGACATACTCGACAGCCCTGTCTCAGCGGCGTGCGCTGCGCTTGCCGGTCTTGCAATAACCCTCGATCCACGGCGTGCGATGGCCGTCGTTTGTCCACAGGATGGGAAAGTAGCTCTCGTCGAGGCTCGGATCATCCGTCCGCTGGTAGCGCCGACATATGTAACCGCCCGGCCGATCGGAGAATCGCACGTCGGCCGGCGTCAGGTGGATGCCGATCGAGCGGCGCATGCGATCGGCCGCGTTGTTCGGCGCCGAGCCGTGCCAGATCTCGCCGGCGTGCAGGACGCAGGAACCCGCCGGAATCTCGATGAAGGACGGCTGCGGGTCCAGCACGCCGGCCAGCCGCGCGGCGTTCTTCATCAGGGCGCGATAGTCGTCGGGAGCATGGAAGCCCTCGGGAATCGGGGTCAGCGGCCAGCGGTGCGAGCCGGCGACGTATTCGAGCGTGCCGACGTCGCGATGGGTGTCGTCCAGAGTCACCCAGCAGGTGATTGTCTGCGGCGGGTCGAGATAGTCCAGGAACGAGGTGTCCTGGTGCAGCGTCACGGCTTTGGTCTTGGGCGCCTTCCACCAGATCGTGTCCTGGCCGAGGCGCGCGCCCGACCAGCCGGTCAACGTCGTCGCGGCGCGCCCGACATCGGCCGACAGCGCCAGCCTGGCAACCGTCAGATCGGCCTTCCAGGCATTCGCCATGTGACGCGTGACGTCGGGCAGGCTCATGCCCTCCCGCCAGTACCATTCGTCGGGGTAGATGCCGGTGTCGAACTTGCCGGCAAACAGCCGGGTAAAGGTCGCGCGCAACGCCTCGACACGGTCAGGCGACAGGACCTTCTCGACCACGAGAAAACCATCATGCTGGAAGCGCTCGATGTCGGCAGGCTGCAGGTTGGCGAGCCTCGGCAGGTCGAAGCTCATGCTGTTCCTCGTCTGTTGCCTTTCGCAGCAGACTATGACTTGACCCGTTCTTTGCAACCGAACAGATTTCGGTCATCCTGCGGCGATGTCACCCTTTGACCGAATTGATTTCGCCATTGTCGCCATTTTGCAGAACGATTCTCGGATTCCGAACAAGGAACTCGCGGCCCGCGTCGGGTTGGCGCCGTCGAGCTGCCACGAGCGGGTGAAGCGCCTGTGGAGCGCGGGCGTCCTGATCGGCTCCCATGCCGTGGTCGAGGCCAGGCAGATGGGCGTCGGCATCGAGGCCTTGCTGTTCATCGAGCTGGCCAAGCATGAGCGCGCGACGGTCGATACCTTCATGACCGACGTCGAAACCATCCCGGAGGTGCGCTCGGCCTTTCTCATCACCGGCCGCCACGACCTCGTGGTCCACGTCGTGGCGCGCGACACCCAGCACCTGAAGGATCTGGCGCTCGACCATTTCACCAACCGGCCGGGCGTGACGCGGATCGAGACGTCGATCATCTACGAGCAGCGTCGCCGCGCGGAAGTGCCCCTGCTGCGCCAGCCGTAGCAGCCATGTCCTTTTGCGGATTGACGCTCGGGAGGGTGGTCGGCATGTTGCGCGCCGCTTCGAAAACCCCTACGCCACCCGGGTGAAATGACCGAACAAGCAGTCGAACGCCGCGACATGGCCAACGCCATCCGCGCGCTGGCCATGGATGCCGTGCAACAGGCGGACTCCGGCCATCCCGGCATGCCCATGGGCATGGCCGAAGTGGCCACCGTGCTGTTCACCAGGTTCATGAAGTTCGATGCGGCCGATCCGCACTGGCCGGATCGCGATCGCTTCGTCCTGTCGGCCGGTCATGGCTCGATGCTGCTCTATGCGCTGCTGCATCTCACCGGCTATGCCGACATGACGCTCGACGAGTTGAAGCATTTCCGCCAGGTCGGCAGTCGCACTGCCGGCCATCCCGAGCACGGGCACGCCAGCGGCATCGAGACGACCACCGGCCCGCTCGGCCAGGGACTCGGCAATTCGGTCGGCTTTGCGCTGGCCGAGCGCCTGCTCGCCGAGCGCTTCGGCCGCGACCTCGTCGATCACTTTACTTACGTCATCGCGGGTGATGGCTGCCTGATGGAAGGAGTCGGCCAGGAGGCTGTCACCTTGGCCGGCCATCTCGGTCTCGGTCGCCTGATCGTGCTGTTCGACGACAACGGCATCTCGATCGATGGTGCCACCTCGCTCAGCACCTCGGACGATCACAAGAAGCGCTTCGCCGCCGCCGGCTGGCACGTCCAGGCGGTCGACGGTCACGACGCCGAGGCCGTCACCCGCGCCATCCGCCGCGCCCGCGCCGTCACCGATAAGCCGTCGATGATCGCCTGCAAGACGGTGATCGGCTACGGCGCGCCGACCAAGGCCGGGACCGCCGCCACGCACGGCTCGCCGCTCGGCAAGGATGAGGTCGCGGGTGCACGCGAGAAGCTCGGCTGGCCGCATCAGGCGTTCGAGATTCCCGAGCCGATCCTGACCGCCTGGCGCAAGGTCGGCGCACGCGGCAAGTCGGCTCATCGCAAGTGGACGCGGCGCCACGCGGCAATGGCCGACGGCGATCGCGCCGAGTTCGATCGCCGGCAGAAGGGCGACATTCCGCCGACCGTCGGCGAGGCCATTGGCAGCTTCAAGGCCAGGATGGCGACCGACAAGCCATCGTGGGCGACGCGCAAGTCGAGCCAGGAAGTGCTCGAGATCCTGAATCCGTTGCTGCCCGACATGGTCGGCGGCTCGGCCGACCTCACCGGATCGAACAACACCAAGACGGCGACCTTGAAGGCGCAGACCGCCGCCGATCCGGGCGGCCGTTACGTCTATTACGGCATCCGCGAGCATGCCATGGCAGCGGCGATGAACGGCATGGCGCTGCACGGCGGAGTGATCCCGTACGGCGGCACGTTCCTGGTCTTCACCGACTACTGCCGGCCGTCGATCCGTCTCGCCGCCCTGATGGGCCTGCGTGTCATCTATGTGATGACCCACGATTCGATTGGCCTCGGCGAAGACGGTCCGACCCATCAGCCGGTCGAGCATCTGGCGGCGCTGCGCACCATCCCCAACCTCCAGGTGATGCGCCCGGCCGACACGATCGAGACGGCGGAATGCTGGCAGATCGCGCTCGAATCGCACAAGACGCCGACCGTGATCGCGCTCACCCGCCAGAACCTGCCGACCGTGCGCGACGCCGGGGACAATCGCTGCGCCAAGGGCGCCTACCTCCTGGCGGGCGAGGCCTCGGCACCGATCAGGCTGATCGCCTCGGGCTCGGAAGTGCAGCTTGCATTGAAGGCGCGCGACCTGCTGGCGAACGACGGGCTTGCCGCCGCGGTGGTCTCGATGCCGTCGTGGGAACTGTTCGCGGCCCAAGACGCTCCCTATCGCCGGGAGGTGCTCGGCGCCGACGGCACGGTGCGGGTCGCCTGCGAGGCGGCCGTGGGTTTCGGCTGGGAGCGCTGGCTCGGCACGCGCGGCGCTTTCGTCGGCATGAACGGCTTCGGCGCGTCGGGCAAGGCGGCCGATCTCTACAAGCATTTCGGCATCACGGCCGAGGCGATCGCCGATGCGGCGCGCCGGCTCAACAACCGGTAACGGAGGAGAACATGGCAGTTCGGGTTGCAATCAACGGCTTCGGACGGATCGGCCGCAACGTCATGCGCGCGATCATCGAGTCTGGCCGCAAGGATATCGAGGTGGTGGCGATCAACGATCTCGGCCCGGTCGAGACCAACGCCCACCTGTTCCGCTTCGACAGCGTGCACGGCCGCTTCAACGGCGAGGTCAAGGTCGACGGCGACACGATCGATGTCGGCCGGGGCAAGATGAAGGTCACGGCCGAGCGCGATCCCAGCAAGCTGCCGCACAAGGAGCTGGGCGTCGAGCTGGCGCTGGAGTGCACCGGCTTCTTCACCTCGAAGAAGGCTGCCTCGGCCCATCTCGCGGCGGGCGCCAGGCGCGTGCTGGTCTCGGCGCCGGCCGACAATGCCGACCTGACGGTGGTCTACGGCGTCAACCACGACAAGCTCACCAAGGAGCACGTCGTCGTCTCCAACGCCTCGTGCACGACCAACTGCCTGGCGCCGGTCGCCAAGGTGCTGAACGACGCGGTCGGCATCGAGCATGGCTTCATGACGACGATCCACGCCTACACCGGCGACCAGCCGACGCTCGACACCATGCACAAGGATCTCTACCGCGGCCGCGCCGCGGCGCTTTCGATGATCCCGACCTCGACCGGTGCCGCGAAGGCCGTCGGCCTGGTGCTGCCCGAGCTCAACGGCAAGCTCGACGGCGTGGCGATCCGCGTGCCGACGCCGAACGTCTCGATGATCGATTTCAAGTTCGTCGCCAAGCGCAAGACCGACAAGGACGAGATCAACAAGGCGGTCAAGCTCGCCGCCGCCAACCAGCTCAAGGGCATCCTCGGCTGGACCGATCAGCCCAACGTTTCGATCGACTTCAATCACGATGCCCACTCGTCGACCTTTCACATGGACCAGACAAAGGTGATGGACGGCACGCTGGTCCGCGTCATGAGCTGGTACGACAACGAATGGGGCTTCTCCAACCGCATGGCCGACACCGCCGTGGCGATGGGCAAGCTGGGCTGAAGATTACCGGGATCATCGCCGAAGCGCGCCACTCATAGGCGCCCGCTTTTCGTTCCTCCTCCTCAGCTTCGCTGGAGCGAGTCTGGGGAGGTGTCACCGTCATACGGCGACGGAGGGGTCATGGGCCCGAGACCAGGCGCGGACACCTTTCCAGCGAAGCTAAGCGAAGCTGGGGAGGAGAACCGAAAATTTTTGCACCTATGAGGGTGCCACAGGAGCGGCACGCTCGCGCCGGATGACGTTTCGTTTCGTCTTCCGCATGCGTGCCCTGACGTAACGCTGACTTGACAGGCTTGGCATGCGCCTTGCCTCCTTCGCAGGGAGGAGACAGGGGCGTGCAACAGCAACGGCAGAGCTCGACGGTAGCGACGGCGCGGCCCGCCGGGCGCACGCTCGACGTCGAGGACGTAACGGTTCGCTACGGCCTGGCCCTGGCCGTGGACGGCGTGAGCCTGTCCATCGAGCCGGGAGAGGTCGTCGCCCTGCTGGGCCCCTCGGGTTGCGGCAAGACCACCTTGCTCCGCGTCGTCGCCGGCTTCGTGCGCCAGGCCGCCGGCCGCGTTCGTGTCGACGGCGCACCGATCGATCATCTGCCCGCCAATCGCCGCAACGTCGGCATCGTCTTCCAGAACTACGCGCTGTTCCCGCACATGACGGTGGCGGAGAACGTCGCCTACGGCCTGCGCGCCCGCGGCATGAAGAGCGCCGACATCGAGGCCCGCGTCGCCCGCTTCCTCGGCATCGTCCAGCTCGAGGGCTTTCGCGAGCGCCTGCCGCGCCAGCTCTCGGGCGGCCAGCAGCAACGCGTGGCACTCGCCCGCGCGCTCGCCGTCGAGCCGTCGATCCTGCTGCTCGACGAGCCGTTCGCCGCCCTCGACCGCAACCTGCGCCTCGACATGCAGATCGAGGTCAAGCGCCTGCAGCGCGTGCTCGGCCTCACCACCATACTGGTGACTCACGACCAGGACGAGGCGATGAGCGTCGCCGACCGGATCGCCGTCATGAACCAGGGCCGGGTCGAGCAGTTCGACACGCCGCTCACGATCTACGACCGGCCGAACACCCTGTTCGTCAACGGCTTCATCGGAACCACCAACCTGCTCGGCGGCCACATCGCCGCGCTCGCCGACGGCCATGCCACGGTGACCCTCGACGCCGGCGCCACCCTGCAGGTCGCAGCGCCCGCAGGCCTCGCCAGCGGCGCTCCCGTGCTGCTGTCCGTTCGACCCGAGCAACTGACGCTGTCGGCCGAGGGCGGGCCGCAGCGCTGGCCCATCGAGCCCGGCCTCAGCCTGCCGCTCGGCTCCCAGCTCGTGCACGAGGCCCGTACGAGCGACGGCGTGTTCCTCAAGATCGTCGAGCCGCGCCGCCCCGTCCCGCCGCCCACCGGGCGGAGCTATTGCGCGCTCGCCCCCGATGCCCGCCCGTCCCTGTTCCCGCGTCCCACCTGATCCTCGAGGAGTAAGCCTCATGACCAGTCTCAGAAGCCCCACGCGCAGAAGCCTGCTCGCCGGCACCGCCGCTCTCGGCGGGGCCTCCCTGCTGCCCCGGGTCGCCTTCGCCAAGGGCAGCCTGATCGCGACGACCTACCCGGGCACCTGGGAGGACGCCTACCGCACCGTCGTCATGCCGGCGCTCAAGAAGAAGGACGACATCGACCTCGAGCTGGCGCCGCTCTTCGCCATGGACCAGGTCGGCAAGGCCAAGGCGGCCCGCGGCGCGCCACCTTTCGACGTCTTCGTGCTCGACCCGGGCCCGCGCATCGTCGCTCTCGAAGGCGGCCTGTTCGAGAAGTTCGACGGCAAGAAGCTCACCAACCTCGGCAAGATCCCACCGTCGCTGGTCGACGACGCCGGCGTCTGCGTCGGCGCCCAGGTGGTCGGCATCGCCTACAACCCGAAGAAGGTGCCGGCGCCCAAGGGCTGGAAGGACCTGCTGGTCGAGCCGTGGGTGTCGCGGCTCGGCCTGACCGGCTTCCAGACCACCTTCGGCACCTCCTCGCTGATCGAGCTGTCCAAGCAGTTCGGGGGCTCGCTGACCAACGTCGAGCCGGCGCTGGCCGAGCTCAAGAAGGTGCTCCCCAAGGTCGCCGCCGTCGGCCTGCCGGCCGCCATGCCGGGCCTGTTCCAGCAGGGCCAGTGCGACGTCATGTACACCAACACCCAGACCGTCGCGACGCTCAGGGGCAAGGGCATCGACATCGCCTTCGTCAAGCCGGAGAGCGGCGCGATCGCCTTCTTCACCACAATGCATATCGCCAAGGGCACCGCCGAGCTGGCCAACGCCTACAAGTACCTCGACCTGGTCGTCAGCAAGGAGATCCAGGAAGCGTTGACCAAGCCGCCCTACAATTTCCTGCCCATCAACAAGGATGCCGTGCTGCCGCCCGACCTGCCGATGAAGAGCCTCGACGAGATGACGGGCTACGTGCAGCACGACTGGGCCAAGATCAATCCGCTGCGCGCCAGCTGGATCGAGAAGTTCAACAAGGAAATGGCCAAGTGAGTTCGGACCCTCCTCCCCGGCTTCGCTGGGGAGGTGTCCGCGTAATCGCGGACGGAGGGGTCATGGGCCGGGAGCGCGCCACTCCTGTGGCGCTCTTTTTGTTGATCACACGATACATGAGCGCCACGGAGCGGCGCGCTCCCTGCGATGATTCTTGACCCCTCCGTCGACGAAGACGCCGACACCTCCCCAGCGGAGCTGGTGAGGAACAGCTGAGATGCGCCCGCTGCTGAAGTTCTCCGAGTGGCAGCTCGCGCTGCCGCTCGGGCTTGCCTTCGTCGCCCTCTTCCTGGCGCCGCTGATGCTGCTGGTCGGCGTGAGCTTCTTCGACGACGAGAAACTCACCCAGCCCGGCGTCGCGAGCTGGGCCAAGTACTACGGCGATCCTTTCACCTACAAGGTCATCGCCGACACGCTGCTGCTCGGCGTCAAGACGGTCTGCACCACGGTGCTGATCGGCTATCCGCTGGCGCTCGTCTATCTCGACCTGCCGGCGCGCTGGCAGCGCGTGCTGCTGTTCATCATCGTCATGCCGCTCTTGCTGTCGGTCGTGGTCCGTACCTTCGCCTGGATCGTCGTGCTCGGCCGCGAGGGCTTGGTGAACCAGCTCCTGCTCTCGCTCGGCGTCATCTCCGAGCCGCTGCGGCTGTTGCAGACCGAGCTCGGCCTGGTGATCTCGCTGACCCAGATCGAGATGCCGCTGATGCTGCTGCCGCTGATCAGCGTGATGTCGCGCCTCGACCCCAACCTGCGCGACGCCTCGGCCGCACTCGGCGCCTCGAGATGGCGAACGCTGTTCACCGTCATCGTGCCGCTCAGCATGCCGGGGCTGGTCGCCGGCTGCCTGCTGGTGTTCGCCAGCTCGACCACCGCCTTCATCTCGCAAACCGTGATCGGCGGCGTCCGCCTGATCTACCTGCCGCTGGTGATCTGGCAGCAGGCGCTGATCGTCTTCCACTGGCCGCAGGCAGCCGTCGCCTCGCTGTCGCTGGTCGTCTCGGTCCTCTCGGTCATTGCGGCCCTGTCCTGGCTCGGCCGCCGCTCGACGGGGTACGTGCATGGGTAGGCACCGCAGCCTCGCCGACATCTCCTACGCCGTCGTCATCGGCGGCATCGCGCTGCTCGCGGTGCTGATCATCGTGACGCCGGTGATCGTCGTGCTGATGACCTCGTTCACCGAGGGCCGTTCCCTGAAGTTCCCGCCGACCGGCTTCTCGCTTCGCTGGTACGAGCAGCTGTTCGATCCCGTCGCCTCGCGGCCAATCCATCGCGCCGCCGCGAACTCGCTCGAGATCGCCTGCTGGTCGACGCTGCTCGGCGTGGTGCTGGCGACCCTGGCCTCGCTCGGCCTGGCGCGCAACAAGCGCACGCTGGCGCGGGTCACCGACAGCCTGCTCATGTCGCCACTGGTGCTGCCCGGCATCACCTTCGGCCTGGCCGCGCTGATGTACTTCACCCTGATCGGCTTCCGGCCGTCACTCAACCTCATCATCGCCGGCCATCTCGTCGTCACCATGCCGTTCATCCTGCGCACCACGACGGCCAGCCTGTCGCAGCTCGACCCTGCCCTGCTCGATTCGTCGGCCAGCCTCGGCGCGTCGTGGCTCTACACGCTCCGTCGCGTCACCCTGCCGATGATCTTCCCCGGCATCGCCGCCGGCGCCTTCCTCGCGTTCATGGCCTCGATCGACAACGTGCCGGTGTCGCTGTTCCTGTCGAGCGCCCGCACCGAGGTGTTGCCCATGCGAATGTGGGGCATGATGGAATCGACGCTCGACGTGCGCGTCGCCGCCGTGTCGGGAGTCTTGATCGCCGCCGCGTTCGTGCTGATGCTGGTCATGGAATGGACAGTGGGGCTCACCCGCCGCATGCGCGATTAGCGAAGGGAGCAGAGATGCAGGTCACGCCGCAGCCGCTGAGCCGGGAGGCGTTCGCTGCCTTCGGCGACGTCATCGACATCCCCGACATGGCCGGCCGAACGTACTACGACGACGCCCTGGGCAATTTGCGGCCGGGCGCCCGGGCCAGCCTGTCGGCAATCCTGAAGGCCGAGACCCCGGAACGCCCGCTGCGCGCCGACCTGCTCGAGCGCCACGAGTACTCCTCCCAGACCTTCGTGCCGATCGATGTCGGGCGCTGGCTGATCGTCGTGGCGCCGCACGCCGCGGCGGGTGGCCCCGACGTCAGCCGGGTCCAGGCGTTCATCGCCACCGGCAAGCAGGGCGTCACCTACAGGCCCGATACCTGGCACCACGGCCTCACCGTGCTCGACCGCCCCGGCCGCTTCGCCGTGTTCATGTGGCTCGACGGCGGCACGCGCGACGAGGAGTTCGTGCCCGTCGAGCCCTTCACCATCCGCATCCCCTGACTCCGGAGCCCGCGATGCCCTATGAAGTTCGCCGCGATTTCGTCGGCTATGGCGCCAACCTGCCCGACCCCAAATGGCCCAATGGGGCGCGCCTGGCGGTGAATTTCGTCCTCAACTACGAGGAAGGCTCAGAGCCCTCGATGCAGGACGGCGAGGGCTACACCGACATCGGCCTCACCGAGGCGCACGGCATGGGCCAGACGATCAGCGGCCGCGATCTCGCGGGCGAAAGCCTGTTCGAGTACGGCAGCCGCGTCGGCTTCTGGCGCGTGACGCGCCTGTTCCAGGAACGCGGCCTGCCGCTGACCATGTATGGCTGCGGCCTGGCCTTCGAGCGCAATCCCGAGACCTCGGCCGCCATCAGGAAGGCGGGCTACGACGTGTGCTCGCATGGCTGGCGCTGGATCAAGCACTACGAGCTCGGCGAAGCCGAGGAGCGCGATCACATCCGCAAGGCGATCGCCAGCACGGAGAAGATGATCGGCGAGCGCCCGCACGGCTGGTACTGCCGCTATGGACCCGGCGAGAACACGCGCCGGCTGGTCGTCGAGGAAGGCGGCTTCCTCTACGACAGCGACTACTATGGCGACGAGCTGCCGTTCTGGCTCACCGTCGACGGCAAGCCGCACCTGGTCGTGCCGTACTCGCTCACCAACAACGACGGCAAGTTCGTGAGCGGCATCGGCACGTCCGATCAATGGTTCTCGTTCCTGCGCGATGCTTTCGACATGCTCTATCGTGAGGGCAGGACGCAGCCCAAGATGATGTCGGTCGGCCTGCACATGCGCCTGATAGGCCATCCGGCGCGCGCCGTCGGCCTGGAGCGGCTGCTCGACTACATGCAGAAGCATGCCGGCGTGTGGATCACCCGGCGCGTCGACATCGCCCGGCACTGGATCGCGACGCATCCCTATCCAGGCAAGGGGCTGAACGAGTGAGGCGAGCTCATGTTCTTTTGGACCGCGAGCATCTTGCGCGCTCATGTGCATGAGCGAGCAAGATGCTCGCGGTCCGGAAGACCATGACCCCGTCGTCATCGTCCGCGACTGGCGGACCATGGCAGAGGCGCTGGCGGCGGCGCGCGCGGCCGGCCGGTCGCCTGTTCTCGTGACCCCCGAAGATGCCGCGGCGACCTACGGTGCGGGATACCTCGCCGCGCTCGAGGAGCGTGGCCGCGAGGAGTTTCCCGACGTCGCCTTCACGCTGATCATCGACTGCGGCGACACGCCGGGCTACGCACTGGCCTGCCTGCGCGCCGGCGTACGCCGCATCTCGATGCGCGAGCCCAACGACAAGATTGCCGACATCGCCCGTCAGATGGGCGCCGAGCTGGTGAGGAGACCGACATGAGCTGGCAACCGACCCGCGACCTGATTGGCTATGGCGCCCATCCGCCCGACCCGAAATGGCCAGGCGGCGCGCGCATCGCCGTCAACTTCGTCGTCAACTACGAGGAAGGCTCCGAGCCATCGATGCAGGATGGCGAAGGTTACACCGAGACCGGCCTCACCGAATCATCGACCTCGTCGGTCGGGCTGAATGGCCGCGATCTCGCCGGCGAGGGCATGTTCGAGTACGGCAGCCGGGTCGGCTTCTGGCGCATCTTGCGCGCCTTCCAGGAGCGCGACCTGCCGCTCACCGTGTTCGGCTGCGCCCTGGCGCTCGAGCGCAATCCGCCGGCCGCCGAGGCGATCCGCAAATCTGGCTTCGACGTGTGCTGCCACGGCTGGCGCTGGATTCGCCACTTTCAGCTGAGCGAGACCGAGGAGCGCAAGCACATCAGCATGGCCATCGCCTCGCTGATCGATGGTACTGCCGCTATGGACCGAGCGTGAACACGCGCCGTCTGCTGGTCGAGGAAGGCGGCTTCACATACGATTCCGACTACTACGGCGACGAGCTGCCGTTCTGGCAGACGGTCGAAGGCAAGCCGCACCTGATCGTGCCCTACTCGCTCACCAACAACGACGGCAAGTACGCTGCCGGCATGACCCACGCCGACCAGTGGTTCGGGCTGGTGCGCGACGCCTTCGACGTGCTCTACCACGAGGGCGCCACCGCGCCGAAGATGATGTCGGTCGGCCTGCACCAGCGCCTGATCGGCCATCCCGGCCGGATGGCCGGCCTGTGGCGCCTGCTCGACTACATCCGCAAGCGCGAAGGCGTCTGGGTGACCCGCCGCATCGACATCGCGCGCCACTGGATCGCGACCCATCCGTATCCGGGGAAGGGGCTCAACGAGTAGGACAAAGGTGTGGGCGGATTTGCGAGAAACGCTCGGGCTGATCGCTGACGATGATCGCCACAAGGGCCAAAGGACGATCGGTTTCGGAACGTGGCTGGCCGCCATAAGCCGCCCAGGTGCCGACCTTGACGAAGCGTTGTCGATGCTCCGTTCGGCCCGGTTGCGGCGCGTAGAATTCAAGCGATCCTGGTCGACACCAACGTCCTCTCCGAGGCACTGAAGCCCGCACCATCCCAACTCGTCCTCGAGCACTGGACCTCATTGATCCCTGGACTGCATGAACTTTCGGCAACGCCGAAAACAATCATCCCCTCCCCGCAACCCGCCTCACCTTCCCTGGTGAGGCGAGCCAGATGGCAAACGCGCCGACGGCACAGAGCACGATCGCCAGGATGAAGGCGATCTCGTAGCTGCCGGTACGGTCGTGGATGACGCCGGTGAGCCACGGCCCGACGGCGCCGCCGGCCAGAAGGGCCACCATCACCAGGCCGAAGATCGAGCCGAAATGCGGGCCTTCGAAGATCTCGACGACGACCGCGCCCATCACCGAGGTGAGCGCATAACCCAGCGCGCCCTGCGACAGCACCATGACGTAGAGCAGGATCTCGGAAGGGCCGCTCTGCAGACCGAGCAGCGCGGCGTAGCAGATCGCGAATCCTGCGTTGGTGATCGACCAGACGATCTCGCGGCCGATGCGATCGGACAGGGCGCCGAGCGCGATCTGGCCCGGCACGCCGACCATGGCGACCAGGCCCAGCGCCCACGCCGACTGCATCGGGCTGAAGCCGACCTCGATCAGGTACTTGGTCTGATGGACCTGCACGGCATACCAGGCGAAGCCGCCGCAGAAGAAGGCGACGGCGATCCACCAGAAACGCGCCGTGCGCACTGCCCGCCCGGTCGTCCACACCGTCCCCGCCCACACCGCGTCGACGACCTTCAGCGTTTGCGCTGACGGCCCTGCGGCGGCGCTGCCGCCGTCCGGCAGCAGGCCGACATCCTGCGGCCGCTTGCGCACGATCAAGTTGAGTGGCAGCAGGACCACCAGGGTCATCACGCCCAGCATCCAGCAAGAGGCCCGCCAGCCGTCGTTCTGGATCACCGACTGCATCCACGGCAGCAGGG
>LNFM01002141.1_pt1 | contig 42109 bp, 32 predicted proteins | sample 596031 | NCBI WGS metagenome assembly LNFM01 (sample SAMN04254537, study PRJNA301005) | activated carbon metagenome | isolation source: dual media filters at the Ann Arbor, Michigan drinking water treatment plant | place: USA: Ann Arbor
AATATGCTAACAGCAGTGAACAGATGCTGTGCCTGTTCCTCAAGGGATTCTGCGGCGGCGGCGGCTTCTTCCACCAGGGCCGCATTTTGCTGGGTGACTTCATCCATTTGTGTAATGGCGCGATTCACCTGCTCAATGCCGGTGCTTTGTTCTGATGAAGCAGCGGATATTTCAGACATGATATCTGTCACCCGTTTTACTGCATTGACAATTTCTTCCATGGTTTTGCCTGCCTGATCAACCAGTTTGCTGCCATTGCCAACTTTTTCAACGGAATCGCCGATAAGTGTCTTGATTTCCTTGGCGGCGGCCGCCGAACGCTGGGCCAGGTTGCGCACTTCTCCTGCCACCACCGCAAACCCGCGGCCTTGCTCCCCGGCGCGCGCTGCCTCTACCGCCGCATTCAGCGCGAGAATATTGGTCTGGAAAGCGATGCCTTCGATGACGCTAATAATGTCGACAATTTTCTTGGAGCTGGCGCTGATTGAATCCATGGTAGTGACAACCTCGCTCACTACCGCGCCCCCTCTTTCTGCTACGCCAGACGCCGTGACCGCCAATTGGTTCGCTTGTTTGGCATTTTCAGCGTTCTGTTTTACTGTGGAGGTCAATTCCTCCATGCTTGATGCGGTTTCTTCCAGGCTGGAGGCCTGCTCTTCAGTACGCTGCGATAGATCAGTATTGCCCGCAGCGATCTGCTTGGATGCCGTCGTGATAGAGTCGGTGCTGGCGCGCACATCACTGACGATGCCGGAGAGATTTTCGTTCATATCTTTCAGGGATTGCAGCAATAGTCCGGTTTCATCTTTTGATTTAACCTCGATGCGCTCAGTCAGATCGCCTTTGGCAACGGCACTGGCCACTTTCATTGCCTGCTGTAAGGGGACAGTGATGGACCGCGTAATAAACCAGGCCAGTATCGCGCCTAGCACAATTGCAATTCCACCCAGTGAGAACATCAGGGTGCGCGCCTGGGCATAGGCTAGGGTAGCGGCTTCCATATCTTTTTTGGTGTTTTCATCCTGGCGTATGATGTTCTGATCCAGGGTCTCTTGCCATGCTTGGGTCGCGGGCCCGGCTTGCTTCAAGAGCAGGTTGACAGCTTCAGCGTCTTTATTGGCAGTAACCAGGTCGAGCACTTGATTGTTAAGTGCGCGCGCGGTGTCACTGGCTGCCAGGATTGCCGCGCGGTTGGTTTTTCCTGCCTCGCTTGCGGGGGTTTTATTGAGCGCCTCCCACGCCTCATTGTAAGCACTGCGTGCAGCTTCAAGTTTCTTTTGCTCTGTTGCAATCTGCGTCGGGTCATTTAACAGCATTATGGTGCGCATGACGCGGGAGACGATATGCACCGATTCCGCCATATTATTACCGAGTTTCATTTTATAATTATTGTCGTTTACTATCTCATCCAATCGCCCCTCGATGGCTGACATGTTGGCGATACCCACCACAATCAATGCGACCATTAACGCCAGCACAATGCCGAAGCTTAATCCCAGGCGCACGCCTACCTTCAAATTTGATAAAGTCATGTTCTATTCCTCACTGTTTGTTAACGCTGTAATTTCACTATTTTTAGCCACCTTTCAGGCGGCGGCATTTTCGATTAATTCCATATCACCGCTGGTCATCAGTTTTTCAATATCTACGAGAATCAGCATTCTTTCATCTATAGTTCCCAGGCCTGTCAAATACTCCGTGTCAAAGGCCGAGCCAAACTCGGGTGCAGGTTTGATTTGGGTGGCGGTTAATGTGATAACGTCAGATACGCCATCAACTACCATCCCTACCACCCGCTTTGCAATATTAAGGATGATCACCACGGTAAATTCATTGTATTCAATATTTCCAAGATTGAATTTTATGCGCATATCCACAATAGGCACGATAATGCCGCGCAGATTAATCACACCTTTTATGAATTTTGGGCTGTTAGCAATGGTGGTTACCGAGTCATAGCCGCGTATTTCCTGGACTTTAAGAATATCAATTCCATATTCTTCTTTACCAAGCGTAAACGTCAGAAACTCATCAATTCCGCTTGAATTATCGGTGTGATGGCTATCCTGTATCATTTGTGCTACTGTCATTTAAGTTCTCCTGAAATCTCTGTTCCCGCCTATGCGGGGTTTGTCGTCATCCCGAATGTAAAAATAACTGTCATCCCGAACGTAGTGAGGGATCTTCAGGATTTCTCGCTACGCTCGAAATGACAATAATGCCTATTGATTTACGCTGCTTGTTGGTGGCTCATACTCACCAGGGAGACAACATCTATAATCATGGCCACTTTTCCATCCCCCATAATGGTAGCGCCAGCCGTCCCTGGTACTTTTCTGTAATTTGATTCGAGGCTCTTTATGACGACCTGGTGTTGCCCAACCAGTTCATCTACAAACAGTGCAATTTTTTTTCTGTCAGACTCCAGGATCACCAGTATTCCATGATGATGTTCCATTACATCAGGTTTAAGGTTAAATACCTCATGCAGGGCAATCAGTGGCAAATATTCTCCCCGGACGTGTACAACTTTCCCTTGTCCACTGATGGTATTTATATTTTCTTTACGTGGTTGCATGGATTCAATGATGTATGTCAACGGTATAATGAATATTTCTTTGCCAACGGATATGGACATGCCATCAAGGATAGCCAGGGTCAGCGGCAGGCGGATAGTCATGGTGGTGCCCTGGCCTTGCACAGAGGATATTTCGACACGCCCACCCATTCCTTCGATATTTCTTTTAACAACATCCATGCCGACGCCTCTGCCGGAAACATCGGTCACGATGTCTGCGGTTGAAAAGCCGGGCGCAAATATCAGTTTCCAGACATCCTGATCGGGCATATCATCATTTACGGCAAGGCCTTTCTCGCGGGCTTTTGTCAATATCCTGTCACGGCTCAGGCCTGCGCCATCATCGGCAATGGTTATTACTATATTCCCACCTTGATGCGCGGCAGAAAGGGTAATGGTTCCTTTGGTGTCCTTACCCGAAGCAGTGCGTTTCTCTGGGCTTTCAATGCCGTGGTCGAGGCTATTCCTGACCAGATGCGTGAGGGGGTCAGATATTTTTTCAATGAGGCCTTTATCAAGTTCAGTGCCTTCCCCAATAGTTTTTAATTCCACTTGTTTACCCAGTTTTGAGGCCAGGTCACGCACCAGGCGTGGAAAGCGGCTAAACACAAAGCTGATGGGCATCATACGGATCGACATCACGGAATCTTGCAAGTCGCGGGTATTACGTTCCAGTTGCGTCATGCCATTGAGAAGTTTTTCATAGACTACCGGGTCAACCTGAGAGGCAGTTTGTGACAGCATGGCCTGGGTTATTACCAATTCACCTACCAGGTTGATCAGCTGGTCAACCTTCTCAGTGCTGACGCGTATCGAGGCAGCATCTGGGTTCGGTGCGGCGGCAGCGCTGCGATTTCCGGACTTTATATCTTTGACATTGCTTGGCGATGCCTGGCTGTTATTGGTGTTTTCTGACCCGTGTGCTTGCGAGATATTTTTAGCTGTATATTCAGTTGAATCGGTATTGAAAAATCCATAACCAGGGTCAGGTTCATTCTGCTTTTTAATGTCTTCTATATCCATGAAAAATCCGTAACCATCATCACTTTCGGGGCTTTTAACAGGGGGTTCCTGGTGTGTAACGGGCGCTGCATCAGTGGTTAATTGCGGTGCTATCTCTTTATTTTCCGCTAATGATTTCAGTTTTTCGCAAACAGTAGTGACTTTTTCCTGATCTACGGCCGCCCCGTTTTGATGGCCATCTAACTGGGATTTTAATGCGTCACCCGCTTGCAGAAACACATCAATCATTTCTGCCGTGGGTTTTAGTTCTTCTTTTCGTAAGCGGTCAAGCAGGGTTTCCAGTATATGGGTTGATTCGATCATGTCATTAAAGCCAAACGTGCCACTGCCACCTTTGATTGAGTGTGCTGCCCTGAAAATGGCGTTAAGATCATCCAGGTTCGGCGCATCAACATCCAAGCCCAGCAACAGGCTTTCCATGGACGCCAGGTGTTCGGCAGTTTCTTCGAAAAACACCTGGTAAAACTGGCTCATGTCGATGGTCATAGGGAACCTTGCTTATTTTAATTATTAAAAAAATATTAACTGATAATTTTTGCGACGACTTCGAGCAATTTGTTGGGGTCAAAGGGCTTGACTAACCAGCCAGTCGCCCCCGCTGCCTTTCCTTGCGCTTTCATTGCATCGCTTGATTCTGTGGTTAACATTAACATGGGAACGGTTTTATATTGGGGCAGGCCACGCAGTGTCTTAACCAATGTCAAGCCATCCATCTTCGGCATGTTCTGGTCTGTTAAAACCAGGTTAACCGTTTTTAACTTGGCCTTGTCCAGTCCTTCCTGACCATCGGCGGCTTCAATTACCTCGTATCCGGCGCCTTTGAGTGTGAAAGCTACCATTTGCCGTATGGAGGTTGAATCGTCCACTGCAAGTATTGTCTTTGCCATGTTACTGTCCCTCTGTAAATCTTTTTGAAACGTCCCGTACCTTAAAATTCATCACGGTTATTTCATGATTCATAAATATGGGTGATACGCCCCTGATTATTATCCCGGTCTCGCCATGGGTATTTTTACAAATACCGAATAACGTATGTTAGGGGTCGCAATGCTATTCATCGGGATAATCTTGGTAAACTTTAGTGATTTTTTTAACATTTATGCAATATTAGAGGAATGCCCATCTATTGCCATGCGGGCATGCCGACCAACGGGACGACCACATGCGCTCGCCAAGGAGCGATTGCCGAGAAATCTTTTAGCCCGAAAATACATAGGCGTTTTCGTGGGAAGAATTCACTCACAACAAGGATTTCTCCCTTTGGTCGAAATGACAGAGGGTTGTCATTTCGACTAAAGGCGACCGCCATGGATGGCGGAAGGTAGGGCAACGCAGGAGCAGTTGCCGCGGGAAATCCTGAAAAATGAGCGGTGAATGTGGGTCGGTAAATTTTAGAGATATTCTAATATTTAACACTTCAGCCATTTTTCAGTAAATTTCCTAAAGTTCAGTTTCTCGCCAGCCGATACCCCTTTTGGAAGCGGTGAATGGTTCTCTTTGAGGAACATATCCGCTAATTATCAATCCCCGTAGATGTTAGCCACTATATGGCTGACTCCGCGGCACGATGGAGAAAATATCATGGCTCAAGTTATTAACACTAATATCGCTTCACTGAACGCACAACGTAACCTGAATACTTCGCAGAGCGCCTTGGCTGTATCATTACAGCGCTTGTCTTCAGGCCTACGCATCAACAGCGCCAAGGATGACGCTGCCGGTCTTGCCATTTCGGATCGGTTTACCACGCAGATTCGCGGCCTCAACCAGGCAGTGCGTAATTCACAGGACGGTGTTTCACTGTCACAGACCTCTGAATCGGCACTCGCTGAGATCACCAACAATCTGCAGCGTATCCGCGAATTGGCCGTGCAGTCAGCCAATGCCACGAACTCAACCTCGGATCGTGCCGCTCTTGATCTTGAAGTACAACAGCGCATTGCTGAAATTGACCGTATCGCAACCCAGACCTCGTTCAATGGTAGAAAAGTGCTTGACGGTTCGTTCGGCAACGCTGCCTTTCAGGTGGGTGCGAACGTGGGCGAGACCATCAATGTTAATCTGAGCACCGGTTCACGCAGTACCCAGATCGGTCAAATTGCCACAGGAACCTCTTCAGCAGAGGTAACCACAACAGCTCTTGGTGGAACCGGAACCATCGTGGTGGGTTCCAATGCCGCAACGACAATTGGAGCTTCGAAGCAAGGCACCGCTGCTGGTCAATCAGTCGGTAGTGCTTATTCGAAGGCTGCAGCCATCAACGCCGCCGGTGTACCGAGTCTGAGCACAACGGCAACGAACAACATTGAGCTTGTCACCGCAAATGTGACGTCGGCGGGCGGCGCTGGCACCTATAGCCTCACCATCAATGGTCGGGATGTTTATTCGGCCGCAGTCGTATCCGCGACGATAACCTCGCAACAGGTCGCTGACGCGATCAATGCCCAAAGCTCAAATACCGGGGTCACGGCTGCATTGAGCGGTACTGACCTGCGGCTAAGCGCTGCGGACGGTCGCGACATCAACATTGGTCAAACGGTTGGGGGTGACACAGCGGGTGGTATTACAGCCGGCGCTGGTGGAGCATCGACCGTCAATGGTGTGGTTTATCGTGATGGCACAATAGGTACCGCCGCGAATGCCACCGCGTTTTCAACGGACGCCACCGCAGTCAATGGGGGAACGATTACCTTAACGGCCACGGACAATATAATTGTTACCGCCGACGGGGCGAATCTTGGATTTTCAGCCGCTGGTTTCACGCTCACCAGAGATACAACGACCATTGCTTCGTCGAATGTCCAGACTGTGGCCGCTGCCAACAGTGCGATCACGCGAATCGATTCTGCACTGACCTCCGTGAGCAACCTGCGCAGCACCTTCGGTGCCATCCAGAACCGTTTCGAATCAGTGATTGGTAACCTTGAGTCAGTGGCAGAAAACCTGACTGCCTCACGTAGCCGTATTCTGGATGCAGATTTTGCGGCAGAAACCGCTGCATTGACCCGTGGCCAGATCTTGCAGCAGGCCGGTACGGCGATTTTGGCGCAGGCCAATTCGTTACCTAATAACGTGCTGTCTCTGTTGCGGTAAGTTTAAAAGTAAACTCGCCCAGGACAGGACGCCTGGGCGAGCTTCTTTAATTAGTCCTACTGTGTCATCAGTCGCTGTAGTCCCTCAGCGGTTGATGACACAGTAGGATTAGAGGCATGAGGTACCCATTATGATGCCAACGATCACACAAGTTCCAACCACGAATTCATCTGCGCCGCCGTCGCCAGACGTTGCGCGGTCTGTGCCTGATCAACCGGTTGTTCCGCCGCAGAATAAACCCGTGACAAAACAGGATGTCGATCCCAATCAACCTGAACTGGATTATGCGGTGAACAGACTTAATGAATATATACAGAATTCGCGGCGTGATTTGCATTTCAGTGTAGACAAGGACAGTGGCCGCGTTGTAGTGAAAGTAATTGACTCGGCGACGCGTGAAGTGATTCGCCAGATTCCTTCGGAAGAAGTGGTGGCGTTGGCGCGCGGATTAGGCTTAAAAGACGAGACGACGGGTGTATTGCTGCATACGCAAGCGTAAGTTGCAAGTGTGTCAGCAGGAGATTTAAGACACCAGGACGTGTGTCATTTCGACCGCAGGGAGAAATCCTGGAAGGTCTCTCACCTGCGTTCGAGACAAGGATTTCTCCCTGCGGTCGAAATGACACTGGGTTAAATATTTTTAACAGCATTCTCATTAGGGTACATTGAGACGTATGGCAACCATTACATCTGCAGGTATCGGTTCTGGACTCGACGTCGCTGGACTGGTCAAGCAATTAGTGGCCGCTGAAAGTCAGCCTTTGACGGTGCTGGACAGGAAAGAAGCGCTGATCCAGGCCAAGCTCAGCGCCTATGGCAGCTTTAAAAGCGCACTTTCTTCATTTCAATCTGCAATGAGTGGACTATCTAACGTGTCAAAATTCCAGGCCTTCAAGGCCAGCTCTGCTGATGCCAGCGTCGTTACCTCTTCTTCAGCATCTAACGCGGTGCCCGGCAGTTATGGGGTGGAAGTTACGCAATTGGCGCAAGCCAATAAGCTTCGATCAAAAACATTCGCCGATGTTACCGGCGCCATCGGCACGGGTACGCTTACTTTTCAATTTGGTAAGGTGAACGGCGCATCATTCACCGTTAACGGTGAAAAGTCTGCACAGATGGTTACCATTTCCGCCGCGCAAAACAGTGTCAGCGGTATACGCGATGCTGTCAATGCGGCGAATATCGGTGTTACTGCGGCTATTTTAAATGATGGGACCGGCAATCGACTGGTGTTTACTTCTAAAGATAGCGGTGAAAATAATAGTCTTAAAATTACCGTTGCAGACACCAGCGATGCCAGTAACACAGATGACACCGGGCTGTCTCAGTTAGCCTATGATGTGGCGGGCACGGCGGGTAATGGCAAGAACATGGTGGAATCAATTGCAGGCCAGAATGCGACCCTCAAAGTGGATGGCATCACCATCAGCAAAGCAACTAATAGTGTGACTGATGTTATTCAGGGGGTCACACTCAACCTGCTCAAGCTCAGTGCCACGGGCGTTACCACCACGGTGACAGTAGCGCGTGACGTAGACGCTGTTAAAAATTCTATCGGCGCTTTCGTTAAAGCGTATAACGACATCAATAAAACCGTAAAAGATTTAACGTCCTATAACGCTGAAACCAGGCAGGGTTCGATTTTGCAAGGTGACGCCTCGGCGGTATCGGTGTTAGCGCAGATACGTAAAACATTAAATTCCACACTGACAGGCCTGGGTGGCACGTACACGGCACTTTCACAGGTGGGAATCGCCTTTCAGAAAGATGGCACGTTATTGCTCGATTCCACCAAGCTGCAAACAGCGGTTGATACCAATTTTAATGATATTGCCGGCTTGTTCGCGGCACAGGGCAGGCCCACCGACAGTCTGGTGAGCTATGCCAGCGCCACCGACAAAACCCAGGCCGGAAACTATGCCGTAGCGGTGAGCCAACTGGCTACCCAAGGCGTCAAGAGTGGTGCTGCCACTGCCGCATTGGCGGATATCGCCGGGACATTTACCGTGCCCTTTGTGGTGGATGCCAACAACGATACGTTTGCAGTGAAAGTGGATGGCACACAGTCCGCTACCGTGACGTTGACGCAAGGCAGTTACGCAACGGCGGCAGCATTGACAGCGGAAATTCAATCGAAGATCAATGGTGATGCTACGTTGAAAGCTGCCAGCGTGAGCATCGTGGCCTCTTTTGACAGCGCGACAGATAGCTTGGCGTTGACGTCCAGCCGTTATGGCATTGCATCCATCGTGGAATTCACTGCGGTGGATACTACTACAGCCACCACCTTGGGTTTCAGTGTGGGTGCAGGCACAACCGGTGTGGATGTCGCGGGAACGATTAATGGTGCGAACGCCATCGGCGGTGGCCGGTTTTTGACAGGCGCGACAGGCAACGCGGTAGAAGGATTGAAACTTGAGATTGCCGGGACAGCCACTGGTGGTCGTGGCACAGTGAATTATTCGCAAGGGTATGCCTGGCAGTTGGATAAACTGGCGGCAAAATTACTTGAAAGCACCGGGCCGATTTCAAGTCGTGCCACGGGGCTGAATACCAGCATCAAGGAGATTGAACAGCGTCGCGAGGTGCTTAATCGGCGTCTGGATGAAATTGAAAAACGCTATAGGGCACAATTTTCCGCGCTGGATAGCTTGCTTAGCAAGCTGCGCAGTACCAGCGATTATTTGAGTCAGCAATTAGCGGCTTTACCAGGCGCTGCTCGCGGGTAACGTAATTGTTATGTGTTTTTAAAACTACTTGAGGGGGAATCGCAGTGAGTTATCAGGGAAAAGCTTCCGCTTTACAACAATATGGTCAGGTAGGCGCGCAATCAGGTGTGGCCTGCGCCACGCCGCACCGGTTAATTCAAATGTTATTTGATGGGGCGCTGGACAAGCTTGCCTTGGCGCGCGGACATATGCAGCGTGGTGAAGTGGCGCTCAAGGGTAGCCATATTGGTTGGGTAATTTCCATTATTGATGGATTACGCATGAGTCTCGACAAAGAGACCGGCGGTGAAATCGCACAAAATCTTGACGCCTTGTATGGCTATATGCAACTGCGTTTATTACGCGCCAATCTGCATAATGATGTGGAAATTCTCAGTGAAGTCTCTACGCTGTTACGTACCATAAAAGATGGGTGGGATCAGATTCCTGATGAGTTGCGTAATACACCGCACGCCGTAAGTGAAGCCCTGGCCGCTGTCACGGAAGCGACCCGGTAAGATCATGGAGCCAAGTATGAGCACGGGTATGAGCCTGCAACCTTCATTAGGTACCCTGCTGGAATTGACTCAGCACATGCTGCAAATGGCGCAGGCTGAAGACTGGCAGACCCTGGTATCATTGGAAGACACCAGAAAAGATTTGATCGCTACCTTGTTTGCACAACCGCTTACTGGAGAACGTGCGCTGGGGGTTGCAGAGGTGATCCGGGAAATATTGGCAATTGACCAGAAAATTATTGCGCTGGGTGAAGCGGGGCGGCAGCAGGCCGCTAACGGCATGCGCCAGCTTCATCAGGCGCACCGCGCCATGCAGGCTTATGACGGCAGCCAAGCGCAGGTTGCTTAGCAAAGCTACTGATAATGTGTCATTTCGCGTTCCTGCGCATCCCGGCAACTGCTCCGGCGTTGCTCTACCTTCCGCCATCCCTGGCGGTCGCATGCGCTCACGGCACTTGTACATCCCTGCACATCGAACAGTAGCGGGAAATCCTTGTCTCGAGTCTCGAGTCTCGAACGAATGTGAGAGAACTTTGAGAGATCTTCCATGATTCCTCACATGCGTTCGGAATGACATGCCTTTTGCTTGTCCCAAAATAATTTATTTTTAGATACCCCTGTCTTTTCCCCCGCGTATCTTGTATCTTTTCAAGATGAATAATTTACCCTTGATTCCTGGCGCGACCGGCCTGGTATGTGAAGACGTCATGCCGTTACGCTGCACACAGCTCACGCACGCGCCGACTGAGGCGCAGCGTATTCAATGCCAGGAGGCAAATGAAGACATCTTGCGGACCATCGCCTTGTTGGATGAGCATTTCTCGGAACCAGGCGAGGAGCATGATATAACGGCTCAGGGAATGCAGCGGATTGATTTCAAGCTCAATCTGGTGCTGGATCTGGTGGGTCAGGTGTTGGCGCATCACCTCACCTTGCCGGAATCCGTTAGCGTCAGCTTTAATACTGAGGCCATTCAATGGGAGGGATTATCTGCCCCTGACGCGGGCGCCACAGTAAAAGTAGAGTTGTATGCCAGCCGTAAATATCCCCGCGCCATCGTGCTGTATGGCAAGGTGCAGGCCGTGCAACCCCTGCCGGGAGCCTTCAAGGTGGGGGTGGTTTTTGAAGGCTTGAGCGAGATCGTAAGCGATGGCTTGGGCAAGCTGATTTTCCGCCATCACCGCCGCCACGTTGCGCACGCCCGCCGCATGCACCATGTTCCGTAACTGATTGAAACTATGAAAATTTCCTCTGTGCAGTAGGATTTTTGCAGCAATCTTTCCTCCCGCTTTCGATAACATCCTGATAAATATCCAACTTTACCCACCGACAAAATTTTGACTTCTGCCTTTATCAGTGTTTAACTAAGCTATTCAGTAGCTCAAGAATCTGATCAAACGGGCGTGGCAGCAGATTTTAATAATAGCTGGTTTCCCCCTCTTCGTTCGCGGGAGAGGGTTGAGAAGATCGTGCGTAACATAGGTAATAAACCGGGCTTTCTTAACGGGTATGGGGGTTTGTAATGTCATCGTCCAGTGTGCTGGTCATCGATGCAGATGAGCAAAAATGTTTAAGTCTTAAAACTATACTCGAATTTATTGAGCACGGCCCCGTGCAGATTGCCGCGCCAGGCACGTGGCAAGACAGCGTGCCCGGGATTGATCTTGGGCCTGATGCGTTAGCGGCGGTGCTGCTCGGTAATTGTGGGTCTGATGAAGCCCAGTTGGAGGTGATGCGCGAGGTAAAGGCGCGTTACCCGAGCGTCCCCATTGTGTTGGTGAGTGATGGCCGGGAAGAAACCCAGTATCCCGAATCTCTTAGAGCCGCCGTGTTTGGTTATCTTGAGGCGCCGGTAAAATACCGTGCATTAACAGCGTTGCTGCAACAGGCGCAGGCGCATCGCACGTCCTTGCGTGACAGCGAACATCCTGCAAGCCTGCGTCCCGACCGCTCTCCCGAATTATTTCGTAGTCTGGTGGGTAACAGCCGTAGCGTCAGGCATGTACGCAAACTCATTGAGCAGGTCGCCCCCTCGGATGCGACGGTGCTGATTCTGGGTGAATCGGGCACTGGCAAAGAAGTGGTAGCGCGTAACCTGCACTATCATTCCTCACGCCGTGCCAGACCGTTTGTGCCGATCAATTGCGGTGCGATTCCCTCTGAATTGCTTGAAAGCGAATTATTTGGCCACGAGAAAGGCGCGTTTACCGGCGCTATCAGTGCCCGGCAAGGGCGCTTTGAAATGGCGGAAGGCGGCACGCTGTTTCTTGATGAAATCGGCGACATGAGTTTGCACATGCAGGTAAAGCTGCTGCGCGTAATACAGGAACGTACCTTTGAACGGGTGGGCAGCAATAAAACCATCACCGCCAATGTGCGCATTGTTGCGGCGACGCATCGCAATCTCGAAGAAGCGATCAAGGAATCGAAGTTCCGCGAAGATTTATATTATCGCCTCAATGTATTCCCCATTGAAATGCCGCCGTTGCGCGAGCGTCTTGAAGATATTCCGCTGCTGGTGGCTGAGTTGATTACACGCCTTGAGCATGAAAAGCGCGGTTCAGTGCGTTTAATGCCTGCGGCGTTGATGGCGTTGTGTCAATATCACTGGCCGGGCAATGTGCGCGAATTGGCGAATTTCATCGAACGCCTGGTGATCATGCATCCCTATGGCGTGGTAGACGTGCAGGACATGCCAGATAAATTCCGTCCGGCGGGCGTCGCAGCAAGTGGCGCGGTAAATTCACCTTCTGCGATGGCGTTGGAAAATCCCCTGCTGAGCGAAGAATCCTTTCAGGCCAGCTATGATAAGGTCTCGGGGCCACCACGCTTGCCACGTGAAGGGCTCGATTTGAAAGAGCATTTGCATAACCTGGAATATGACCTGATTCGCCAGGCGCTGGAAGATGCGGGTGGGGTCGTGGCGCATGCTGCCGAGCGCCTTAAACTGCGCCGTACTACCTTGGTGGAAAAATTGCGTAAATATGGCCTGCATCGTGGCGATGAAGCGCCATAACTTTGACAAGTAGCCGTTGTGTAGTCCATTAGTTCATTGATTTAACTGTACTTAATCTTATAAGGTCTTATAAGGCACGGTTCTTGCTCTGAAGCTGTAGGCGAGGGAGTTATTCCCTGTTTTCAGTATAAAAGCGGGAGCAAGAATCGTGACGATCCCAGCACACACACCGTTGGCGCAAGATCTGGCCGGTGCATTTCAGCTTTTCACCCAGGTTTCAGAGCAGCTTGCCGCGTCTTATCGCGTGCTGGAAGACCGTGTGGTTCAGCTCACTGCTGAGCTAGCCACCGCACGCAGTGAGCGTCTGGCCCATTTCACTGAAAAAGAACATCTTGCACATCGTCTTGAACACCTGCTGAATGCCTTACCGGGTGGCGTGGTGGTGCTTGATGGCGCGGGCTATGTGCAGGAATGCAACCCGGCGGCCATAGAGTTGCTGGGCGCGCCCTTGCATGCCCAGCGATGGTTGGATGTCATTGACCGCGCCTTTGCGCCGCGCTCTGACGATGGGCACGAAGTGTCGTTGCGTGATGGCCGCAAGGTTGGCATTTCCACCTGTTCGCTTGATTCACAGCCAGATTGTGTACAGCCGGGCCAGATTTTACTTATCAACGACCTCACCGAAACGCGCGCCTTGCAGGAACAGTTGGCGCGTCATCAACGCCTTTCCTCAATGGGTGAAATGGCCGCCTCGCTTGCGCACCAGATCCGCACCCCGTTGTCTTCCGCCATGTTGTATACCTCTAACCTGTTCCACAGTGATCTTGACGCACTCGCGCAACGGCGATTTTCGGAAAAATCTCTGGCCAGTCTGCGTCACATCGAAAAAATGGTGAATGACATGTTGATGTTTGCGCGGGGCGGCGCGCTGGATAATACTGGGGGTAATACCCAAGGTAATGCACAGGGCAGTGAAGTTTCCATTCCCGCATTGATCAATGAATTTCGTCACGTCATTGAACCGCAGTTGCAGCGCTGCGCCGGAACACTTGAAGTGATTGATGCCGCTAACGCGCTGCACTTGAACGGAAACAAGGATGCGCTGCTGGCAGCCTTGCTGAATCTTGCCACCAATGCCATTCAGGCCAGCGGCCAGGGCGTAGTATTGCGCATCAACATCAGGAACGATGATCAGTCTGTGTATTTTCAGTTGAGTGACAATGGCCACGGCGTCTCTGAGCACATTAGAGAACGTATTTTCGAACCGTTTTTTACCACACGTTCCTCGGGCACCGGATTAGGTCTGGCCGTGGTACGTGCCGTCGTGCAAGGGCATCACGGTGAAATCTGGCTGGATTCAACCCCAGGCATGGGATGTTCATTTACGATACGTCTGCCGGTGACACAGGCTACCGCACATCAGGAGGTCGCATGAGTAGCGCAGTATCCCGCGTATTGGTAGTGGAAGATGATGCCGCGCTGCGCGAAGCATTGTGCGATACCCTGGAACTGGCCGGTTATGAAGTGATGGTTGCGGCCGATGGACACGCTGCATTGCAGATGCTTGAAAAGCACAATGTGGGCATGGTGATCAGCGACGTCCAAATGCGCCCCATGGATGGCTATAGCTTGCTTAAAGCCATCAAGTCACAGCGTCCGGCCTTACCCGTGCTGTTAATGACCGCGCATGGGTCGATCCCGCAGGCCGTTGCGGCCATGCACGACGGAGCCGTGGATTATCTTGTAAAACCTTTCGAAGCAGAAGTGCTGGTGACTATGGTGAGTCGTCATATCACCCCGCTAATAGATGATAACAGTAATGAACCGAACGTGATTGCGGTGGATCCACGCACCCGCGAGGTGATGGATTTGACGCGCCGTGTGGCAGGCAGTGATGCCACGGTGTTGATCAGCGGCGAGAGTGGTACTGGCAAGGAAGTATTAGCGCAGTTTATCCATCGTCACTCCCCGCGTGCATCGGCGCCGTTTGTGGCAATTAATTGCGCGGCTATTCCAGAGAATATGCTGGAGGCAATATTATTTGGTTATGAAAAAGGGGCTTTTACTGGCGCTTATCATGCCTCGCCTGGCAAGTTTGAACAGGCGCAGGGTGGTACTTTACTGCTGGATGAAATTTCCGAAATGAGTCTGGGCTTGCAGGCAAAATTATTGCGCGTTTTGCAGGAGCGCGAAGTTGAGCGCTTGGGCGGCCACAAAATGATTGCATTGGATGTGCGGATTGTGGCGACCACCAATCGAAATTTACGGGAAGAGGTAGCCCATGCCCGTTTCCGTGAAGATCTTTTTTACCGCTTAAATGTTTTTCCATTACATATTCCAGCATTACGTGAGCGTAAGCAGGATATTGTACCGTTAGCGATGCGCTTTATAGAGCGTCATCATCACAGTGGTGGCGCGCTTCCGCCGGGCAGGATGCCCACCTTCGCAGAAAATGCGCTTGAACAATTGATCACATATTCCTGGCCCGGCAATGTACGTGAACTGGATAATGTCATACAGCGCGCATTGATCATGAAATCAGGTGCCGTGATTAGTTTGCAGGATTTATGTTTTCAGTTTTCACCCCAGCCGATGAGTTTACCGTTGCCGGAGAGTAATAATTCTCAAGAGCCTGTATTGCTCGAAGGTGATTTAAAGGCGCATGAGCAACAATTGATTGTTGATGCATTGCAAGCTACACAGGGCAATCGCAGCGATGTTGCAAAGCGCCTGGGCATCAGCCCCCGCACATTACGCTATAAATTGGCGCGGTTACGTGAAGCGGGCATTGCCATACCAGATTAAATAAGGGAGATATTCATGAGTAACACGATAGATGTAAATCAATTATTGGCGCAGATGCGCAGCATGGCGACACAGGCACAGCAAAAGCCTAATTTAGGCGAAAGTATGCCAACCGGACAGGCCGATTTTGCCAGTCTGTTGAAAAACAGCATTGAAACCGTAAATTCCGCACAACAGCACGCAGGTGGACTGGCGCAGGCATTTCAAGCTGGCGATAGTAAAGTTGATCTTAACGAAGTCATGGTCAGCCTGCAAAAAGCCAGCATTTCATTTCAAGCCATGAGCCAGGTCCGCAATAAACTGGTGTCCGCTTATCAGGAAGTCATGAGCATGCCGATGTAAATTTATGGATAATAAAAATCCCCGCCACGAGAAATAACTGTCATCCCGAACGCAGTGAGGGATCTTTTAAGATTCCTCGCTATGCTCGGAATGACATATAAATATCCTTTAGAACCTGATTTACGTTCGAGATGGCAATAAACAGAGAAACGAAAAATGGCAACCGCTAAAACAGAAAATATGGCGTCATCAATGCGCGGTTTTGGTAGTTTACCGATACTGCGTCAATTGGGATTAATGCTGGGTCTGGCTGCCAGCGTGGCACTCGGTGTGGGAGTAGTGTTATGGTCACAAACGCCTAATTACCGGGTTTTATACAGTGGCCTGGCGTCTCAGGATGCCGCACAGATTGCCGATGCGCTGCAGAAAGACGGTATCGAGTACAAAGTGGATGAGGCCACTGGTGCAGTGATGGTTGGCGCGGATCAGGTGCATGCGGCACGTCTTAAACTGGCATCGCAAGGCTTGCCGAAGGGCACAGCCCAGGGTTTTGAGATGCTTAATGAACAACCTACGTTTGGCTCCAGCCAGTTTATGGAAAGCGCACGTTATCAGCACGCCCTCGAAGGTGAGTTGGGGCGCACCATCGCAACATTGGGCAATGTGCAGAACGCGCGCGTGCATTTGGCGATTCCCAAACAGTCAGTATTTGTAAGAAATCGTGAACAACCCAGCGCATCGATATTGGTGAGTCTTTTTCCTGGCCGTGAATTATCCGAAGGTCAGGTGTCATCGGTTGTTCATCTGGTTGCATCCAGTGTGCCGAATATGAGTGCCGAGCGCGTCACGGTTATTGATCAGAAGGGCCGCTTGCTGACCATTCCTGAGTCATCACGCGGCATGCAGTTAACCACCAATCAGTTTGAATACCGTCGTCGCCTCGAAGATTATTATATCAAGCGCATTGAAGACATTATCTCACCAATGGCTGGCGTGGGCGGCGTGCGCGCCCAGGTGGTCGCAGAGCTTGATTTTAGTGTTACCGAAGAAACCAAGGAAACATTTAACCCGGAACAAAGCGCCATACGCAGTGAGCAAACCGTTGATGAGCAATCGGGGGCGTCCGGAAATGTTCCCAGTGGTGTGCCTGGCGCGTTGACTAATCAGCCGCCTGCCGGGGGCACTGTTACGCCACCTGCCAGCGCGACTGCAAAAAATCCGGCCGTTCCAAATGCGGCGGCAGCGGCGAATAATAGCAACGCAGCGCTGAATAGCACCAAACGTGCCACCCGTAATTTTGAGGTTGATAGAACCATCAGTCATACCCAAATGCCCTCGGGTTCAGTGCGTCGTTTGTCAGTAGCCGTGGTGATAGATGACAAACAGACGGTGGGGGCAAAAGGTGAAGCCGTACGCACTCCTTTGAAGCCCGAGGAAATAACGCGTCTTACTGCATTGGTTAAAGAGACGGTGGGTTTCAACGAAGCCCGTGGCGATAGCCTGAATGTGATCAATGCTTCATTCACAGTCCCTGCAGAAACACCTGTTCCCGATCAACCCTTGATCGAGCGCCCCTGGGTTAAAGATTTAGCCAAGCAGGGGTTGGGTGCGATAGCAGTACTACTGTTGATCTTTGTGGTCCTTAAGCCGGTGTTGCGCAGTTTGGCCGAGAAAGGAAAATCAGTCCCTGCTACGCCATTACAGCAGATGACAGGTAACCCTGAGTTAACCAATATGACAGGTAGCCAAATGGGCTCCCAGAGCCAAGGCATAGCGTTTCAAGGCGGTGGACAAAGTAATAACAGTGTAAATTATGAATCGCAGTTAGCCAATGCCAAAGCGCTGGTGGGACAAGATCCGAAACGGGTTGCGCAGGTCGTAAAGGGATGGGTCGCTACCGATGCCTGAAGTGAGTAGTCAGTTTTCCGGTTCAGAACGCGCCGCTATTTTGTTGATGACGCTCGGCGAGAAAGATGCTGCCCAGATATTGAAGCATATGGGCCCCAAAGAAGTTCAAAAATTAGGCCATGCCATGGCCGTGATGACCAATGTTACCAAAGAACAGGTCAATACTGTGCTCAGGGATTTTATCTCGACCGTTGATGAGCAAACCTCTTTAGGTATTGGGTCTGAAGACTATATTCGTAAAGTAATGACAGAAGCGTTAGGCGAAGACAAAGCATCTGGTTTAATTGACCGTATTCTTCTGGGAAAGAACACCAAAGGATTAGAGGCCTTGAAGTGGATGGATGCGCGCGCTGTTGCAGAGATTATTCGTCTTGAGCACCCACAAATTATTTCGATAGTACTGGCTTATCTTGACAGTGATCAAGCCGCAGCGATATTGAACCTTATGCCAGAACGTATGCGCCCTGATTTATTGATGCGTATCGCTACCCTGGATGGAATACAGCCGTCTGCTTTACGCGAACTTGATGACATTATGGAAAAACAATTTTCCGGAAACACCAATAATGTCAAATCAGCCAGTGTTGGTGGAATAAAATCAGCAGCTAACATCATGAACTTTATCGACAGTGCGCAGGAAACTGTGATCATGGAGAAAATCAAGGATGTAGACGCTGATGTTGGGCAGAAAATTGAAGAATTAATGTTTGTATTTGATGATCTTTCCGAAGTTGATGATCGTGGTATGCAGGCATTACTGCGTGAAATATCCAGTGAAACACTGATTCTCGCAATGAAAGGCGCAGATCAGGCCTTGAAAGAGAAAATATTCAAAAATATGTCAAAACGCGCGGCAGAAATGTTGCGTGATGATCTTGAAGCTAAAGGCCCGGTACGCTTAAGTGAAGTAGAGGCCGCACAAAAAGAAATATTGACAGTGGCGCGGCGCTTGTCAGAATCTGGCGAGATTTCACTAGGTGGAAAAGGAGAGGATTTTGTCTAAAATGACTCCAAGTAAAATCATTCCCAGTGAAGCGTTTCGTGCCTATCAAAGTGGCGCCACACCCGTTATCAATATAGTGGAAAAAATTGCCGCAGGCTCACGCACCGTACAGCATACAGAACAGGCAAAAAAAGACATCTATGAAGAAGCTTATGCTGAAGGGCTAGAGCAGGGAAAGAAAAAAGGCTATGCCGCAGGGCTTGCCGAGATTCAGGCTCAAGCGAATCGGTTAATGCAAATAATAGCCACGCTTCATGAACCCTTGGCGCAACTGGATGATCAAATGGAAAAAGAGCTGGTCGCTCTTTCAATTGCCATTGCGCGCCAAATTGTCCGGCGTGAGCTTAAGACTGATCCTGGCCAAATTGTTGCAGTAGTAAGAGAAGCCGTGGCCAGTTTACCGGTGGGATCACGTAATGTTAATTTGCATCTTCACCCTGAAGATGCCGCGTTGGTGCGTAATGCATTATCACTCACTGGCAATGATAAAACCTGGCGTGTCGTAGAAGATCCGCTGCTCACCCGGGGCGGTTGCAAGGTAGTAACAGATATTTCCCAGATTGACGCCACCCTTGATACACGCATCGCTGCGATTGCTGTGACTATCCTGGGAGGTGGGCGCGATCATGACAACTGATATAGCGCCAGCAATGGCTGGACATAATCCACAAGCATTACGCAGCCCGTTATGGCGCGAACGGTTGATTCAGTGCCAGCAGCGCTTGGCATCGCCACCGCCTCTTATTGTTGAAGGAAAGTTAACGCGCATGGTAGGGCTTACCCTGGAGGCGGTGGGATGCCAGGCCGCCATCGGCGAGCGCTGCCGTGTGATTGGCCCCGGTAACACGGTAGTTGAAACTGAAGTGGTTGGCTTTTCGGGTAACAAAACATTCCTCATGCCCACCGGAGAAATCCGTGGTTTAATCCCAAATGCACGCGTAATCCCGGTGCGGCGTTCCTACGATGTTGCAGTAGGCGATTCACTGCTGGGACGCGTGTTGGACGGGGCCGGCCAACCTCTCGATGGACGTGGCCCCTTGCGCACCCTCGCCACAGTGCCGCTGGCGGGGCGCGCGTTTAATCCCCTGGCGCGCCGCCCCATCCGCGAACCTCTGGATGTTGGCGTGCGCGCGATTAACGCCTTGTTGACCATCGGTCGCGGACAGCGCATGGGTTTGTTTGCGGGCAGTGGTATTGGTAAGAGCGTGTTATTAGGCATGATGACGCGCTTTACTAACGCAGATGTCATTGTCGTAGGTCTGATTGGCGAACGCGGCCGTGAAGTTAAAGAGTTTATAGAAAATATTTTAGGCGATGAAGGCATGGCACGCGCCGTAGTCGTGGCGGCTCCTGCGGACAATCCACCCATGATGCGCTTGCATGGCGCGATGGTGGCGACGAGCATCGCCGAATATTTTCGGGATCAGGGGAAAAACGTATTATTACTCATGGACTCCCTGACGCGTTTTGCGCAGGCGCAACGAGAGATTGCCCTGGCGATTGGTGAACCACCGGCTACCAAAGGTTACCCACCTTCGGTATTCGCCAAGCTGCCGCAATTAGTGGAGCGTGCCGGTAATAGTGATGTGACCGGTGGCTCCATTACCGCATTTTATACCGTTTTGGCGGAGGGTGATGATCAGCAGGATCCAATCGCCGATGCTGCCCGTGCCATTCTGGATGGCCATGTGGTGCTGAGCCGCCCGTTAGCCGAGGCGGGTCATTACCCGGCAATTGACATTGAGGCTTCTATTAGCCGTGTCATGAGTGATATTGTAGAGGCACCGCAGCAAAGCGCTGTGAGACGCTTTAAACAGTTGTATTCCGCGTATCAGCAAAATCGCGATCTGATTAATATTGGCGCCTATACCCGTGGCAGTGATGTGCATATTGACCAGTCAATAGAGTATTACCCGCGCCTTCTCGAATTTCTTCGCCAGGATATGCGTCAAGCCGTTTCGTTTTCTTCAAGTGTGCATGATCTTGCCGCCTTGATGAAGTGATAATTATGGAACCTATGATGTGTCGTTTTTGTCATTTCGACCAACGGCGACCGCCATGGATGGCGGAAGGTAGAGCAACGCAGGAGCAGTTGCCGGGAGAAATCTTGCATCTCGCTGATTATATAAAAACCTGCAAGATCTCTCAAAGATCTCTCACCTTCGTTCGAGACTCGAGACAAGGATTTCTCGCTAGAGCTCGAAATGACAACACATTAGAAGTTCCATAAATAATTTACAAGTTTAATGGAAAAAGTAATAGTGAAATTATTCATAGCCTTTTTTTTCATGTTATGTCATGACTAAATCACAGCGGCTGCGCCCCGTTGTTAAATTCACAGAAAAAAAGGAACGCAGTGCCGCCATCGCTGTTGCGGAAAGCAAGCGTGTACTTGATGAACACGTATTAAAATTAGAGCATCTTGAAGCCTACCTTGATGAGTACAGGGAAACATTTCGAACTCTGGGTGAAGCAGGGCTCACTGTACAGAAAATGCATGAATATAGAATTTTTTTGTCCAATTTAGAGGCCGCTGTAACCCAGCAACATGCCATAGTTAAAATGCATAAAGAAACATATGATTACAGTATAAAACTATGGTGTGCCTCTCGTGGCAAAGTAAAAGCGTTGGGTACAGTTATTGCCCGTCACGAAAAAAAAGAGCGTCAAGAGGATATGCGTCGAGACCAAAAGGAACTTGATGACCGGCCGGTGCAGCCAGGACATAACCATGCGGAAGAAAAATAAGAATACCTCAATTATATGATATTTATATAGTTGTTATATATTAAATGCGAGGCAACAGCACCATTAGCCAGTTAAAGTTATTCTAATTTCCCGCCGATAGCTAATGCGATACCTTATCCGCTATTAGGTTCTGTTGGCCTATACAGCCACGGTAGATTCACAAGTTCAATAGAACCTATGACAGAGATCAGATAAATGTTTACTGAATTCCTGAAAATATACTGGCCAGCATTGTTAGTTAGCGTAGCCGCTATGGTTATGCAGATTGCTGTCCCAGGCAAGTGGGCTATAATTATGGTGTTTGCAGCGATTACGCTGTGGATAATATTTTCGGTGCAGTTGATTAAGCGTATTAATAGCATTAATGAAAATGTGATCAATAATAAAAATGAAGATGTATTAGGGTCAAATTTTTGTGGATTGATAAATGACATAAACAACACAATTCATGAAGAAATGACAAATATTCGTGGCGATCTTGATAGATCAAAATCGCTGGTGAAAGATGCTGTGGCTAATCTTGCAAATAGCTTTAATGGTTTAAGCGAGCATGTAAACCGCCAGGAAAAAGTAGTTAAGACACTGACAGACAGTGTATCGGGTACCGCCGATAATTCGAATGTGGATTCAATAAATATAAAAATATTTGTGTCTGAAACCGCCGCTATTTTACAGTATCTGGTGGATTTGCTGGTTGATATAGGCAAGAGGAGCGTAGAAACGGTTTATAAAATTGATGATATGGTGGATCAAATGGATGTTATATTCACCTTGTTGGCTGAGGTGAGAGGCATAGCAGACCAGACAAATCTTTTGGCCCTTAATGCTGCTATTGAGGCGGCACGTGCTGGAGAGGCTGGGCGGGGCTTTGCAGTGGTTGCTTCTGAAGTGCGTAAATTATCCCAACATTCTTCCAGTTTAAGTGAGCAAATACGTTCCCAGGCACAGAAAACCAAAGTTACTATTGGCGAGGCACGAAGAATAGTCGGAGAAGTTGCAGCAAAGGATATGAATGTTGCCATTACCGCCAAAGGGCGTGTTGACGATATGCTCAGTGAAATTGGTTTGTTGAATTCAATGATATCTGAAAAATTACTGGACGTACACAACATCACAGGCAATATTAACAGCGATATAAATATGGCGGTAAGGGCATTACAGTTTGAGGATATTGTCGGACAGCTCTATGGGTATATTATAAAGAGGCTGGACAATCTTGATAAATTAATCATAGATGTAGAAAATAAAGCGCTTCCCTCTTCCACCATGACCGCTATCGAATACAGTCTGATAGTGCGTGATATGCGGGATAACATCCAAAGTATAAAAAATGGATGGAATAAGGCATTGCATAATCCAGTTGCACAAAGCTCTATGAATGCCGGGGGTGTTGAGTTATTTTAGTAAATTATCGGGCCGCTTTATTGTTATTTCGAGCGGCCTTCAGCCCTCGCAAAAGCGGGGGGAGAAATCTTGCCCCCCACAATAATAACGGGCAATAATGGCAAACAACGAGGTGAAATATGACTTTAAGAGTTGAAATGTCTGCAGACGAGAGCGTTGCTACTATATATATTATCGGAAGATTTGATTTCAATATTCATCAAGACTTCCGGAAAGCCTATGAAAAAGTAAAAGGTACGGCTTCAAAGTATATTATCAGCCTGGCTGACACCCAATATATTGATAGCTCCGCGCTAGGGATGCTGCTTCTTTTGCGTGATTCGGCAGGGGGAGACAAGTCCGATGTTACTATTATTACGGGTAACGAAGAGGTAAAGAAAATATTAACTATTTCAAATTTTGAAAAATTATTCAAAATCTCATAATAGTAAATAACTAAAGGCTGGATGCTTCATATCATTATTTTCATGTTGATATATTTTCAATCTCTTCGGGTTTGGGCTCCTCGCCACGCTCTCCCCGCAGCTTGCTATTGTCATCCCGAACGCAGTGAGGGATCTTTCAAGATTCCTTGCGGTGATCGGAATGACAGAGAAATACCCCGCAGCTACTGCATGGATTTTTTATTTATGGTGTTTCTTCTGATGACAATAAGCACTGTAAGAATTAGATAATCTACCTTAAAAAATTACATCCGGGACATTGTGAACATATGCCATTAAAAATTCTTATTGTTGATGACGAAGCCAGTAATTGTCTCATTATAAATTCAATATTATCGTCTGCAGGTTATGAAACGGTAATTGCCCGTAATGGTGCAGAAGCTGTGGTTATTTTTGAGAAAGAAATTATAGATATAGTATTAATGGATGTAATGATGCCGGTCATGGATGGCTATGAGGCTACAAAAATAATTAAAAAACTTGCCGGAGGCCGGGTTGTCCCGGTTATCTTTTTAACTGCCGTCGATGATGAAAAAGGTCTGGCGCGTTGCATAGAATGCGGTGGCGATGATTTTATAAATAAGCCTTACAATCATGTTATTTTGAAAGCAAAAGTAGATGCCATGGCTCGTTTGAGTCAACTTCATTCAACAGTTATAGCCCAGTGTAATGAATTGGAATATCACCAGGAGCGGCTTTTAAAAGAGCAGGAGGTCGCTAAAACCATATTCTCAAATATTGCCCACGCGGGTTGCCTGAATTCACCCAATATAAAATACATGCTATCACCCATGGCGATATTCAATGGTGATTTGTTGTTGGCGGCACGTAAACCCTCCGGAGGCATGTATATCATGCTGGGTGATTTTACCGGGCATGGCTTGTCTGCTGCGATTGGCGCTATACCAGTGGCTGATATATTTTACAGAATGACAGCGAAAGGTTTTGGTGTTGACGAGATCGTTGCTGAGATAAACAAGAAGCTGCGGAAAGTATTACCCACAGGAATATTTTGTGCGGCCGCCATTATAGAGGTGGACTCGGTGGAGCATAGGCTGCTGGTATGGAATGGTGGCTTACCTGATATTCTGGTATGCAGAAATAGCCAGGGAATCTCCCACCGGCTTGAATCCATGCATTTGCCTCTGGGGGTAGTGGGGAATGATCAACTGGACAAAAAAATGCATAGTCTTGCAATAAGCGAGGGCGACTCTATCTATCTTTACACGGATGGTGTGATTGAGGCGTGGAATATTAATGGAGAAATGTTTGGACAAAAAAGACTGGAAGAGCACTTAACACCAGGGGGTGGCAAAGGGGGGCGGTTTGATGTGATATGCCAGGATCTTGAGAGTTTTATTGGCGACCAGTCACATTCCGACGACATTACCTTGATTGAGATTTTATGCAATGAAGATAGGGAGACCGATATAGCGCCACATTCAGTAATTAAAGAGGGTTTTATGCCACCCATGACCTGGGGCATGACGTTAGACTTGAAAGCCGACGCTTTACGCACCTTTGATCCCTTGCCATTACTGACTCATTTGTTAGTGGAAATTCAAGGGTTACGCAAGTCACGAGAGCATCTTTATACGGTGATTGCAGAATTGTTTTTCAATGCGTTGGATCATGGGTTACTCAATCTTGATTCGGCGATGAAATCGACCTCTCATGGCTTTATGGAATACTATAAAAAGCGCCAGGATAATTTGGCGAATTTGCAGGAAGGACAAATCAAGATTATCTGTGAACATATCCCGGTGGATAATGGTGGCAAGCTATTAATACGCATGGAAGACACCGGGGCGGGTTTTGACTACCGCAAAGCCTTGCCTCGGTTAAGGGAAAATATGGCTCCCAGTGGTCGTGGGATCCCCTTGGTGCGTTCGTTATGCGAGAATGTTTCATACTTTGACAAAGGCAATATTGTTGAAGCTGTTTATACTTGGCATTCCTGAAATGGTCAGGATTTGATATTACGCGCTCTGCCCACGAAAGACACACACAAGTTTCATAGCACAACCCACTCTCCTGTTGCTTTTGGCAACACACCACATTTCCCCATACATGTTCCTGCCCTCTACCGGCATATTATTTGCTTACTATGGAGGCTAGGATCAATCCTATGGTGACCGGCGTCAAAGTACCGTCGCGCATCACGCCGAATCCCAGCATATTGTTGAGCCAGATTCTTGCACTAAAGAGGGGAATTATTCCATGTCAACAATGATATACACCGAACAAAAGGAGACAAAAATTAGCGCAGAGACTGTATTCGAAGCAGGAGATTTGTTGGTCAATTATTTGGCGCAGATTGGTGTTGATTATGTGTTTGGTGTTCCAGGCGGTGCAATAGAGCCGCTTTATAATGCCTTGGCGCGCAGTGCCCGACGCGAAGGACCACGCGCCATTGTGGCGCGTCATGAAACGGGCGCGGCGTTTATGGCCGAAGGTTACACGCGCGAAACTGGCAAACTCGGAGTGTGTTGCGCGACTACCGGCCCCGGCGCCACCAATTTGATGACAGGCATAGCGTCCGCCTATCAAGACAACGTTCCTATGCTGGTGATCACGGCGCAAACTCCCATTAACACTTTTGGTAAAGGCGCCATACAAGATTCATCATGCGCAGGCATCAACACCGTAGGCATGTTTCAGTACATTACCCGCTATTCTTCGCTGGTATCTCATGCCGATCAACTTGAGCAAAAGCTGATTCGCGCTATCACAACGGCATTTCAATCACCGCGTGGCCCGGTGCATTTAAGCATCCCGCTGGATATTTTACGCAGCCCCCTGGCGCGTAGTCAGCCCACCTGTAATCTAAAACAGTTATTGATTCCTGCCGCATTGGTTGATCCTGTCCGTATCAAAGAATTGGCCGCGCATATCAGCAAAGCGCGTGCCCTGGTTTTGCTGGTAGGTGAAGGCTGTGGCGAAGCCATTGCTGACATCCTGGAATTCGCCCTGCTTAAAGGCGCCACCGTGGTTACCACCCCGCAGGGCAAAGGGCTCGTCAATCCTTATCATCCTTCCTATAGAGGCGTGTTTGGTTTTGCCGGGCATGTCACAGCTGAAGAAGTTTTGCGGGATACGCATGTTGATCTGGTATTAGCCATTGGCACTAATCTGGATGAGTTTGGCACTAATGGATGGGATGCAGGTGCGCTTCTCAATGACAGGATGATCCATATTGATGCCATTGAGGCTAATTTTTCACGTTCGTCGATGGCCAAGCTGCATGTGGGTGGTAACATCGCCGCGATTTTTAAGGTACTTCTGGGAGAATATCAATACGATAATTCAATCCATGCAGGCATGCGAGGCATCTCTTCTGTAGAAATTGAAAGGCGTGTTGAAGAGCGGCGGGGCGCAGCAAATAAAATAGCAGACACTGAGGCTACTTTTATTCCGCACGTGGTTGTTGAACGAGAGCCAGACAGGCGCCAAACCGAAACCGGGCGGCAGTTACCGATTCGCCACTTCATGTTCGCAGATGAAGATAAATACCGTGACGATGCAACACCGATTAAACCCCAACGACTCATGTATGATCTGGCGCGCTTATTCCCGCCGTATACACGTTTTTTAGCGGATACTGGAAACACCTTGCTCTGGACAATACATTATTTACATCCCTTCGATCGCCGTATTTCCGGGCGACGGGTACCCGCAGGTGGCATGTTTCGCATTAACATGGGATTGGCATCCATGGGGTGGGCCATCGGTGCTGCCGTCGGCACAGCACTTGGTTGCCCCGGCATGCCCGTGGTATGTATCACTGGCGATGGCAGCTTCTTGATGAGTGGTCAGGAGATAACAACCGCTATCATGGAAAAACTGCCCGTAGTGTATGTCATTCTGAATGACGCCGCATTGGGCACCGTTAAGCATGGGCAGCGTCTTGGCAAGGCAGAAAAAGTGGGCTTTGAATTGCCCGAAATTGATTTCGCAATGATGGCACGTGCCATGGGCGCCAATGCTTATATTATTAAATCCCCGAAAGATATGGCTAATCTGGACATTGCCGCCCTGTGCAAACACCCCGGTCCTACCGTGCTGGATGTTCGCATAGACCGGCAAGAAGTGCCGCCCTTAGGTATGCGTATGCGGTCATTGGGTGTAGTGAAATCGATATTATGAGCTTGCAAGATTTCTCCCGTTGGTCGAAATGACAGGGACTATTTTCTTTATACCCCTGTCATTTCGACCAACGGGAGAAATCTTGTGCCCCCAGAAAGAAGCTATTACGTCTATATCCTGACGAACTGGAACAATGAAGTAATGTATGTCGGAGTCACAAACAATCTTGAACGTCGTATATATGAACACAAGCAAAAACTGATTGACGGCTTCACGAAAAAATATAATCTGAATAAATTAGTTTACTTCGAAAAAACCAATAACGTGCTTGTAGCGATTGAGCGAGAAAAAGAAATAAAGAAGTGGCGCCGTGAAAAAAAGAATGCACTGGTTCTGAAAGACAATAGCCAATGGAAAGATTTAAGTGAGAGTTGGTGACAAGATTTCTCCCTTTGGTCGAAATGACAGGGGTATAAAAAAGGGTCGTTGTCATTTCGACCAAAGGGAGAAATCTTGTTACTGAGATGCATAAGAATAGCGAAGTGGTATGCGTGGAACGATTGCCGGGGGATCTTGGAAGATCTCTCACATTCGTTCGAGACAAGGATTCCTCGCTATGCTCGGCATGACATAGGCTATATGAATAACTGTCATTTCGACTATCGGGAGAAATCCTGGAATGTACAGACACTGGTCGAAATGACAGATATTTTTTACCCACTGTCATTTCGACCAAAGGGAGAAATCTTAGAGCATATGGAGTTCGAATATAAAATCATAATGGTGGCTAACCAATGACAGAAAAAACCGAAACAATACGCACAAAAATATGGGAAGAAACCGCAGAGGAAGATAACCCTTTCGTTGCCGCCGCATGCTATTGCAGTGGCTATGATGTGTATGGTGATCTGCTCGGCAAGGCAAGCTGGATAGAATACCTTTATCTTTTGTTCAAGTGCGAACGCCCTACACCGGCGCAAGCGAAATTACTCGAAGGCCTGGCTGTCGCCGTGGCAAATCCCGGTCCGCGTGATCATAGCGTGCATGCCGCTATGTGCGGCGGGGTTGGCGGTTCCACGCATGCTTCGTGCTTGATGGCCGCCTTGGGTGTGGGTGCCGGGCAACTCGGTGGAGCGCACGAGGTCGCCATCACCATGGAATGCTGGCTCACCTGCGGCCAGGATTTAGCGGCCTGGCAAGCGCGCATACAAAATCCCCCGCAGGATGAACGCGCCGACATCTGGCTACCCATGGAGCATCCCCCCGGCTTTGATCCCCACGGCGCAAGCTGCGCCACACCCGTGCGCCAAACCCTGGCGTATCTGGCGCAATGCAGCCCGGCCGTCGCCTTACCGTGGTTGCAGGAAAACCGTGTTGGACTGGAACGCGTTGCAGATTGCCCGCTCACCTTCACCGGCGTGGCGGCGGCGGCGTTAATTGACCTGAATTTTTCACCCGCCCAAGGCGAAATGCTTTACCTGTTACTGCGCCTGCCGGGTGCGGCGGTACATTCATTAGAGCAACAGCAGTATGGCTGGCGCCATTTCCCGTTTTTCGCCAATGGCCTGAAAGTGCTGGATGATCCTGGCCCTCGACAGCAGGCAGGGGAGTGAGGGCAATAATTATGAAAACCCTACCGCCTGTCATTTCGAGCGTAGCGAGAAATCTTTAATCTAAAATTTACATGATTCGACCATATAAGATTTCTCCCTTTGGTCGAAATGACAAAAGGTACACACCCTTGTCATCCCGAACGAAGGGAGGGATCTTGCAAGATCTCTCACCTTCGTTCGACCCTCGCAAAAGCGGGGGGAGAAATCTTTAATAAATATAGATTCCTGTCATTCCGAACGAATGGGAGGAATCTTTTAATGAACATAACACCTTGTCATTTCGAGCGTAGCGAGAAATCTTTGATCTAAATATTTAAATGATTCGACAATGTAAAGATTTCTCCCTTTGGTCGAAATGACAAAAGGCGCACCCCCTTGTCATTCCGAGTCTCGAACGAAGGTGAGAGAACTTTGAGGAATCTTTCTTGAGTCTTCATAAGCTATATTAATAACAGGAATTCTAACGGAGTACATCATGCGCGGACCTGAGAAATTATTAGAGAGCGAAAATCATTGGGAAACGCGTATGGGTGGGTGGTTTAGAAACGAACGTGTTGTTTACCGTGGCCAAGATTTGCATACTGACTTAATGGATATGAGTTGGATGGAATTGTATCTCTATGGAATTACAGGTCGTCGCTTTACAGAGGCACAATTAAAAGTACTCAACGCTATGTGGGTATGCACTAGTTATCCTGATCCACGGATCTGGCCTAATCGTGTGGTTGCCTTGGCTGGTACGGCACGCAGTACGGGGACTCTTGGCATAAGTTCTGGCATTGCTGTGTCTGAGGCGACTATATATGGAGGGAAAGCCATAATAATGGCCACTGACTTCATATTAAATACCAGAAAACGGGTGGAGTCAGGGTCTGATTTATCTGACATTATAAATCAGGAATTAGAAAAGTATCGTTGTGTTTATGGATTTGGTCGGCCTATTATCCACACAGATGAGAGGCGCCCCTATTTAGTGAAGTTGTTAGAGAATGTCGGAATGGATCAGGGGCCGCATTTTTTATTGTCTATTGAGATAGAAAAAATTCTATTGAAAAAAAAAGATAACATTTATATGAATTATGGCGGGTTAATTGCTGCTTTGGCGGCAGATATAGGGTTTACTTCACGTCAATTTTATTTATTTATTTCTACGATGTTTATCGCGGGGAAATTGCCATGTTTTATTGATTCCTCAGAAAAACATGAAGGTACATTTTTCCCGCTACGCTGTAGTTGCGTTGCTTATGAGTCGGATATAACGCGCCGTTCATGGAGTAGTTATAAAATAGCTAAATATTAGGAATATAGTAATGGTTTTTTTTATGCGATTATTTATTTTTATAGGACTTCTTTTCTCATGTGTGGCTACTTATGCCAGTACTACGGAAGAAGAGGAGTTTGCAAAGATCTATGGTGATGAAGAATTTATCAGCTTGGCCACAGGTAGCCATCAAGCAGTGAACCGAGCGCCAGCGGTGGCAACTGTAATTACTAAGGCTGATATTGAGGCGATGGGCGCTTTGGATCTGGATGAAGTCCTAGAGACAGTGCCCGGGCTGCATGTTGCTTATAGCGCCGTATCATTAAATCCAATATACACTATACGCGGAATTTATTCTGAATTTAATCCACAAGTATTAATGCTAATTAATGGTATTCCAATTACCCATCTATTTCTCGGAAATCGTGGTCAAGCCTGGGGTGGCATGCCCATCAACAACATCGCTCGCATTGAGATCATACGCGGTCCCGGCTCGGCGCTGTATGGCGCAGATGCTTTTGCTGGTACTGTCAATATCGTTACCAAAACCTTCGCTGATATTCAGGGTATGGAAATCGGTGGCCGGGTAGGCTCATTTGATTCCCGTGAAGCCTGGTTGTTAACGGGTAGGCAATGGGGCGATATAAAAGCTGCATTTTCAGTGGAGTTACGCACTACCGAGGGGCATCGTGAAACGGTGGATGCGGATGCGCAGACCTTTTTTGACGGGTTATTTGGCACCCGTGCGTCATTGGCGCCCGGCCCAGTGAATGCCGGGCGCGATGCACTGCAAACGCGGCTTGATCTGAGCCGTGATGCCTGGCGGGTGCGTCTGGGATACCAGGGTCGACGTGATGTCGGGAGTGGTGCAGGTGCGGCTCAAGCGCTGGATCCGCAGGGATACGGTGAGAGTGATCGTATTAATGCCGATGTGACGTATGACAAACCCAGTTTTTTGCCTGATTGGGATGTGACTGCCCAATTAAGTTATTTCGATGTTAATACTAAATACGCATTAACCCTATATCCACCGGGGGCGACGTTTCCTACGGGTGAATTTCCACAAGGGTTAATGGGTAATCCCGCCGTTTATGAGCGCCATGTCCGATTTTCGGCGGCGACGGTTTATAGTGGCTTTGCTAATCACCGTGTGCGTCTGGGCGTGGGCATCAATGAAGGTAGAATATATAAAGTGCAGGAATCCAAGAACTTTAGGGTTGGCTCGAGTGGTCTACCGGTGCCATTGGGATCAGTCATTGATGTCAGTAACGACCCCACACAAGTTTTTATCGAACCCCATCAACGTACCGTAGTTTATGCACTGGCACAGGATGAATGGTCATTTTATCCAGACTGGAATTTAACGGCAGGCGTGCGTCATGATGCCTATTCGGATTTCGGTGGAACTACTAATCCGCGTCTTGCGCTGGTATGGCAGAGCAGCTTTACTTTAACCAGCAAGCTGCTGTATGGCCGCGCTTTCCGCGCGCCAGCGTTTGCCGAAAAGTATAATATTAATAACCCCCTTGCCTTGGGTAATCCTGACATCAAGCCAGAAACTATTGATACCCTGGAACTGGCGTTTGATTATCGACCGTCAGACATCCTGCGCTCCAACTTTAATCTGTTCCGCTATGAAATGAGCGATATCATTCGCTTCGCCTCTGACCCGGCGCCTGCCACCAGCAAAACCGCACGCAATCAGGGTACGCAAGACGGCCATGGACTGGAGTGGGAAATGCGCTGGAATGTGACACGCACCGTGGATATTAAAGCGAATTACGCCTGGCAAAATTCCACCGATGAAACGGGTGAACGGGTTGCAAATGCGCCACGCCATAAATTATATGCGCAAGCCGATTGGCGGTTTTTACCCTATTGGAGTGTTAATACGCAATTAAACAGGGTGATGGGTCGAGAGCGTACCGCAGGAGATAGCCGGCCTGCCATCGCGGACTATACCGTGGTAAATCTGGCGCTACGACGTAAAAATGTTATAGATGGTTTTGATGTCGGGTTGATTGTGCATAATGCGCTGGATGCCGATGCGCGCGAGCCCAGCCCCGCGCCCGGTTATATCCGCAATGACTTGCCCATGCCGGGGCGGAGTATGTATGTTGAGTTACGCTATGCCCTGTAATCTTCCCTTCTATTGTCGATAGTTGATAGATGCCACTTTTTCTCTATCCACTCTGTGGCGCCTTCCAGTCAATTTGCCGGACGTAACTATGCACAGTATGTATGCCGCGCCCGCTATAGCTGTGCGCCTGCTTTTCGCAGCGTATCTATTTCTCGCCTTGATTGTGCCGTGTGTTGTTGAAGCGCGCCCCCTATCTGTCGCGGTGATATATCCCGATGTGGCACCCCCATACAATACCGTATTGTCACAAATAATCTCAGGTATTAATCAGCAGGCGGACATTAACGTCAAAGAATATCCATTAAGTGATGGGTATGATAGTGCCGCTTTACGCAAAAAACTTGAGGAGCAGAACACAGAAGTAATTATTGCCCTAGGTCGGCGTGGTACCGAGGCAGTGCAGGCATTGGAGTGGAAAAAACCCGTTATAGTGGGTGCAGCATCACTGACACCATCACTCATGAATACTTTTGGGAAATCCATAAGTGCTATTCGATTAACCCCCGATCCGGATTTACTGTTTGCCAAGCTTCGTCAATTTTCCCGCAAGTCAAAACGAATCATCGTCATCACCAACGCCCCACAGGAAGGTGTAAGTGTCGCGGAAGGCAAAGCAGAGACTATGGAAGAAGCATGGTTGCTGAATGCAGCACGTGAGGCCGCTAGAAAACATGATTTTGATCTAGTGATTTATCCGGCGACTGACCTGCGTATGGCAGCGAGTTTTTATCGCCAGGTAATAAATAGTATGCAACCTGAAACTGATGTGTTGTGGTTACCTCCGGATGATGAATCAATCGACATCAGAAGTATTTTGCCAGCAATACTGCAAGGGGCATGGGATCGTCATATTATTGTATTTGGTAGTAATCCTGCCTATGTAAAACGGGGTGCGCTGTTTGCGTTGTACCCTGATAACCCTAAAACAGGACAACATCTGGCGGCTTTAGCGATAGATGCGGTAAAGAATGGACGTGCCCGGATACTGCCGACACGCGAGGTATTAACGGCAGTGAATATGCGGACTGCGGAACATCTGAGATTACGTGAAATAGAACAAAACCAGAAAAATTTTGATGCGGTCTACCCATCGCCATGATGTCTATAATAAGAAAAATAAATAATTATTTATTTTCTGGAAAAGGGAATTTCGGGCGTCAATTATCCTGGACTTTTGCCTTGGGAATATTGGGTTTTTCTGCCGCCTCTTCACTGTTGACATTTTTGTTTATCAGTGAAAATCTTAAAGACAATCTCATCAAGCAAGGTTATCAAATCACCAATAATTTTGCCGCGCAAAGCCAACTGGCACTGCTGTATGGGTCTCCTGAAAATATCAAGGATACGCTGAGCATTGCCATGAAATTCCCAGACATTAAACACATCACTATTCGGGAAGGTAATGGAAATGTGCTGATTTCCGAGGGTTCGACGCCCGTGCATGCGGCAGAAACCAGGCTAGTGTGGGCGGGCGATACAGCATTATTGTCTGATGAAACCGAGGATGCATTGCATTTTACAGCGCCTGTTTATAGTGGAAATGATGATGAACAGGACAACCCTTTGGGATCTCCCATCGTCAAAAAAGAGTTTCTGGGTTACGTGCAGGTTGAAATCGGCAAATCCAGCCTGAAAGACATGCAATATAAGATTTTAATTAATAATATTCTCATCTCGTTGGGAATTTCAATGGTAGTGCTGCTGATTCTGCATTTGACAACGAAAAATTTGCTGATGCCATTAAATAATCTTAGCACGATCATGAAAAAAGCCGGGTCTGGCACATTGGAGGTGCGCGCAAATCTTGAAGGGCCTGATGAGGTGTCAGGTATGGCCCGTGTATTTAATAATATGATGGCTGTGCTTAAGCAGCGGGAAGCTGATTTAATAGAAAAAAACCGAATGTTAAATACGGAGATTCTTGAGCGGTATCGCGTTGAGCAGGAAATAAAAGATAATGAAGCCCGATTAAATGCAATTATCAACAATATTGTGGATGGGGTGGTGATTATTGATAGTAATGGAAATATTGACTCGATGAATCCGTCCGCTGAAAATATTTTCGGCTGCAAGTTAGCCAATGTGAAAGGTAAGCGCATGGCTGAGTTTATAACTTGCAAAAACAAGGACGAGGGCAATAGTCTTATTTATGGCGCCCTATCAAACAATGCCCAGGTTATTGGGGTGCTCCATGAGGCTGTGGGTAAAAAAATGGGGGGTTATGTTTTTCCAATTGAAATGGCGTTTAGTTCAGTATCCCGCGGCAATGGTGAGCGTATGCTGGTCGCCGTAGTGCGCGACATCACTGAGCGCAAGCGGGTAGAGTCTGAGTTGCAAAAAGCCCATGCTCTGGCGCTCGAGGCTTCGCGCACCAAATCAGAGTTTCTTGCGAATATGAGCCATGAAATTCGTACCCCCATGAATGGAGTGCTGGGGATGAGTCAAATGTTGCTGGAAACCGATTTGAATCCAGATCAACGGGATTTCACAGAAACGGTACATTCTTCAGCGGAGAGTCTTCTGGGAATCATTAATGATTTGCTGGATTTTTCGAAAATCGAAGCAGGAAAAGTAAATATAGAAAATATCGATTTTAATCTTTCTGATATTGTTGAGGAAGTCATACAGCTTTTCTCGGCAAAGGCTTATGGCAAAGGACTGGAACTGGTTTCCATGGTAAATGCTGATGTGCCTATAAGGGTGCGCGGGGATCCGGGCCGTTTGCGTCAAATTATATCTAATCTGATTGGCAATGCAGTCAAGTTTACTGATTGGGGCCAGATAATATTGCGTGTAATTCCCAATGAAGGTCACGAAAATAAATTAAATATTCGATTTGAAATTATAGACTCTGGCATTGGTATCAGTGAGGAGGTATGCAAAAAATTATTTAAATCATTTACGCAGGCAGATAATTCAATTACTCGTCGCTATGGCGGTACGGGGTTGGGGCTTGCCATTTCAAAGCAGTTGTCTGAGCTGATGGGAGGTGAAATTGGTGTTATCAGTGAGTCCGGTAAAGGCAGTACTTTCTGGTTTACCATTAACCTTGAAAAGCAATCAGGTGATATGCATTTTGAATCCTCACTATTCCATGAGTTTAAGGGTATCAAGATATTAATAGTTCAGCCTGACAATACCTACCGATCTATTTTGCGAAATAAAATTTCTGCCTGGGGAATGATAGCTGATGTTGCTGATGATGGGGAATCCGCCATAGCCATGTTAGCCTCCGCTGTGGGCAGTGGGGTTGCTTATGATGTACTTTTCATGGATGAGCTAATGCCGGAAATGGTGGAATTCACGTTGCCACATGCTATAAAAAATGATGCGGGAATCTCTGCTGTGAAATTGGTGGTTCTGCGAGCCTGGAGAAATAGTAGCATCCAAAATATTGATATCGCAACGCACGGCATAGTCGGCTTATTATCACGGCCTATAAAAATAAACCATTTTTATGCATGCTTGACTGGCATTTTTGGCAAAGAAGAACCCAGCGTTACTATTGCAGAGAGAAAAATTACTGTTGATGATGGGGCTGAACAACATCATCAACGCGTGCTGCTTGTTGAAGATAATATTGTGAATCAAAAAGTTGCGTTAAAGATGCTGGAAAAACTTGGTTACAGCGCCAATCTGGCTAATGATGGAATTGAGGCGATAGCGATGTTGGCAGACAAACATTATGATCTTGTTCTGATGGATGTTCAAATGCCACGGCTGGATGGTTATGAAACTACAGCGAAAATTCGTAGCTCCGGGAGAAACGAAGCGCATATCCCTATTATTGCCATGACAGCGAATGCCATGAATAGTGACAGGCAAAAATGCCTGGATGCGGGCATGGATGATTATTTGTCTAAGCCGGTAAAGGCCGATATATTGGCTGAGATGCTGAAAAAATGGTTGGCTCATGGAAAAAACCAGGATGTTACGGATGATTCCATTATTTTAGTTGAGCCACCCGATTCAGGCTTACCCACGAAAATGGAAGTGCAGGCTGTCCTTGTGCGCCCTTCCACCTCGCCGGAGGCTAGAGTCCTCGAGCAGCCGATACCTATGGATGTGCAACTGCCTCCTGCCGTGAATGACAAAACATTACAAACTTTACGTGAGTTGATGGGAGAGTCCTTCGCTGAATTGGTCCATTCCTTTCTGGATAGCGTACCTCCCCATCTGGCGCGGCTGCGCGAGGCTGTAAAGGAAAATGATACAAAGGTTTTATTGAATGAAGCGCATGCCTTGAAGGGTAGCAGTGCGAATTTAGGCGCCATGGTGCTATCGCAATTATCCCGAGACCTGGAAATGCAATGCCGTAATGGTACGCTTCAGTACCCGCAGCGCTATGTGGAGAATATTACAGTGGAGTATGAACGGGTTCGTGGTGTTTTGCTGCAAGCGTTATTATAAATATTTTTTCCGCTTGCTCCCCTCCCGTAAGCAGGGCGCGAAGATGGATTTATTGGCCGATTGAATTTGCCGCCGTGGGAGGGGTTGGGGTCGCCCAGGCGGATGATGTGGGGCATGGGGGTTCCTTGTGCTGGGGGGGTGTATTAGGCGAACAGTATTGCCACCTATGGCCATTAGTGAAGATTCAGCGGTGCATGGTTCATATAGAACGACTGGCCAGATAGGGGACTTCCGAAAGATCGAAAGCAGGTGCGGGTAGCGGAATATTTGGCGAGGAAAAAAATAAAAAAACTCCACGAAATGCCACTTAGCTCGGTTTTATGCCATATCTGTCCAATAGGGCGCAGCTTCTGCTAACATCATAGTATGCCACTGCATCTCCCACCGCCCGCCCGATTGATGCAGATTGCCGCTGTGCTGCTGTATCTGCTGCTGATTGCTTATGGCAGCCTGTATCCATTCACTGGCTGGCGCGTGCCTTTACAGGGGGGTTGGCAGGAGATCTGGACTTTTTTGTTTGCGTCTTGGCCACGCTATGTGACGCGCACCGATTTAATTACTAATGTGCTGGCCTACATTCCCTTTGGTTATTTACTCACCGTATGGCTGCGCGCGTATGCAAACCGTTGGCCAACGGTGTTCTACGCGGCGCTGGGGGGCGCGTTGTGCAGCCTGGCGATGGAGTCGTTACAGGTATTTCTGCCGGGACGCATCGCCTCTAATCTGGATATTCTCACTAACATCGTCGGGACGCTTATTGGTGTAGCGCTGTATCGCTTTCTGCAAAATGGTAAATGGCCGGGTCGCCTGCTTCCGCTGTGGCGCGGGCAGCGGTTTGTTCCGGGATTATGGGGTGATGCCGGATTACTGCTGTTGGCGCTGTGGGCGCTCTCTCAGCTCAGTCTGGACATGCCTTCGCTGGTGGCGGGCAATCTGAAAACACAATTTATTCCGGTATGGGAGCTGGCGGGGAACTGGCGTCGCCTGCATCCTTTGCACGCCCTTATTTATGGCCTGGAAAGCGCAGTCGCCACATTATATATCGCCTGTTTGCTGCGCCGTTGGCCCCGTTCGCTGCTGCTCTGGATGAGTTTGTTTGCCTTCGTGTGGTTGTGCAAGTTACTGGCGGCGGCGCTATTGCTGAAAGGTTGGGTATTGCCGCGCTTATTGTCTGGCGAGGTCTTGATAGGCATCGTGCTGGCGGGCTTGTTTATCGTGTGGGCGCGTCATGTGCCGCGCGGTCCGCGTACGCATGCGCTGGTGGTGTTGCTGGCGGTGGCCGTGGCACTGCAATGGTGGTTACTGCGCGATACGGTGGCGCCGCTTTCCGACAGCGGTGCGCGGACGGTGGTGCCGCTTAACATCACTGCGCTCGCCGGCTGGATCGCGCTGATCTGGCCTTTCCTGGTGGCGCTGTTTTTGGCGCCGCCTCTGCTGCCGTCACCTGCGCTCCTCCACGCCAAAGAGGATACTGAGTCAACGCGATCAGGGCGATAAGTCCCACCTGGAATATCAGATAGCGTATCAATAATCCGGAGCCGCTGCTGTAATGGCCGCGATCTGTACTGAACAGGAATTGCATGGCGGAAAAAACCTGATCGTATTTAACGATCAGCGGTTCGGTTGCCGCTGCAAAGGCCGTATAACCTAACGGCAATGAAGCGACTGCGATGAGCATTGCCCACGCCCATGGTCGCACGCTACGCCGCGCCAGTGTCTGGCTCAGGACGCTGCCGGTGAATGCAATTAGCAGCCAGAATATCACCAGCCACACACAGGCTGTGATGCTGCCGCCATCCCGCAACAGTTCCGTGAGGTTGTCGGTGGCGGCGCGTGCGACCACAATCCACAGTAGCGCGGGCAACAGCGGCAGTGCGATAAAAAACCAGAACAACAGGGCGCTGTTATTGGATGCCGCTACGCTGGTCGCGCGTCTCGTGCATAGCCGCATCGCCAGCACCGCCGCGCCCGTCAGTAACAGCGTAATCGTGCCGAATAATGCGAGAAAACGGCCGATCATTTCCCATTCCCACGGCCAGTTCAACACGGGCGAACCGACAATATCGTGGATGCTTTCCATCGGCACTGCGCTGCGCAGCAGCACCCAGGCGCACAGGGCGTGTGCGAACAGCAGCGGCAGCATGTTCCATCCACGCAATCCGGCGGCTTCACTGCGCAGGGCAATCCAGGCTGGGCCACCGAATGTCCAATAAAGCAATCCCGCGAGCAGGAGCGCCGACCACAGAGGATTTGTCCCTAACAGTTCACGCACATTATAAGGCGCGGCGGGGGAGTGGGTGACGAACCATAATCCTGCCAGTAACAGGCCATACACAATGGCATGTGTGCGCCATTGTTCATTCAGGTGAATCACACGCGTTGATTCGTTCTCCGGCGCATGCGCACCAGTGATTGGCGGAGTGGGTATGAAGGGCGGTTGGACAGGTTTATTGACCATCGTCCGGGGCTTTTGCCACCGTATCAAACCATACCCCAGCAGTGCGCCGAGAGTTTCCAGAAACCAGTCCGTCGTGTCGGGATATTTGTCAGGCAGCAGCACCTGCCCTAGCTCAATCACCATCGGTGCGCCCAGTAAAATAGCGGGCGTGAGCACGCGCAACGCAATGCGCAGCGCGCCATGCCGCAGCGGTTGCATTGCCAACGCCATAAATGCACCCAAGGGTATAAAAAATAATATTTTGTGCAGCACCTCCGTGACGGCGCGGAACTCAGTGCCATAGTAATAGGCTTCAAACGGCACCTTGTTGAACAACGCCAGGCGTTCACGTACAAAACTGCCGTCGGTGCGAAAATCAAACGGGTACCAGAACACAATCATCAGCACCCCGCACCAGCCCAGCGCCAGCCACAGCGCGGGTTGCGGAAAGCCATATATTTTGCCCCCGTCCTCCATGCCACTGGCGCTAACCCGACGCGCACCCCACAGCCCCAGTCCCGCACCCACGCCCGCCGTGATAATATCGGTAACATCGCTCACGCGGCTGTATACGAACAGTTGCAAGCCTTCCACCAGCATGGCAGCGGTGATCAGCATTAGCCATTGTCGGGTGACGCCGTTCGCGCTGTGTTGGAGGCGGTTGTGATGAAGGTAAGACAGCACGCCCGCCGGCACCCAGATCGCCACATCACTGAGCAGCGCGTAAAAAGCCTGTGCCGGATTGATAAAATGGAAGCCAAATGGCAGCAGCATCACGCGCCCCTCACGCCATTTGTGAAACAGCTCCACCGGGCTGAGGGTCAAATCCAGGGGCAGTAAGTTGTATACAATCAACCCGAACAGATAGAGGTAAAACAGACGGCCTGGCCAATCGTTACGTGCGTTGTTCCAGTCTGCCAGCCATTGTGCGAAACGCCTGCCGACTATCCACCACAACATAATGCCGATCACGGCACCGATGCTCTCTGCTAAGATATCGTTTAATGACACCGTGCGCGGAGGGAAGAACGTCTGGGTAAATTCAATGGCTATACTTAAGGCCACGCACATTGCAGCAATCAACAGGCTTATCGCCACCGATGGCACTAATGGTGGTTGAGCGCGCGCCACAGAGCGAGGGTCGCGGCCGATGCGGCGCGGCGCCAGCAAGCCATTCCAGAGAAAGGCGAGGGGAATGAACAGAAGAATGTTGGCTACCCAGTCTGCGCGGGAAGCAATACCTAAGTTCAGGTAAGGGATAGCCCTGAACTGTGCCATGGCCTGGTCCCACGGTATGGCGCGAAAATGCAGCGGCACCAGGCTACCGTAAATGGCAAACGCCAGATAGCCCAGAGCAATAAGCGCCCACAGCCGAGTAGGGAAAGCAGGGGAGGCGCGCGATGGTTGGGGCGAATCAGTGGGTGACGTTTTCATAACAAAACTTTGGATGAAAGAAGTATGATCCGCTTAATATAATGGCGGTTTGTGCGGTTGATAGCAACAAGTGAAAGGTGGGTTATGGTAATAAAGAGAGCCATGTATAAGGGTGGGAAGACGCTATTAAGCGTTTTACTGGGTTGCGGGCTGGGGCTGTTTTCATGCGGTGTGTATGCAGCCAATGGCTTGGAATCCACGCAACTCCCCACTACAGTAGAGCGCATCAAGTCCAGTATTGTCGCGATTGGCACTTCTTTGCCCACGCGTCGCCCGCCTAATCGGTTTGTCGGCACCGGATTTGTAGTCGGTGATGGCACGTACGTGCTGACGAACGCGCATGTTGTACCCAGAAATATTTCCAGTGAACAAAAAGAAATACTGGTGGTATTTGCCGGTGAAGTTTCCGGCGCAGGCGCGCGCACGGCCACCCTGGTGGCAGATGATCCCGCGCATGACATAAGTCTCCTGAAAATCGCAGGCGCGCCTTTGCCAGCGCTCAAGTTGGGTGATTCGGATCGCGTGCGTGAAGGCGAGGTATATGCGTTTACGGGATTTCCCATGGGCATGATTCTGGGGTTTCATCCCGCCACGCACCGTGGCATGATCTCTGCCCTGACGCCCATAGTGGAACCACAGGAGGCAGGCCAACAACTTGACCCTAAGCTGATCAAGCGGTTGCGCGCGCCGTTCGATGTGTTTCAATTGGATGCCACCGCGTATCCTGGCAATAGCGGCAGCCCTCTTTATCATCCTGACACAGGCGCCGTGGTCGCTATTCTTAATATGGTTTTTATCAAGGAAAGCAAAGAAACCGTGCTGGAAAAACCCAGCGGCATCGCGTACGCAATCCCGATTAATTTCGCAGTGGATTTACTCAGAAAAGCTGATGTGAAGTTTTGATCTGGTGTGTCAAACATTTGAGCTAAGAAACTGTTGCTTATAGTATAGTCGCCTTACCCCAAATAGATTATCATCCCGCCATGCAAAACTTCTTTCACTCCGACGTCTGGCGCGACGTCGAGCACGCGCTCAGTCGCGCGCCGTTCATCGGGCGCAGTGGCGATATGCGCTCCGTATTCGAGCCCACCGTCGCCGTGCGGCTGCTGGAGAACCGGCTAAAGTGCATCCGTTACGCCTGTGATGAGGCAGACCATGAGAGCAGACAGCGCCTGCGGGCGGCGCTGGGCGATCTGGATATCGCACCGATCCTGCATGGCCTGCTCGACGTGCTCAAGGAAGCGGTGCTGGTCGTGGGC
>LNFM01002144.1_pt1 | contig 42104 bp, 40 predicted proteins | sample 596031 | NCBI WGS metagenome assembly LNFM01 (sample SAMN04254537, study PRJNA301005) | activated carbon metagenome | isolation source: dual media filters at the Ann Arbor, Michigan drinking water treatment plant | place: USA: Ann Arbor
GCCATGGGCCCCTCCTACAAGGGCGGTGGCCCACCACCGACCGCGGAAATGGCCACGCTTTCTGTAGGAGCGGGCCATGCCCGCGAAAGCGATCGTGCCGGTCGAGGCGCTTCCACAGCATTCACGGCTTTCGGGGCCATGGGCCCCTCCTACAAGGGCGGTGGCGCACCACCGACCTCGGAAATGGCCACGCTTTCCGTAGGAGCGGGCCATGCCCGCCAAAGCGCTCGTGCCGGTCGATGCGCTTCCACAGCATTCGCTGCTTTCGGGGCCATGGGCCCCTCCTACAGAACCATCCGCCCTGCCCTGAACCGGATCAGCTCATCCAACCCAATTCGCGCATCGCCCAGGCGGCGTGCCAGATCTTCGTCATGTGCTTGATCTTTCCGCCCGCGAACTCGATGAAGTACACGTAGTCGCTGTTCGTGCTCTTGCCCGTGGGCGGCATGGGGCCACCCTGACCGGTGTGGGTCCCATGAAAGACAGCGTAGGCGCACACGCTGCCGCGCTCGGCATCGGTCGCGAACGACTTCAGCGTGTAGCGCCCGTCGGGAATGAAAGTGAGCAGACCTTTCATCCATTCCGTGTAGTCCTTCAACGTCTTCACATCGACCAGCGGTTCGGACTGCGATGCGAAGGTCGCATCGGGCAGGCAATAGCCGCTGCAGGCCTCCCATCCTTTGCCGGACTCGCACGCTTCGAAGAAAGCCTTTGCCGTTTCGGTGATCGTCGCCATGTCTCGCCTATTCCTATGTTCTGCCCGGACCACTCCGGGTCGCGTCGAGTCTAGTGCCACATGACATCGTTTCGTCCACTGTCAGGAATTTTTTTTTCGTTTGGTTCGCATTCCAGGAGATGGACGCACGGGTGTGGTGCTGCCGGGATCTGGACGACGTACATGGCCTGACCGGTACCCTCGGAAAGCTCGGCATGGGCGCCGACGAGAGCGCGAGGTTTCCGACAGCGGTGACAGAGCATGTCGGCAAGTACGGGGGTACCGACATCGGGGGGCTGCTGGGCGGCGTTGCAAACCAAGGCTGGCGCCTCCCGCGACTCGGTTGCTCGGGGTTCGCGGGTGACCATCGTATCGACCGCCTACAATCCGTGACGCAACGACCTGCCGCCGGACCTGTCTCACCGGCGCTCCCACAAGGACGTCCGTCTTCATGACCGCACCACCGCTGACCCACCACGAGATCCTCGAACTTGTCGAGCCGTTCGCCCGGCGTGGGCGCCGCGTCGACCTCGCCGGGAGCCAGCGACTCGAACGCCGGCTGGCGTTCAAACCCGTCGAACACGCAGAAGCGACTGCGCCCGTGTCCGGTGTCGTCGAGACGCTCTCGCTCGAAAATCCCCACGAGGGATCCTTCCGCCTGACCCGCGTGCTCGCGCTGCCCTGCGGCCTGGAATCGCGCCTGCGCACCGACGGTCCCGACCCGGCGGAACTGCTGGCGCGCATCGAAGCCGTGGCGCCATCGGCGCAGATTGCGGCGACGACGGATGCCGTGATCGCCCGCAGCCATCGCGTGGTCCGCACCGGCACCACGAACCCGGACGGCACAGCCGGCACACGGTTGATCCTCTCGGGCGGCGTCGCCCGCATCGGCGGCCTCACGCTCACGATGAACGTCCTCGACGTGAAGGGCACGCCCGGCGAGATCGAACTGCGCGCCACCAATGGCGCGCGGGACCTCGGCAAGCTGCCCGAAGATCTGCTCGCCGTGCTCGGCTGGAGTTGGTCGCGGCTCACGCGGAAGGAAGACGGATGGAAGGCCGGCGTGCGCCTCGCGCGAGCCGAGCCCGAGCGCAGCGACGATGCGACCCGAAAGCTGGATGCCATCGTGCAGCACCTCGCCCGCACGCTGGCAGAGGCCCCGGCCCGTTTCCATCAGCGCCACCGCGGCGCGCGCTGGCTCGTCTTCCTGCGCCGCGCCTTTCCGCTGCTCGCCAGCATCGGCCTGATCGGCGGAACCCTTGCGATCCCGCGCGTGGACGTCGAGGGCGAGTCGATGATCCGCATGCTCATGTTCCACTCGCCGCCGCTGCTGCTCATCACGTTCTTCTGCATGCGCGAGCTGCCGCGCATCGAGATCCCGCCGCTGCCGCGCCGCCCGCGCGAGCCGACATGGATGCCTGCGGACGACGGCCGGACTGCAACCGACGACTCGTCGGCGCTCCGTCCGCACTGAGACGCGGCCGCCCCTCTTCTCGAATCCACCGTCCCGCCTCGCCATGCCCGCCAACCCGATGAACATCCCACCCGTCTCGATCGCCATGGCGAAGTCCGCGCTGATCGAGCAGTACGCCGACCCGGTGCTGAGACGCCGCGCCTCGATGCTGTGGGGCACGCGTGGCGTCGGCAAGTCATCCATCGTCCGGCAGGTGGCGGACCACTACGGCGTCCCGCTCGTCGACCTGCGGCTCACGACCATCGAGCCGGTCGACATCCGCGGCGCGATCTACGCCGACGACGCGCTGGGCAAGACGGTCTGGTTCCCCCCCGAATTCCTGCCTTCGCCGGATGCGCCGGCGGGCATCCTCTTCCTCGACGAACTCACCGCCGCGGACCAGCGCCTCCAGATCTCGGCGTACTCGCTGATCCTCGATCGCCGCGTCGGCAACTATCGGCTGCCCGACGGCTGGCAGGTCATCGCCGCAGGCAATGCGAGCTTCCACGATGCCGTGAGCCACGACATGGGCACGGCGCTCGCCGACCGCATGTTCCACTTCAACGTGCAGACCGTGATCGAGGCGTTCCTCGCGCACGCGGTCGCGATGGACTTCGCCCCCGAGGTGATGGCGTACCTGAAGGTCCGCCCCGACCGGCTCGACGACACGCAGACGCAACTCGCGAACGACCACCTCATCGGTGCGAGCCCGCGCGGCTGGGAAGACATCTCCAACGTGCTGCGCTCGGGGCTCTCCGACGCCGCGAAGCGCGTGTTCGTGCAGGGGCGCATCGGCGCGGCGAACGCGGCCGAGTTCTTCGGCGTGCTGCGCGAGATCCAGGCCGCTGTCGATGTCGTGCGCCTGCTCGCTTCGAAGCCAGGCGACGAGACTGCCGCGCTGCTGCCGCGGACGCTCGACGGCCTCTACGGAATGATCTACGGCCTGCTCGCCGCGAGCCGCGAGTCCACCGCCCTCGGACGTGCGCTCGAGATCGTCGAACAACTTCCCGAAGCGCGCGGCACGACCTCGCTCCCGGTGCGCGAGGCCCAGACGCTCGCGATGGAACTGCTCATGCAGCAGGCCCTGGAGCACGGCCTCGAGACCACGATCCTCGACAGCCCCGCGTATCGGCGCTACAGCGATGCACGGCGCGTGGCCGAACGCGGTGCCTGAGCCCGCGGCACCGCCCTCCCATCGCGGCACGCACGCGATCCAGCGCATGGTGGAGTTCGCACCGTCCACCGGTGGCCTCGCGCTGTGGATGCACCACCGCAACCGCCCCGACGATGGCGCGGCGCCCCTCGTCGCCACGGACGGTCGGACGATCTTCTACGGGGCGGCGTTCGAGCGGCTGCCCATCGCGCAACAGGCCGGACTCGTCGCCCACGAGGTGCTGCACGTGGCGCTGCGACATCCGCAGCGCTTCCTCGACCTGAAGCACCTGATCGGCGACGTCGATCTCGCGCTCTTCAACCTCTGCGCGGACGCCATCGTGAACAGCGCCCTCGACCACCTGACGTGGCTGACGCTGCCGGACGCGTCGGTGTTCCTCGACAAGCTGCTCACGACGGCGCTGGACATCGATCAGCCCGTCGAGAATTCGCTGCTGCAGTGGGACGTCGAACAGCTCTATCGCGCCATCGACGATCGCCGCCCACCCGACCGTGGCGGCAAGGGACGAGATCCCCGACGTGCGGAGGGTGGCGACGAGCAAGGGGCCCGCGGCACGTCGGACTCGCCATCGCAGCGCGACGACCCCGCACCCGCCGATGCCGGCCCGCGCGCCGATGGTCCGAAGTCCGCCCGCGCCCGGGCCATGGCCGATGCGCGACACGCCGACCTGCTGCCCACGCCTGACACGCAGAGCGCTCCGGAACAGGAGGCCGAGCAGGCGCGGGAGTGGAGCGAGCGCCTCCTCCGCGCTCACGCGGGCGACGGCGAGCATTCGATGCTGCGTGCGCTGCTCGCGGACCTTCCGAAGGTGCGCACGCCATGGGAGCAGGTGCTGCGTACGCGTCTCGCGCGAAGCCTCACGCCGAAGCCGGAGGTGTCGTGGTCACGGCCCTCGCGCTCGTATCTGGCGAACCAGGGCCGCGCGGGACCCTCGCGTCGCATGCCCTGGGAGCCCGGCTTCAGCGGACGCAGGACCGCGCCGCGGCTCGTGGTGGTGGTGGATGTGTCGGGCTCGATCGACGAAGCACTGCTGGAGCGCTTCGCGCGAGAGATCGAGGCCATCACGCGACGGCTCGCAGCATCTCTCGTCCTCGTGATCGGTGACATGCAGGTGCGACGCGTGGCGCACTTCGCCCCGGGGCATTCCGACCTGCGCAGCATCGAGTTCCACGGCGGCGGCGGCACCGACTTCACGCCGCTTCTCGAGGAGGCCGATCGCCACGACCCGGACATGACCGTCGTGCTGACGGACCTGCAGGGCCCCGCGAGATTCTGGCCGCGCTCGGCCGTGCTGTGGGCGGTGCCGGAGGCTTGGCGATCGGCGGAGCCGCCCTTCGGGAGGAAGCTCGTGCTGGGGATGACGTGACGGCTGGCCGAAGCGACCCACTCATCGACAGCGTACGGGCTCCGTCTCTCGACACGCCGGCGGTCGCGACACCTGCAGCACCACGACCGCCGACGAACGGCCCGATTACTCCGGCAGCACGACTCCGGAACCCCCCATCTCCGCGGGGATGTCTTTCATCTTGGGCAGGCCGTCGTGGATGTGGAGGACGGTCTCCTCGTAGAACACGTGCAGATGCGGATCGAAGGGCATGTCGGGGATGATTGCCGCGTAGACATCCACGAGCTTCATCTCCGGATGATCGGTGAACACGTGCCCGCCGCAGGTCTTGCACCACTTCCGGAAGCTGCGGGAGGTCTTGTTGTAGGTCCCGATGTTGTCGGCACCCTTCGTGACCACCACGGCATCGGGCTGCCAGAGCGTGAAGGCATTCACCGGCCCCGCCGACCACGTGCGGCAGGAATCGCAGTGGCAATAGCCCATGGCAACCGGTTCACCCGTCACCGTGAACTCCACCGACCCGCAGAAGCACTTTCCCAGGTACGACTTTCCTTCGCTCATCTGCTCTCTCCATACGTTTTGTCTTTCCGCCAGTGGCGGGGCCGACATGGGTTCGGCCTGGAACGGACGATACCCCGTTGGAGATGGCGACGTCGTTGATCTCACGCAGTCCGCTGCGATTCACGGAATGGTCACTCGTAGCCGCTCTCCTCCAGCTTTCGAGTGACGTGCTTCTCGTGGCGCATCGAGTTGAAGATCACGAATCCGGCCACCAGGAGCATCAGCACGAAGATCACTTTCAAGGTTCCCGGCGAGTCCGCCCCCGTGAAGTAGGCCGTGGCACCTTCCCAACTCTTGATCGGACTGCCCATGATGGCTCTCTCCCCTTCTGAGGAATGGTGCGAACGCGATCAGGTCGCGCGCGCTGCGAGGCGCCCGCTCCCGTTGCCGGTGGAGGGCGTGCTGTTCTCGGGGTAGGGGTGCGTGTCGATCTCGGCGAGATCGAGACCGAGTTCCTCCACCGAGGAGGCCACCCGCAGACGGCCCAGTGCCTTGAGGACGTAGGCGATGACGAAGCCCGGTACGAAGCCGAGCAGCGCCAGCACCACTGCGCCGCCGATCTGCCCGCCGAGGTTGATCGGCGGGGCGTCGCCCGCATTCGGGTAGCCCGAGGCGAACACGCCGAGGATCACGACGCCGTAGAACCCCGTCGCACCGTGCACTGCCACGGCACCCACGGCATCGTCGATCCGCGCCTTCTCGATCAGCGTCGCCACCGGCTTGATGATGCAACCGCCGATGAAGGCGACCAGGAACGCGAGCGGCGGATAGTAGAGCTCGAGTCCGGGCGCGACGGAGATGATCCCGGCGAGGGCGCCGGACATCATCCAGAACGGATTGCCGCGGCTCATCACGTACGCGCCGATCACGCCACCGGCGAATCCCATGAGCGTGTTGAACGCGAAGGCCGACAGCGTCGCGGGCGTGTTGAAGATCGTCATCCACTGCGCGTTCTGCTGCCAGATGATGCAGCCACCCAGGAAGCCGAAGAAGCCCACGATGATCATCATCAGGCCGATCACGGTCATCGGCATGCTATGGCCGGCGATCTCGTTCGAGGTGCCGTCGGGGTTGAACCTGCCGATGCGACCGCCCAACTGGATGAGCACGCCCAGGGAGAAGAAACCGGCGACGGTGTGCACGCAGCCCGCGGCACCGGTGTCATGGAAGCCCCACCGGGTGGTGAGCCAGCCTGTCGGATGCCAGCCCCACGAAGCCCCGAGGATCCACACGAACGAGCCGAGAACGATCGCGAGGATGATGAAGGCGCTGAGACGGATGCGCTCGATGACCGCACCCGACAGGATCGATGCGGTGGTCGCGGAGAACATCATGAACGCCGCCCAGAAGACGCCGGTCGCGTTGTCGCCGAGATTCGGTCCCATCGACATGCTCCACGGGACACCGGCGGCACCTGCCTCGAGATCGGGAGACAGTCCCTTGTACATCGCGAGGTAGATCCACCATCCGATTGCGTAGAAGGCAGGTACCGTGAACGCGAAGGCGAGGATGTTCTTGACCCCCGAGGCGAGCGTGTTCTTGACCCGCGACGCCCCCATCTCGTAGGCGAGAAAGCCGGCGTGGATGAGCACCATCACCGCGGTGCACCACCAATAGAACACCTCCATGTTGATGGTGCTCGCCATCTTCACCGCCCGTTCCAGTTCTTCCGGAGTCATGCCGAACACCTCTCGAATGCCTGTTGCGTGAAGATCGACCGCGCCATTCAACGAGGAGACGCGCGTCGCCGCGCGCATGCGGATTCCGCAAACTTCCACCACGTCGGATAGACCGCCTTTGAGAGAGGCTTTTTGCAACAAACGCGCCATCGACTCAAAGTCCTTCGCCCACGGGGACCGGGGACTTCTCGTCACCCGCACCCGCACTCGCGAAGAGCGGATTGCCGTTCACCGCACCTCGTTCGTGCAGCACCGGAACCCTGGTCGGACCGACCGTGATGCGGTCACGGACGATGCAGTTCGTGGTATGCAGGGAATCCGACATGCCACCAAGGAGCCCGGACATGCACCCAGCGATTCCCGAAGAGGTCCTCGACTTCTGGTTCGGCCCGCAGGAGGCGCGGAACGCGCCGCGCCCGGAGTGGTTCCGGAAGTCAGACGTGTTCGACGCCCGCATCCGGGAGCGTTTCCTGGAAACACACAAGGCAGCGCGTGCGGGCAGGCTGGATCACTGGAAGCAGGCGCCACGCGACGCCCTCGCGCTTGTCATCGTGCTCGATCAGTTCTCGCGCAACCTCTTCCGGGATTCCCCGGAGGCGTTTTCGGGCGACGCCGTCGCGCTGTCCGTGGCGCGCAGCATGGTGGCGCGCGGATGGGACAGCGAGCTCACCCCGCTGGAACGCGGGTTCGTCTATCTGCCGTTCGAGCATTCGGAGGCGCTTGCCGATCAGGGAGAGGCACTGAGACTTTTCGCCGACCTGCGCCAATTCCCCGAGACGTCGGACTTGTACGACTGGGCCGAGAAGCACCACCGCGTGATCGCGCGATTCGGGCGCTTCCCGCATCGGAATGCTGCGCTCGGGCGGCTCAGCACCGACGAGGAGCTGGCGTTTCTCGAGGAACCGGGTTCGCGCTTCTGACGCGCGATCGCCGACTACCAGCGCTGTCGCGGCACAGGCACCTGCACGACCGTCCCCGAGAGCCAGGCATCGACGACGTCTTCCGCGACATGGGCCTGCGCCGCGGTCCAAAGCACCTCGGGTGGCAGCACGCGCGTACCGGGTGAGGCCATCGGGAGCGCCTCTGCGAGCCACGCCGCGACGCACGCCACCGTGCGGCTTCGCACCTGTTGATCGCGCTGCGGCACCATCCAGTGCAACTGCCCGAGCAGCCAACCAGCGAGTCGGGCGGGCCAGGGCACGCCCCCGCCCGCTCCGCTGGCCGCCTGGGCCGACCGCATGAAGACCAGACGCCCGAACCCGAGCGCGGACACCGTCCCTTCGTCCAACGATGCGAGCCCCGTCTTCAGCGCCTCCGGCAGCAGCCCTGGTGCATGGGGTACAACGACGACCAGCACCGATACACCGAGCGCGTGCAGCCGACCCGCCAGCGCGGCGAGGTCCTCGGGCTGCGGAAGACCGAAGGGCTCGTCGCGGCCATTCGCGTGCCGCTCGCGATCGAACACGATGACGGCCGTGTCGGGGGCGAAGGAACTCCACGACGTCTCGTCCACGGTTTCGAGCCTGCGCATGGCCGGCTGAATCGGCAGCACCGTCCACACGCCGACATGCGCGAACTCGCTCCTGGCGAGCAATTGCTCGACAACCTGCGAGCCGAGCACCCCACCACCGCCGAGCACGAGCACGCGACGATGCGCAACGCCACCGGCGCGGATCGGGCGATTGGCGGCGGCAAGGGCGTCGGCGGGATCGATCATCGGGATGTGCTCGAGCGAGGAAACTCTGCGTAGTTTGGCGGATCGGGTTGCCGCCGGGAGCGCGACGCGTCCACCGCCCCTGTAGGAGGGGCCCATGGCCCCGAAAGCGCTGAGCGCAAGGAAACGTCTCGCTCGGAACCGACGCTTTCGCGGGCATGGCCCGCTCCTACAGAAAGCGTGGCCACGTCCTGGGTCGGTGGTGCGCCACGGAGGGATATACAAGGGGCCCTCCCCTTGTTGGTAACTCCCCGCGGGCACCCGCAGCGGGCCGACCGGCCCGAGAGGGGGCCCTCCCCTTGTTGGTACGCCACGCGGCCAAGCCGCCGCGGGCCACCGGCCCGAGAGGCGGCCCATGGCCCCGAAAGCCGTCAATGCCGCGGAAACGTCTCGACCGGAACCATCGCTTTCGCGGGCATGGCCCGCTCCTACAAAAGAGCGTGACCCATTCCCACGGCGCGTGGCGCATCCACCGCCCCTGTAGGAGGGGCCCATGGCCCCGAAAGCGGTCAATGCCGCGGAAACGTCTCGACCGGAACCATCGCTTTCGCGGGCATGGCCCGCTCCTACAGAAAGCGTGGTCATATCCGGGGCCGGAGGAGCACCACGGGGGGATATACAAGGGGCCCTCCCCTTGTTGGTAACTCCCCGCGGGCACCCGCAGCGGGCCAACCGGCCCGAGAGGCGGACCCCGACCCGCCTACCGTCCCGCAAGCTTCCACACCAATTCGCCTGCCGGTATCTCCTGGCACCCCGTCGCGTTCTGACCGGACCACAGCGGGGAGAAATCGCCACTGCCGGTGGCCTCGGCCTTCGCGCGGATCGGCGTGATCGCTGCCGTCGCGAGCGGGAATGCCGGTGCTGCGGTGTTCATGGGCCCGACCTCGCGGATGAAGCGATTCACGATGCCGCGCGCAGGGCGACCGGTGAAGAGGTTGGTGAGGGCCGTATGCCGCACGGCTTCGCTTTTCAGCGCTGCGCGGTGGATCGCGCTCGTGGTCGCCTCGGGGCACAGCAGGAACGCCGTCCCGAGCTGTGCCGCGCCCGCACCGAGCGCCAGTGCTGCCGCCACGCCCTCGGCGTCGGCGATGCCACCGGCGGCGATCACGGGCACCTTCACGGCTCTCACGATCTGCGGCAGCAGCGCGAACGTGCCGACCTGCGTGGTGAGATCGTCCGACAGGAACATGCCTCGATGCCCACCGGCCTCGACGCCCTGCGCGATGATCGCGTCGACGCCGTGGGCCTCGAGCCATCGCGCTTCGTCGACCGTTGTCGCGGACGACAACACCTTCGCACCCCACGCGCGAACGCGGGCCAGCAGCTCCGGCGCGGGCAACCCGAAGTGAAAACTCACGACCGGTGGCTTGAAGACCTCCAGCACATCGGCCGCCTCGCTGCTGAACGGCGCGCGCCCAGGCCCGGCGGGAATCGTCTCGGGGTCGATGCCGAACTCGTCGTAGTAAGACCCGAGCGTCCGGCGCCACGCCGCCTCGCGCGCCGCGTCGACGACGGGCGGTGCGTGGCAGAAGAAGTTCACATTGACGGGTCGCGAAGTCGCCGCACGGATCTTCTCCAGCTCGGCGCGGATCATCTCGGGCGTGGACATCGCGCACGGCAGCGCACCGAGCCCTCCTGCGTTCGATACCGCGATGGCGAGCGCACTGCCCTGCACGCCGGCCATCGGGGCCTGGAGGATCGGCAGATCGATGCCGAGGAGCGTCTGGAGTCTGGTCATGGATGTGTGCCGGAAACGCGCGTCGCCGCGGCCGGGCGGTCTCGCGCGTGGATGTCGGAGACGGGACGGTACCACTCGCCATGCAGCGTGATCCAGATGCGTGGTGCATGCGTAGAGCACCGTGAGGCCGGCACGGATCGCCGCGTCGATCCACTCCCAGCGCCGGCCGCGCACGTCCCTCACCGGAGACCACATCACGACGCAACGACATCTGCATCGACTTGGCGCGCTCGCGCTCGCCATGGGCGCCATCGCCGCCACGCCATCCGCCCGCGCGGAGATGCTCATCGGGCTCACAACGACCAACCAGCTCGTCACGTTCGACAGCGCGACACCCTGGATGGCCTCGACGCCGATGACCATCTCGGGACTCGCCGCGAACGAGGGGATCCTGGGCATCGACCTGCGGCCGAGCACCGGCGTGCTCTACGGTCTCGTCAGCGCCGGCAATCTGTACACGCTCGATGTCGGCACCGGCAGCGCCACCTTCGTCGCTGCGCTCGTCGCCGATCCGACCGACGCCTCCGCGCCTTTCGCCGGACTCATGGGTGCCGCCTTCAGCGTCGACTTCAACCCGGTGCCCGATCTCGGCCAGACGCTGCCATCCCTCCGCGTCACCAGCAACGCGGGCATCAATCTCCGGATCAACGTGAACGGCGCGAACGCGGGTCGGGTCTTCACGGACGGACCGTTGAACGGCAGCGGCACACCGACCGTCGCCGGCTCGGCCTACACGAACAACGACCGCGACGCTTCCACCGGCACGACGCTCTACAACATCGATTCGGCGACCGATGCGCTCTACATCCAGAGCCCGCCCAACAACGGCACGTTGACCATGGTCGGCGCCATGGGCGTCGACACGATCGGCGTGGTCGGCTTCGACATCTCGTTCGCAGGCGTTCCCTATGCGTCGCTCACCGACGGCCTGACCGGCAAGAGTTCGCTCTACACGATCGACCTCGTCACCGGCAGCGCGTCGCTCATCGGCGCGTTCGGCATCGGCGGGGACACCGCAATCGCGCCGCCTCTGCTCGACCTCGCAGCGCCGGTTCCCGAACCGGGCACCTACGCGCTGATGTTGCTGGGCCTGCTGGGGTTGGGCGCCGTCGCGCGCCGGAAAACAGCATGACGGCGTGACGAGGCACTGCTGTCGTCGTCAGGCATCGAGCCCAATGGCGACAGCATCAATACCTGCCCCCACGTCGGCCGTCCAGGTGGCACCCGGGCGCGATCCTGCGCCCGGTTTCCGGGTGCTATCCGCCATGGCTGTCCGTCCGGTCCGCCCCTTATACGGTCCGGCGCCATCGCCGCCAAGGTCAAGCCGGCCGCCGCCGGACAGTCGCTCCAGACCTGTCGTCCCCGTCCACACACGAAGAAAGGCATAGCCACTCGCCGGGACACGTAAGACCTCCGTGGGATCCCGCCACTTACCTTCGCCGTCACCCGATCCAACCGCACGCGTGTCCATCGCGCGGTTCCAGGTCATCGGCGGCGAGGTAACGATCGGCCGTTCATCCCTTCAATCCGAGGAGCTCTTCCATGCACCCGTTTCCCGTTCGTCGTTCTGCCTCCATGGTGGCGACACTTGCCGTCGCGATCGGCATCGGATGCTCGCCCTGCGCCGAGGCGCAGTCGAGCACCGAGCCGGGCATGTTTCAGCTGTACATCGGCGGCGGTGGCGGCGCCTCGCCGATGACGCTGGACAGCCGGGACTACAGCGCCACCGGCAACTTCGTGACCCAGATCATCGGCACCACGCACACGATCACCCAGGACGAGACCTTTGCCGGGTCGTACAAGGGATTCGTGGGGCTCCGCTTCCTCAAGTACTTCGGCATCGAAGCCGGGGTCGGCCATCTCGGCACGGTCGGATTCACGGCGGAAGGTGTCGGTGGCAGCGGCGGAGGTGCTTACGCGTTCACCGATCGCGGGGACTACTCGGCCAATATGACCTACGTGGCGGCACTGCTCACCCTGCCCACCGGGAGCGACGGTGGGTACTTCCACGTGAAGGGTGGAACCGCGCAGGTGAAGGTCGACGTGACGGAGACATTCACCCAGGAGTTCCTGCTCTCCGGCCTCACCGTGGAGTCCGTCTTCACGACGAGTTCGAAGGTGACCCGGCCGTTGATCGGCCTCGGATACACGACCTCGGTGGGGAGCGGCAAACAGCTCCGTGTAGAGCTCGAGCATCTAGGCGAGATCGGCAAGCCCTACATGTTCGGCACCCAGGATGGCACCGGGCGCGCGAGCGTCACGATGTTGACCGTGGCCTACATACTCGCGTTCTAGGAAGCCGCTTTCCGCCATATGAGGACTGTGCCGACCACTTCCAGGCCGACGCAGGCATGGTGGGGGCTGCGCGCCCCACCCGCCCTACCCCACCTCCAACCTCGCCCTCTCCTCCACCACCCCGCCCCGGTCATCCGTCCAGGTGAAGACGAACTCCCCAGCGCCCTTCACGACGACGGGGAACGCCACGTACGGATTCGTCGCAACCGCCGGAAAGAACCTCGCCCGGAACACGTCCTCCCCGGCATAAGTGCAGACGAAGCGCTCGACGATGTGCCGGGGGATGGGCTTGCCGACGTTGTCCAGCCGGAAGCCGGATTCCATCGTGTGGAAGACGAGCGCCTTCACTTCGATGATCTCGCCGACGCGGGCCTTTGCGGGCATGCGGATGCGGGCGCTCGCCATGACCTAGCGTCCGCCCGCGTGTGGCAGCTGTCGAGACGACCGCACTAACCGCACCCCGAACTCACCACTTCGACGCGCGCCGCGCCGGACCGCAGGCTGCCGTCCTGCATCAGCGCGATGGCGAGCAGGTCCTGCGAGACGGCCATGCGGATCCGCGTCGACACCTTCGCGATCCCATTGCGCGGGCCGAGATGAAACTCCGCCACCTGCGCCAGGTTGTTACGCGGCGCGAAGAGGTCGATGCGGACGACGTGGTCCTCCGGGGTCATCGGGCTTTCGACCCGCACTGTCACGGGCACGACGAGACCGTTCTCGGCGAGCGATGGCACCTCGATCGTCACGCGGCCAGGCGTGATCGGCGTACTGCCGAACGCCAACTGCACTGCCTCCGAGAGCTTCGCGATCTCATCGGGTTCAGCGGCGCGGACGCGCAGCGCGTGCAACATCGCGCCGGCCGCGACGCCCTGCAGCCAGCGGCGGCGCGGACCGGGTGTGTCTATGCCCACGGGGCGGCCGACCTCAGACGTAGCTGAACCCATGATGCTTGAGCGGCATCGAGCGGATCCGCTTGCCGGTCGCAGCGAAGATCGCATTGCCCAGCGCCGCGGGGATCGCCGCGAAGGGCGGCTCGCCCACGCCGCCCCAGAAGCCGCCCGACGGCACGAGGATCGGCACGATCTCCGGCGTCTGCCCCATCGTGAGGATGGGGTAGTCGTTGAAGTTGCCCTCCACGACGCGCCCCTTCTCGATGGTGATCTCCTCGTGCATGGTCGAGCTGAGCGCCCACACAACGCCGCCCTCGATCTGGCCCTTCACCGCATCGGGATGCACGACGTAGCCGGGGTCGAGCGCGACGTACACGCGCTTCACGTCGATCACGGTGCCGTCCTTCACCGACAGCTCCACCACCGCCGCGGAATAGCTGCCGTAGGAGTCCTGCACTGCGATGCCACGGAAGATGCCCTTGGGCAGCGGCTTGCCCCAGTTGGCTGCCTTGGCGACCGCGTCGAGCACCGCGAGATCGCGCTTCTGCTTCGCGAGCAGCGGACGCCGGAACTCGTAGGGATCCGTCTTCGTGGCGTGACAGATCTCGTCGATGAAGCTCTCGCGCGCGAACGGGTTGTTGGTGTGCGCCACCGCGCGCCACGGGCCGGGCGGCACGTGCGTGTTCCGCATGGCGTATTCGTTCGTGTAGTTCGGGATGTCGTACGGCTGGTCGGAGAAGCCGCGCACGCCGATCTGATCGATGCCGTCCTTCACGAACTGCTGGAGATCCCGCGCGGAGAACGACTGCTCCGCCTGGCGCACGTGCATCGCCACCAGCTTGCCGCTCGCGTCGAGGCCCGCTCGCAGACGGACGAACGACACCGGACGATAGCGACCCTGCTTCATGTCCTCCTCGCGCGACCACTGCACACGCACCAGGGTGCCGGGCATCGTCTGCGCGATGCGGATGGCCTGCTTCACGTACTCGTTGTACAGGCCGCGTCGGCCGAACCCGCCACCCGCGTGCATCTTGTAGAGGTAGACCTTGTCGAGCGGCATGCCCGAGGCCTCGGACGCTGCGGCGATCGTGCTCTCGCCGTTCTGCGTGCCTACCCAGACCTCGACCTTGTCGTCGGAGACGAGCGCGGCGGCGGTCTGCGGCTCCATCGTGGCGTGGTTGAGGAACGGGGCGTAGTACTCGGCTTCCATGACCTTCGCGGCGCCGGCGATCGCTGCGACGGCATCGCCGTCCTTCCTCGCCACGGGCACATCGGTCGCATCCAGGCCCGCACGGATGAACTTCGCGATGGATTCGCTGGAGACGGCACCGTTGCCGCCGTCGTCCCACTCGATCGGCAGCGCGTCGAGCGCCTGGCGCGCACGCCACCAGTTGTCGGCGACGACGGCAACCCAGTCCTCGGCGGTCACCACGGCCTTGATGCCGCGGCGGCCCATGACGGCGTCCTTGTCGGCCCGGACGAGCTTGCCGCCGAACACGGGGACCTGCGTCACGGCGGCGTGCACCATGCCCGGCATGCGCACGTCGGCCGCGTAGATCTGCGCACCGGTCGTCTTCTCGGGTACGTCGAACCGTGCCGGGGAGGTGCCGATGAGGGTCCATTCGGACGGGGACTTCAGCTTCGGCTCCTTCGGAACCTCGAGCTTGGCAGCGGCGGGGGCAAGCTCACCGAAGCGGGCGCTGCGGCCGGTCTTCGCGTGGGTCACCACACCCGCCTTCACCACGAGTTCGTCGGCCGGCACCTTCCACTGCGTGGCAGCGGCGGACACGAGCATCTCGCGCGCGGCGGCGCCGGCCTTGCGGAGGTACTCCTGGGAGTCGCGGATGGCACGGCTGCCGCCGGTGGTCATCGGGCCGAACACGCGGTTGCGGCGCACGTGCTCGTTCACGCTGGCGTACTCGGAGCGCACCTTCGACCAGTCACACTGCAGTTCCTCGGCCACGAGCATCGCGAGGCCGGTGAAGCTGCCCTGGCCCAACTCGGACCGCGCGATGCGGATGATCACGGAGTCGTCGGCGAGGATCTGCACCCACTGGGTGATCTCGCCGACCGCGCCATCGTCGGCGAGGGCGAGACCGGGGACCTGCACGCCGATCATCAGGCTGCCGCCGAGCGCGGCGGACTTCACGAGGAATGCGCGGCGCGCTTCGTTCTGGGGGGTCGTCATCGTGGTGCCCTCCTCAGACCGACTTCGCGGCGCGATGGATCGCGGCGCGGATGCGGGGGTAGGTGCCACATCGGCACAGGTTGCTCATCGCCGTGTCGATCGAGGCGTCGCTCGGCATTTTGTCCTTCGCGAGAAGCGACACGGCCGTCATGATCTGGCCGCTCTGACAGTAGCCGCACTGCGGCACCTGGAGGTCGACCCACGCCTTCTGCACCGGGTGGTCGCCGTTCTTCGAGAGCCCCTCGATCGTGGTGACGCGCTTGCCCTCGACCGCGGAGACCGGCAGTACACAGGAGCGCACGGCCTCGCCGTCGAGATGCACCGTGCACGCACCGCACATGGCGATGCCACAGGCGTACTTGCTGCCGGTGAGCCCCAGCTCGTCGCGCAGCACCCAGAGCAACGGCATGTCGTCTTCGACATCCACCGTCACCGCCTTTCCGTTCACCTCGAATGTCGCCATGTCGGCCCCCTCTTGATTCGTTCTGTCGTCCACGCGAGCGCGCGTAGGTCCGGACGCAACCGTACAGGAAAAGTTCCGAACCGTGGAATGCCGCTGCAAGACTTCACGCCCGGCACGCGCGCATCGCGCCAGGGGCACGATGCCGTTACGCTTCCCGCTCCGCGAACGACATCCTCGCCATGAACTTCGAATCCCCGCTGGTCCCCGCGCGCCTTGAGCGCCGCTACAAGCGCTTCCTCGCCGACGTCACGCTGGCCGACGGCGCCTCACTCACCATCCACTGCCCCAACACCGGATCGATGATGGGCGTGGCAGACACCGGCAGCCGCATCTGGTTGCTCCATCATCCGTCCCCGACGCGCAAGTACGCGTACTCGTGGGAGCTCACCGAACTCTCCAACGGCACGCTCGTGGGAGTGAACACGCATCGCAGCAATGCACTCGTCGCCGAGGCGGTGAGGGCGCAGCGCTTCGCGGTCCTCGCGGGCTACGAAGAGATCCTCCCGGAACAGAAGTACGGCAGCGAGAAGAGCCGCATCGACCTCCTGCTGCGCGGACCGGGTCGCCCCGACTGCTACGTCGAGGTGAAGAACGTGACGGCAGCCGTGACCGACGGCGTCGCGTTCTTTCCGGACGCGGTGAGCGAGCGCGGAGCAAAGCACCTGCGCGAGATGACGGCGATGGTGGCTGCCGGTGCGCGGGCCGTGCTGGTCTTCTGCGTCCAGCGGACCGACGTCACCGAGGTCCGCCCCGCGGACGCCATCGACCCCGTCTACGGCCGCACGCTGCGTGACGCCATCGCGCGCGGCGTCGAGGCCGTGGCCTGGCGGGCCGACCTGTCGGCCACCGGGGCGACGCTCACGACCGCGCTGCCCGTGGTGTGCCCGTAGGCTGAACGGCGCACGCACCACCTCTCGAGTTCGTCACACACCAGCCGATAGGGACAAGGAGTCGATGCATCACCTGCGTAGCGAGGTCACGCGGGGCATGCATTCACTTCCCCCATGCTCCCACCGGCTGCGCCGCGGCCGGGGCGCCGGACACTCGAGGTGCGATGGCCCGAACCGTGACACTGACGACATTGCTGGCCGCGGCAGCGCTGCTGATGGCGGCGTGCGCCGCCGCCCCCGGGACGCCGCACGAGGGCACCGTGTCGGCGGTGTTCGTCGAACCGCTTCCTGGGATCCTGCTGAGCCCGGAGCTCACGGATCCCGACGACGCGCTACCGCAATGGGTGGAGGTCCAGCTCAATTCGCGGGCAGCAGTCGTGACGAGAACGCTGGCCCGGATCGAAGCCCGTGACGGGATCGGCGTCGGTGACCGCGTCCGGCTGCAACCCGGCACCGCGCGACCCGGTATGGAGATCCCCGTTCCGGGCGTTCCTGGCCTGCGGGCAGTACGCACCGGAAGCAGCGGGTCGCGACCGGCGATGGTCGCATCGATCCAGTCCCGGGGCCTCCGTATCGAGGTCATGCCGCCCTGACCGGGGTGGCTGCACCACGCACTGAAGCTCGCAGAATGGGAAGGGCCCGGCGAACGATCCGCCGGGCCCTTCGACACAGCTATTCGGCTACCAGCGGAAAACCTACTTCTTCCGCTTCCAGGCCACCAGGGCGCCGGCCGCAACGGCGGCGGCAATCAGCCCGAGCGTCTCGGGTTCGGGGACAACACCAGGAACAGTCGACTGGGCAAACACGGAAGCGCTGGCGGCGAGGCCGAGCAGGAGCGTGACGAGCTTCATTGTGAGTCTCCCTTGTTGGTGTTTCGAAAGCCCCTCTCAAAGGGGCGATAAAAGCATGCATCCGAAACCATGGGTGTGACAAGAGACGACCTTTTGCCAGAAGGTCGAAGGCGCCACGCCCAACCCCCGTGGGTCGGGCTCCGCCCGACGCCTGCGTTCCTGGATTCGTCGCTGTGCCCAAGCCCTCGGCGAGTCGAGCGATGCTCGACCCACGAAGGACCTCGCAACTGGATACCGCGGCGCTGAGAACACCCCCCGTGGGTCGGGCTCCGCCCGACGCCTGCGTTCCTGGATTCGTCGCTGTGCCCAAGCCCACGCCGCGTCGAGCAATGCTCGACCCACGCAGTGTCCTCGCGACTGGATGCATTGGCGCTGAGAACAACCCCCGTGGGTCGGGCTCCGCCCGACGCCTGCGTTCCTGGATTCGTCGCTGTGCCCAAGCCATCGGCGAGTCGAGCGATGCTCGACCCACGAAGGGCCCTCGCCTCAGGATGCCGCGACGCTGAGAACAACCCCCGTGGGTCGGGCTTCGCCCGACGCCTGCGTTCCGGGATTCGTCGCTGTGCCCAAGCCATCGGCGAGTCGAGCGATGCTCGACCCACGAAGGGCCTTCGCGACTGGCTGGCTCGGCGCTGAGAACAACCCCCGTGGGTCGGGCTTCGCCCGACGCCTGCGTTCCGGGATTCGCGCTGTACCCAAGCCATCGCCGCGTCGAGCGATGCTCGACCCACACAGGCCATTGGCCCCAGCACCAACGGCGGGACCAATGAGAACCCGCTCCCTACGCCGCCTTCGCACCCCGCGCCGCGCGGATCGCCTGCCACACGCGCTCCGACGTCGCCGGCATCTCGAGATGGTTCACGCCCAGCGGCCGCAGCGCGTCGATCACCGCGTTGACGATCGTCGGCGTGCCACCCACCGTGCCGAGTTCTCCCACGCCCTTCGCACCCAGCGGGTTGATCTTGCACGGCGTCGACTCGTCGCAGTACTGGGCGAAATCGGGAAGGTCATCCGCGCGCGGCACGGCGTAGTCGAGCAGCGAACCCGTCACGAGCTGGCCGCTCTCCGGGTCGTAGCGCGCGTCTTCCATCAGTGCCTGGCCGGCCGCCTGCGCGATGCCGCCGTGCACCTGGCCCGCAACGATCATCGGATTGATCACGCGGCCCACGTCGTCCAGCGTCGTGTACTTCACGATCTCGACGACACCGGTCTCCGGGTCCACCTCGACCTCGCACACGTGCACGCTGTTCGGCCACGACGGTCCGTCGACCTTCTGGAGCGTCGTGATGGCGATGCGCTTCTCGGGCTGACGGCCCGCCAGCGCGAACAGGTCGATCCCGACGTCGGTGCCCGCCACAGTGAAGCGACCTTCGCGGTATTCGATGTCGCCCGCAGAAGCCTCGAGCGCGTCGCCGGCCAGTTCGCGGCCCTTCTCGATGGTCTCCTTCGACGCCGTCATCATCGCGGACCCGCCGATGTACAGCGAGCGGCTGCCCATGCTGCCGATGCCCTGTGCGACGTCGCTGTCGCCCTGCACGACGTCGATCACGTCCGGATCGACATCCAGCGTCTCGGCGATGATCTGCACGTAGCTCGTCTCGATGCCCTGCCCCATCGCCTGCATCGCAGTGAAGACGCGCACGCGGCCTTCCGCCGTGACCTCCATGCGCACGGTCTCCTCGTGCACCACGCCGGTCCATTCGAGGAAGGTCGATATCGCGCGGCCGCGCAGACGACCCTTGGCCTTCGATGCCGCCTGACGGGCGGGATACCCGGCCCAGTCGGCGAGCGGGAGCATGCGCGACAGCATGTGGGGGAAGTTGCCGCTGTCGAACTTCTCGCCCATCTGCGTGGTGTACGGCATGGCGTCGGGCTGGATCAGGTTGCGGCGGCGCAGTTCCGCCGGATCGATCTTCATCTCGGCCGCGGCTTCGTCCATCAGGCGCTCGATGAGGTAGATGGCCTCGGGGCGCCCGGCGCCGCGGTAGGCACCGACGACGTTGGTGTTGGTGAGGAGCGCGGTGCCGCGCAGGTGCAGTGCGGGGATGTGATACACCCCGGTGATGACCTTCGGGCCCACGGCCACGACGATCACGGAACCGGGACCGCTGGCGTACGCGCCGACGTTGCCGAGAATGTTCACGCGGAGTCCGAGGATCTTCCCGTCGGCGTCGAACGCGATCTCGGCGTCATTGGTCTGGTCGCGGCCGTGGTTGCCGGCGAGGAACTCCTCGGTGCGGCTCGCGCGCCAGTGCACCGGCTTGCCGAGGCGCTTCGCCGCCCACGCACACACGGCATCCTCCGCGTAGAGCTGGGTCTTCATGCCGAAGCCGCCGCCGACGTCGCCCACGATCACGCGGACGGTCTCGGCCGGCACCTTCAGGATCCCCTCGGCGAGCGTCTTCTGCAGGCCCGCCGGGTTCTGGCAGCTCGTGCGCAGCGTGATGCGGCCGGTGGTCGCGTCGAACTCGGCGATGCTGCCGCGGGGTTCCATCGCCACGGGGATCAGCCGCTGGTTGTGGAACTGCACGCGGGTGACGTGCGCTGCCTTCGCGAAGGCGGCGTCGGTCGCGTCCTTCTTGCCGAACTCGGTCTGCGCGGAGACGTTGCCGGGCGCGTCGCCCCAGAGCTGCACCGCGCCGGCACGCGTGGCGTCGTCGATCGTGGTGACGGACGGCAGCGTCTCGTATTCGACGATGACCTGTTCCACGGCGTCCTCGGCTTCCTCGCGCGTCGCGGCGATGACGGCCGCGACGGCCTGCCCGACGAAGCGCGCCTCGTCGGTGGCGAGGATGTAGTACGGGGGTGCGGTCATCGCCTTGCCCGCGGCATTCTTCAGACCGGGATTGATCGGCATTGCGCCCAAGCCGTCGGCCAGCGCGTCGGCGCCGGTCAGCACGGTGATCACGCCCGGCATCAGCAGCGCGTTGGCCGGGTCCACCGAGACCACCCTGGCCCTGGCGTGGGGGGACCGCACGAAGGCGACGAAGACCTCGCCGGGCACCGCGACGTCGTCCACGTAGACGCCCGTGCCGGTGAGCAGGCGCTGGTCCTCGCGCCGGGTGATGGCCTGTCCGATGCCGTACTTCGCCATGCTGGAATCTCCTCGGGATGGGTTGCGCCGGTCGGCGCCATCGATGCCGGATTCTACGGCAGCCCACCCGCCTGTCGACACGTCTGCAACATCGCGGTGCATGGTCGCAGGGCATCGCATTTCTGCGTGCGGCGTTTGTCGCCGGAACAGGGCGTGGTGTAGGGTACGGGTCTTTCCGGGACTCGCACGCCAAGACCATGTCCGTCACCCTCTCTCTCGAAATCAACGGCAAGCCGGTGTCGGTGGAAGTGGCGCCGCGCACCCTGCTCGTCGATCTGCTGCGCGACAGCCTCCGGCTGACCGGCACCCACATCGGCTGCGACACCGCCCAGTGCGGCGCGTGCACCGTGCACCTCGACGGCCGCGCCGTGAAGAGCTGCAACGTGCTCGCCGTCCAGGCCGCCGGCGCCAAGGTCACCACCATCGAGGGGATCGGCAGCGACGCTGCGCTGCATCCGATGCAGGCGGCCTTCCGCGACCACCACGGACTCCAGTGCGGCTACTGCACGCCGGGCATGGTGATGAGCGCCCTCGATCTCGTGGCGCGCCATCCCGCGCCGTCCCGCGACGAGATCCGCGAGGCCCTCGACGGCAACATCTGTCGCTGCACCGGGTACCACAACATCGTGACTGCCATCGAGGCGGGCGCGAAGGCGATGAAGGCCTGAGGAGACCACGCATGTACGAATTCGCCTACCACCGCGCGACGAGCCTCGAGAACGCTGCGTCCCTCCTCGCCTCGGCCGACGACGGCCGCGTCCTTGCCGGCGGGCAGACGCTCGTCGCGGCGATGAAGCTGCGCCTCGCCGCCCCATCCGACCTCGTCGACCTGCGCGGCATCCCCGAACTGTCCGGCGTCTGCCGCGACGGCGACACGATGATCCTCGGGGCGATGACGACCCACTCGGCCGTCAACGCGTCCGACGATCTCAAGGCAACCATCCCCGCGCTGGCCGAACTCGCCGGCGGCATCGGTGACGCCATGGTCCGCAACCAGGGCACGATCGGCGGGTCGGTCGCGAACAACGATCCCGCGGCCGACTATCCCGCAGCCCTGCTCGCGCTCGGTGCGACGATCCGCACGAACCAGCGGACCATCGTCGCCGACGACTTCTTCACCGGCATGTACGAGACGGCACTGGAGCCCGGCGAGATCATCGTCTCGATCGGCTTCCCGATCCCGAAGCGCGCCGCGTACGTGAAGTTTCCGAACCCTGCGTCGCGCTACGCACTGGTCGGCGTGTTCGTGGCCGATGGCCCGGCCGGTGTCCGCGTGGCGGTCACGGGGGCGGGCTCCGGCGTGTTCCGCGCGACGGCGTTCGAGTCGGCGCTGTCCGGCCGGTTCGTACCCGAGGCGCTCGACGGCCTGATGGTCGACGCCTCGGAACTCTCCGGCGACATGCACGCGAGCGCCGAGTACCGCGCCCACCTGATCGGCGTGATGGCGCGCCGGGCCGTCGGGAAATCGACGGGAGCCTGACGGTGGCCCCCCGGGCGCTGCCCGGTTCGATCGACGACACCGCTGCGCTGCTGGCCGCCGCCGACTACGTGGCGGAACGCAGCCTCGCCACCGCCGTCTTCCTCGCGCTGAAGCTGGCCCGGCCCCTGTTCCTCGAGGGCGAGGCCGGGGTCGGCAAGACCGAGATCGCGAAGGTGCTCGCCGCCACACTCGATCGCCCGCTCGTGCGCCTGCAGTGCTACGAGGGTCTCGACGTCGCCTCTGCCGTCTACGAGTGGAACTACGCGCGCCAGATGATGGAGATCCGCCTGGCGGAAGCGGCGGGCGGCGTCTCGCGGGATGCCCTCGCGCAGGATCTCTTCTCCGAACGCTTCATGATCCGCCGCCCCGTGCTCCAGGCGCTGGAAGGCACGCCGGGCCGCATGCCGGTGCTGCTGATCGACGAACTCGATCGCGCCGACGAACCCTTCGAGGCCTATCTGCTCGAGGTGCTGTCGGACTTCCAGGTGACCATTCCGGAAATCGGCACGGTGCGCGCCGCCGAACCGCCGATCGTGGTCCTCACCTCGAACCGCACCCGCGAAGTGCACGACGCCGTGAAGCGCCGCTGCCTCTACCACTGGGTCGACTATCCGTCGGCCGCGCGGGAGCTGGATATCCTCCGCCGCAAGGTGCCGGGGATCGAGGCAACGCTTGCGGATCGCGTCGTCACGTTCGTGCAATCGCTCCGCGGCATGGACCTCTTCAAGCCGCCGGGCGTGGCCGAGACCCTCGACTGGGCGCGTGCGCTGGTCGCGCTCGATACGTCCGTACTCGATGCCGCCCTCGTGGACGACACGCTCGGCGCGCTGCTGAAGTACCGCGACGACATCACACGCGTGCGGGCACAACTCGACGCAATGCTGCCACGCTGATCACGCCGCGCAACGGCGTCTTCACACCGGCCGGTTCCGGTCGAACCAGGCCGATCGGTACATCCGCCGGAAGCGCTCCACGCCCGCATCGGTGGTCGCCTCGGTCGCGCCAGAGGGCATCGGCCGCACACCGTGCAGCGGACGGAACGGGCGGTCGCGCACGAGCAGCCGCAACGCCTTGCGGCCCAGACCCATCATCCGCAGGTGATCCTGGATGCGGAAGTAGAGCATCTCCAGTTCGCCATCCACGTCTCGCGCGAGTGCGAAACCGAAGCTGAACCGCAACCCCGGGCGCGCGTCCGGCGCCGGCAGGCTCGTGTCCGTCGTACTGAGCGGCAGGCCACACTCCAGCCGCGTCTGCAGAATGAAGAGACGGGCGCCGCCCGACAGGACGTCCGCGTGCGAACGCGCGAAATCGCGCAGCAATCCGCGCTCGACGGGATTCAGCGCCTTCCACTCATCGAGCACCAGCAGCGAGGTCTCGAGGCTCTCGCTGGTCGTCGCGCGGATCTCCCACGGCATCTCGATGTACGTGACCTCGCCCGCCGACAACCCCAGCCGCCATTCGCAGAAGCGCTGGAACCGCGCCTCGAAGGTGCTCGCCGTCACGGCCCACGCCGCCTGCAGCATCGCGGACCCGGTCCAGTGACGGAACAGGTTCATCCAGCCGCGGTTGTCGGGGTGATCGTAGTTGTCCTCCAGGCGGAGGTCTCGATAGACGTCCTCCATGAGTTCGATCATGCGGCTGCACAGGTAGAACCCGGCGCGGAGTTCGTCCATGGTCTCCGGGAGCCACAGACGACCGGCGTAGTCGGGGGCGACGGTTTCGGCGAGCGCCGGCCATTCCGGATAGATCTGCGCGTCGAGGAAGGCCAGCTGCGGCGCCGTGCGGATCTGTTCGTAGATGGTCTGCAGCGCCTGCGAATGACCCGTGACGAGACCATCTCCGGGCGCGGGCGGATACCACTGCTCACGCACCGCCTGGAACAACTCCTCGTTGGTGACACCCTCGCGCGGCCGGCCCTGCGCATCCAGCGCAGCCGCGGAGAACACGGTGGTGCAGAGGTGATGCCCGAGCTTGCGATAGCTCTCGAACTGCTGCTCGTCGAACCACTGGTCCGCGGTGGACTGGTGCGGGAAATCGGGATGCGCCGACGCGTAGTTCGCGATGTCGGTGGGCTCGTTGCCCGTCAGCGTCGGCTTCAGGTAGACGATGAGACCCGGTGCGGCCGACGGGCCGTCGACGCGTTCGTAGTGGATCAGCCCGACCGCGCAGTGATGCAGGGAACGCCCGGTCTCCTTCGACGGACGTATCGCATCCACCGACAGATCGATCTCGATGCCGAGGTCGATCTGACACTTGCGGATCATGTTGCCGAGATCCTCGAACGTCGTCGCAGCGTCCTGCCCTGCGTCCGAGACCACGATGAACCGGCAGCGGCGCCGCACCAATTCGTACACCGCGAGATTCTCGAAGTGGCCGCCGTCGGACAGGTAGACGAAGGGCGTGGACTCGTTGGTGAGGCCGAACAGTTCGCTCAGCAGATAGCGCCCGGAGAACCGCGGCCCGCGATTGCGCCACGCGGTGTCGTGCTGCGGATTGCCGCACCAGCGACCGAGCCGGACATCGAAGAGCGTCATCAGGAACGAGAGCGCCGGCGACGTGTGATAGCCCATGTTCGGACTGGCCGCCGCGCCAGAGATCGCCATCGCGCTGCCAAGGGGAATGCCCCCGGGCTTCATGTACTCGTCCGCCGGACGGAAGCTGCTCTGCGGTGTCGCCTCGCCGCCCTTGCCATCGACCCGGTTGTCCACCCAACTCGGCGGCAGCTCGTACCCGGCGGAGCGCGGCGTGAACACGAACGATGCCGCCTTGCGCTGCTGCCACGCGAGCTGGCGACCGTGCACGAGATTGAGCGCCGTGTTCACGAGGTGGAAGGGCCGCTGATAGATGTTCCGCGAAGCATCTCCTTGCGTCACCGGCCGCCACAGCGATGCCATGGGGAGATCGTCCAGCGCGTCGAAGCCCGTGATGACATGGGGCTCGCGCCGCTTCCGCGAGGCGCCCAGATAGCAGCGCGCGAGACGGTTGTGATAGAAATGATGGAGCGAGAACAGGTTGATGTCGATACGCCAGGCGAGCAGCACCCAGACGCCGAAGAGGCCCAGCGCCCACCACACGAGCGCCGGCTGCGACGCCGCCTGCAGGCTCGCCATCGATTTGAAGAGCGCTTCCTGGTAGGCGATCGGGCAGACGAGCGGTGACGCCGGACAGCCCGTTGCCGGGTCCATCGAACTGCTGATCACTTCGCGCCATGCGGCGTAGCAGCCACCGGCCTTCTCGTCGCACGGGTAGACCTTGTCGAGCATCGTGTGCTGCATCCAGGCAAGCCCCACCAGCAGCCCGACGACGAACACATAGGGTGCGATCCGCGCGAAGCGGTCGGCCCATCGACCACCGTTGGCCCGGCCCGTGAGTGAACTCTTGCCGAGGAGGATGCCGCCGATGGTGGTCGCGACCCACGCCGGCCCGAGGAACACGAGCCACGAACTGCCCCAGGTCGCCAGGATCGGCGTGAACACCACGAGGGCGAACAGCGCCGCCCAGACGAGCTTCCCGAGGATGAACCAGCCCCCCAGCGAGCTCCACCATTCGCGCTCGTCCTCCGTGAACGCCTGCCCCACCAGCCCGATGTGGAACGCGATCATCAGTGTCAGCACCGCCACCACGAGCGGCGTGCCGAATCCGAGCACCATCCAGAATCCGGTGACGCGTTCGACGAGCAGAACGCTCTCGGGACGCGCGGGCGACCACACGCCGAACGACCACGTGTCGAAGAGATCGCGCATCCACGCGAACAGACTGCCGCCGGCCGCGCCCACGAGCGCGGCGGCGAGCAGGATCTTGGCCCACTTGCGCCACTCGAACGGCGTGCGCTGCGAACGCGAGGACACCAGCGCCACGAGGGCCGCGGAGATCCAGGGCACCAGGTAGAAGAGCAGCGTGACGACCGACCATTCCAGCGCAGCGTCGTTGAAGGTGGTGCGGTCAGTGAGAATCCACCACGCGATCAGCGCAGCACCCGTGAACCCTGCACCGATCGTGATGGCTGCCGCCGGCAGCATCCGCGCGTACCAGGGTACGGGATCGCGCACCCGCGAACTCACGTACATCAGGTTGAGCGCGATCACCACCGTCGCGACCCCGAACAGCGCGAGCCCGGCGATCCCCGACCAGGCGCGCAGCAACTCGCCCAACGGACCCGATAGCCGCTGCATCCCGAGCACCAGCGCGCGGGGCACCAGCAGCAATGCCGCCAGCGCGGCGATGAGGCCGGTGAGGTTGAGGATCAGGTTGCGGAGATACGCCGACACGGCCGCGAGCGTGTCGTTGTTGAGAGCGCCCAGCCGCGGCGTCAGGTAGTTGCTGTAGGCGCGGAGGAACTGGATCGGGTCGGCCTCCTTCGGCTTCGGGTTGTACTGCGTGCCCGGTACGAGATCCTCCTCGACGCCGCGCAGCCCGTTTTCGTGGCGCTTGATCCACGCCGACAGCCAGCTGCCGATGTAGCCGCCACCCGAGACCGTCGAGAGATAGTCGAAGCGCGAAAGCAACCGCATCTCCGCGAGCCCCTGCAGCACGCCGAGGTTGAAGGTCGCGCTGCGGATGCCGCCACCGGAGAAGGCGAGGCCCACTGTCTGGTGCGCGTGCGCGGCAGATACGACGTCCTCGTCGTGGGCCTGCGCGGCCGCAACGTCGATCTCCGGCGCGGAGTGCGCCGCGTCGACGGTGCGACTCGCCGTGATCTCGCGCAACTCGTCCCGCAGAACTTCTTCGAAGGTCCAGGGGCGATCGTTCGAATCCGGCGCGGCGGACTCCGTCATGACAGTCGTCCGCGTGGCTGTGCCGACAGGATTCGCGGCGGCGCGGCGTGGGCGTGGACGGTCAGTGGCATGCGGAGGTCTCCTCATCCGTTCTTGTGTTGTTCCGATTCCGCGCGATGCGCAGATCGTCGGGATGTTACCCCCGTATGACGTCCGGGCGTGCCATCCCTCGACCCACGAAGACCTTCGCACCCGGATTCGTCCGCGCCGGAAACAACCCCCGTGGGTCGGGCACTGCCCGACGCTCGCGTTCCGGGATGCGCCGCTGTGCCCATGCCAGCGCTGCGTCGAGCTATTGCTCGACCCACGAAAGACCGCCGCCCATGGACTCGCCCGGGGTCATCGAATCTCCCGTGGGTCGGGCACTGCCCGACTCCCGCGTTCCTGGATTCGCTGCTGTGCCCATGCCGACGCCGCGTCGAGCTATTGCTCGACCCACGAAAGACCGCCGCCGCTGGATTCGTCAGCGCCGGAAACAACCCCCCGTGGGTCGGGCTCCGCCCGACGCCCGTGTTCCTGGATGCACCGCTGTACCCACGCCAACGCCGCGTCGAGCTGGTGCTCGACCCACGAAAGACCGCCGCCCCTGGATTCGTCAGCGCCGGAAACAACCCCCCGTGGGTCGGGCACTGCCCGACGCCTGCGTTCCTGGATGCACCGCTGTACCCAGGGACCCGCCGCGTCGAGCCATGGCTCGACCCACGCCCCCCTCAGATCCCGATCGCCGCCCCGTCGCTCCGCGGGTCCGAACCGCCGTACCGCACGCCCGATTCCGGATCGATCACGATGCCGTGCGCGTGGCCCGCCAGTTCGTGCCAGTCGCCCCAGCGATTCAGCACGTGACCGCGGCGTTCCAGTTCGCGCAGGGTCGCCTCCGGGAAACGCGCCTCGATGTGCAGCGTGTCGCGCGCCTCGCCGAGCGCGAAGCGGCCCGAGAGCCAGCGCGGCGATTCAAGGGCCTCCTGGATGTTGCAGCCGTAGTCGATGAGGTTCACGTACGTCTGCAGGTGGATCTGCGGCTGGCCGTCCGCGCCCATGCAACCCACCACGCTCCAGAGCTTGTCGTTGCGGAAGCCGAGCGAGGCGATGAGCGTGTGCAGCGGCGTCTTGCCCGGCTCGAGGCGGTTCGGATGCGTGGGGTCGAGCGTGAAGTACGCGCTCCGGTTCTGCAGCACGACGCCCGTGCTGCCCGCGACGACCGCGGATCCGAACACGCCGTACAGGCTGTGGATGAGCGACACGGCGTTGCCCTCGGCGTCGACCGTCGCGATGTACACGGTGTCGCCGCTCAGGCTCCCGTACGAAGGCACCTTGTCCCAGGGCAACGCGCGGTCCGGGTCGATCAGGCTGCGGCGCTCGTCCGCGTAGCGCTTCGAGATGAGGCGGTCCATCGGGACATCGGTGAAACGCGGATCGCCCAGATGCCGGTCGCGATCGTGATACGCGATCTGCTTTGCCTGTACGAGCAGGTGCGCGTGGTCCGCGCCGCGGAACTCGCGCTTGTGCAGTTCGAAGGGTTCCAGCAGGTTCAGCATCTCGAGCACCGTGAAGCCCTGCGTGGGCGCCGGCGTCTCGTAGATCGTCACGTCGCGATAGGTGCCGCGGATCGGTTCACCCCAGCGCGCGGTCTGCGCGGCAAGATCGGCCTCGGTGAAGAAGCCGCCCTTCTCGCGGGCGAAGCGCGCGAGTTCACGCGCCACGTCGCCTTCGTAGAACCCCGCACGGCCGCCGGCAGCGACCGCCTCCAGCGTGCGCGCAAGACCGGGATTGCGCAGCAGGCTGCCGGCGCGGGGCGCCTTGCCGTCCGGCATGAAGATCGCCATGGTCTCCGCGTGCGGCGCGAGGTCCGCGGCCACGAGTTCGATGAAGCCCGCGACGCGTTCGGTGACCGGGAAGCCGTCCCGCGCGTAGCCGATGGCCGTCTCCAGATTCCGTGCGAGCGGGAGGCGACCGTACGCCGCGTGGGCCTCGGCCCAGCTCGACACGGCACCGGGCGTCGTGAGGGTCGCCGGCAGGATTCCGCGGAACGGCACCTCGGTGTGTCCGCGCGAACGGAACCAGTCGAGTGTGCCGGTCGCCGCAGCCCGTCCGCCGCCGTCGAGGTAGCGCACGGTGTTCGTCTTCGCATCGTGGATGAGCCAGAAGGCGTCACCGCCGAGGCCTGTCATGTGCGGGTAGAGCACCGACAGCGCGGCGCTCGTCGCGATGGCTGCATCGACCGCGGACCCGCCCGCGCGCAGCACGTCGACGCCCGCCTGCGAAGCCAGTGAATGGGGGCTGGTGACCATGCCCCTGGGACCCATGGTGACCGGACGGCCGGTGGTGATCTGCATCGCGCGTTCCTCAAAGGATGGTGCGCGATTCTCTCGCAGGCGGTGCCTGTCGCGATACGGTGAATCTTCGGGCGCCCTCTGCTAGGGGCGCGCCGACGGCGGTCAGAACGCCGCGCTCAGTGCCACGTTGAGCGAGCGGCCCAGCCCCGGCACCGCGACGCCCCAGGGGATGCCGGTTGTCGTCATCGACGGGCCCTGGCCCAGATAGGCACCGCCGAGAGGCAGCGAGTAGAAGCGGTCGAACAGGTTCTCGACCGCGAGGTCGACGCGGATCTTGTACCACTCGTAGCTGGTGCGCAGATTCACCAGACCGTAGCCCGGGGTGCGGACTTCGTTCCGCACGCGCGAGACGTTCGATTTCGCGTCGACGCCGATCAACTCCAGCGTGGTGGTCCACGCAGCCTTGCGGTGGACGAGCGAGACCTTCGCGTTGATGGGCATGATCTGATACAGATCGTCGCCGGTCGTGAGGTTCTCGCCCCGCACGTAGCTCACGATCGCGCCGAGGTCCACGCGCCCGAGGCGCGGCCCCTCGCCGAGGATCGACGTGCCGGATAGATCGAGTCCGTACAGTTGCGCCCTGTGGTTCGCGTACTGCAGCAGGACGAACCCCGTGGTGCGGGACACGTTCGCGGCGCCCCCGCACTGGCCGAAGTCACAGCGGCGCGCGTCGACGTAGTCCTCCACATAGGTGTAGTGCGTCGTGGCCTTCAGACCCCAGCGATCGCGGGCGGCGTCGTGCCAGTCGCCGGAGAGGCTCGCGGTGTACGCCGTCTCGGGCCGCAGGTCGGGGTTGCCGATGTACCCGTTGCCATCGCCCACGAAGTTGTTCATGAGCGCCGCCATCGGCTGGGTCGACCAGGCGAAGCGCTCGTAGAGGTTCGGCGATCGCATCTTCCGCGCGAACCCTGCCTCGAAGGTCGCGTTCTCGGTCGGCTCCTGCCGCAGCAGCGCCGTCGCGCTCCAGTGGCGGTCGGTGCGGCGGCGGTCGCGGGCGTTGAAGGGGTTCGCGTCGGAGGCCCAGATCCCGCTCGTGCTGTAGCCCTGCACATCGTCGGCATCGCTCTGCACGAGATCGGCGCGAAGGCCGACGAGACTCATCCATTCCGTGCTCCAGCGCGTCTCCACCTCACCGAAGACGCCGAGGCGGTCGCGGCGGCCGTTGCGGATGTTCACGAAGCGATTGCAGCACATGGATCCGCTGACGCCGACGGGCGGCCACCAGTCGTCGAGATCGTGGGTCAGCACGTCGGTGCCGAAGCGCGCGAGGTTGCGCTCGGTCAGTGGCAGGCTCGCCTTGGCGGACACGCCGCGCGTGAGGGCGCTGCTCTCCATCGGCATGCCGGTGCCGAACGAGAAGCGGTTGGGCCCCATGTCCATGCGGTGGCGCGTACGCTGTTCGAAGACGCGCGCCTCGAGCGAGCCCCAGTCGTACTGTCCGGTGTAGCGCAGATTGACCATGGTGTTGCGGTTGTCGGTCATGTCCATGCGCTGGTTCGGGAAGCCCTCGAAACCCACGGACTGCTCGCTCACCGCCGCCTGGATCAGATGGCGCTCGTGCTGTGCGGCCAGGTTGATCTCACGATTGCGCGAGCCCCGGAAGGCACTCGATCCGACGACGTCGCCTTCGAGAAACTCGCCACCGGGCAGGAGTGAGCCGATTCCCGGCGCCTTGAAACTCCGCCCCGCCCGGTAGTTCTGCGACTGCGCCATCGATTCGTCGAACGACACGCTCACGCGCTCACTCGCGAGCGTCGCGCCGAACTGGTGCCCGTGCGCGTGGCCGTTGCTCCGGTAGAAGGTGCCGACGCGGCCCGTCGCGAGAACCGGTTCGCCGGGCGCCGTGAACCGCGGCGGCGCCGATTCGACCTGGATCGTGCCGCCGATGCTGTCGCCGCCGGCGCTGACCGGTGCGACCCCCGCGAACACCGTGACGCGGGCCACCTTGGTCGGGTTGATGTACGACAGCGGCGAGTTCATGTGATTGGGGCATGCCGACATCGCGTCCACGCCATCGACCTGGATGCGGAGTCGGTCGTCTGCGAGACCGCGGATGACCGGGAGGCCGGAGATCCCGCCGGCCCCGTACAGACTCACGCCGGGGATGTCCTCCAGAAGACGCGAACTGTCGCTGGTGACGGCGCGCTTCGGGGCGAAGTCGGCGAGATCGCGCGTGGTGGCCCCGGGACCCTCGGTCCGGGCGCGGCCCGACACGACAACGGTGGGTACGCGAAGCGACTCGACCCCGCGGGCCAGCGGCGGCGCATCGGAAGGCCCCGGCGCGCGTGGCGCCCCGGGGCGCGCCCGCACGTCGTCCGGTGCCGCGAAGGACGCGCCCTGCCCGCCCAGGAGCAGAGCGCCCAGGAATACGATCGAACGAACAGCAGACAAGCTCGCGATGCTTCGCTGTCGTCCGGAAGTGATACGCACTGAACCTCTGTCGACGGGAACTCAGCGCGCTGCGCGCTTCCTCGCCACCACGCCCAGCAGCCCGAGGCCGGCCAGGAACAGCGCGTAGGTCTCCGGCTCCGGAACCGCAGCGATGGTCTGCGAGATGGGGTAGCCACCCATGGAGCCGATCGCGCCGTAGCCGGCAACGGTGGTGCCGCTCATGCAGGTCGCGCCCATCATGCCTTCCGGCGTGCAGTCGGCATACGCGAGCTTGTCGAGCTGCGCCTGCGTGAGCGGCAGGGTCGGATCAGTGAGGTTCACGAAGATGCGCGCGTATGCGTTGCCGGGGTTGACGCCCGGAAAGCCCGAGTAGAGGCCGAACCCGGTGCCGGGCGACCAGCCGTCGCCACCGCCCATCGTCGAGAAGGTGTCCGTGCTGTTGTTCAGAAAGGTCGTCACGAGCAGCCCGCCGAGGACCGGATCGAGAATGGCGGACAGCTGATGCGTGAGTTCGATCTGCACCATGTCGTAGAACGGGCCCGTACCAGTGCCCGTGCCCGTCATGGACTGCGTGAGGAAGCCGCGCAGGCCCGAGACGGTCTGCGTGTGCTCGTCGAACGAGAACGAGCCGGTGAAGATCGTGTTCCGGGGCTGCGTATCCGGTTCGAGGTACACCTGGGTGACGTTGTACATCACCTCGTGGGCCTGCGCGGCGCCCGCGAACGACAGGATCGCGGCGGCGATGGCGAGCATCTTCATGAAAGTCTCCTTGGGATTGCCGTTCGGGTATTCGTTGTGACGCTGTCGGGGCCGATTCAGACGCGCCGGCGCCGCAGGGCGATTCCGCCGACGATGCCGAGACCGGCCAGCATCATGGCGACCGTGCCGGGTTCGGGCACGGCGGCGATGGTCTGGGTGATGGGCCACGTGCCCATCATCGTTCCGCCGGCCCCGAGCACGCCGTTGGTGTCCCGGGCCCAGCCGGTCATGCAGGTCCCGGGGCTGCCGCTGCCCATGAGGGAGCCGGGCGTGCAGTCACCGTAAGCGAGGCGGGCGATCTGGGCATCGGTGAGCGCGGCGGTCGGGTCCGTGGTGTTCACGAAAATGGTGACGTACGCATTCTCGTTGCCGAACTCGCGCATCCCTCCGGTGGCGAACCCGCCGCCCTGGAAGACGTCGGTCGAATCCTGGTGGAAGGTCGAGACGAGCAGGCCGCCCAGCCCCGCGTCGTAGACCGGCGAGAGCTGGTGTGACAGGACCCGCGAAGCCGTGTTTCCAGTCATGGCCTGTGTGAGCGAGCCCTGCAGACCCGTGACCGTCATCGTGTCGGCATCGAACTGGAAGACGCCCGTGAAGATCGTGTCCCAGATCGGGTTGGCACCGTCGTAGACGACCTGATTGAACGTACCGGTGACGTTGTAGGTGGTGACAGCGGCATGCGACACCTGGCCCGCGCACAACAGAGCGACCGCGGCGCCGGCAAGCCCATGGATCCTCGACATCGTTTCCCCTGGTGAATCGTCGAGGCGGCACCATGCCACCCGACTCCTTCAACGGTATCCAGGTCCGGATGCGAGGGGAATGCGACGCGTTGTCGCAGGGGCAGGATGCGGGGAGGCATCCGGCATGTCTGACGTGCCAACCACCCGTCACGTCGGCAGGGTTCGCGAGCAGTTGCCTCGCGTCGACGGCCTCAGAAGATGTCGATGACGACCTTCACGCCGACGCTGTATCGGTCGCTCGCCGGTTGAAAGATGAGATTCTGGCCCTGCGTCGTGTGGGTCACGGGTTCCATTGGTGAACGCGAGAACCGGAAGCTGTCGACGTAGAACACCACGGCGATGGGGTCCTGGAATCGGTAGCCCAGGTGCAGATACGGCGAGGGGCGTTTGCCCGGCCTCAGGATCGGGTTGCTCGTGAAACCGATGTCCGTGAGGTGGGCGTTCTCCCACGTGTAGAACGGCATCTTCACGCCGGCGCCCGCGAGCCAGCCCGTGCCCTTCGCCTCCGTCTCGATGCCGAGCCGCGCGAAGCCGATCACGAAATCCTCCTTCTGCGATCGCGAAAGGCTGCGCTGCCAGACGTCGACACCCGCACCGAGCACGAGGTCGACAGCGCGCGATCCGCGGACGTCGAACCGGTAGCGCACCTGGCCCTCGTTGCTCATTCCGAGGTAGCCGGTCTGGCTCTGGATCGGCGTGTTGGGCGGAAAGAGCGTCGCGCCTTCGTAGCTGACCTCGCCGCCGTAGAGTCGGCCGCGATACGCCAGCAGAAAGCCCGCCTCCCGCGGCATCGTGTACTCGGCACCGGCCGACAGCAGCGCGCCGGTTTCCTTGACCTCGGGCGTGGTGTCTTCCTTCCAGGAGAAGTACTCCGTCCCGATCGAGACCCGCAGTTGCGCATGGGCGGGCAGCGCGGACGCCGCGGAGATGGCGAGCAACGCCAGGCTGGCGGCGGTGGAAACGATCTTCATGGACGGACGATTCCCGCGGATATGGGTGCCCGCGGAATTTAGGCGAAAACCCGAGGGCGGGATAGCGCGGATCAGCAGGGACGGAGACTGAAACCCGCGCCCTCGAGGGCAACGCGGAGCGCCCGTGCGAGGCTCACCGCAGAGGGCGAATCGCCGTGGACGCAGATGGTGTCCGGGATCACCGGCACCCACACGCCGTCGACCGACAGCACCCGCCGATCGCGAACCATATCTAGCGCCTGCGCGACGGCCTTCGCCTCGTCGTGGATGACGGCGCCCGGCTCGCTGCGATCGACCAGTCCGCCGTCGCGCCGATAGGCCCGATCCGCAAAGACCTCCGACGCCACCGCGAGCCCGATGGCCTCGCCGGCCGCCGTCAGCTCGCTTCCCGCGAGTCCGTAGAGAACGAGGTCGGGATCGAAGTCGCGCACGGCGCTCGCGATGCCGCGCGCGAGCGACACATCGGTGGCCGCCATGTTGTAGAGCGCACCGTGCGGCTTGACGTGATGCAGCCGGCCACCGGCAGCACCCGCGAACGCGGCGATGGCGCCGATCTGATACAGCGTGAGGTCGTAGGCCTCCTCGGCCGTGATCTGCATGCGCCGGCGGCCGAAGCCCTGCAGATCGGGCAGCGACGGATGCGCACCGATCGCGACGCCGTGCAGCAACGCCCGTCGCACCGTGCGGCGGATCGTGGCCGGGTCACCCGCATGGAAACCGCAGGCGATGTTCGCGGACGTAACCACCTCGAGCAGGCTGGCATCATCCCCCATGGCCCAGGGCCCGAAGCCCTCGCCGAGGTCGCTGTTGAGATCGATCGTGTGCATGGTGCGCAGGCTGGAAGAATCGGAGAGGAAGGATAGCGCGTTGCGATCGTGAAGGATGCGCGAGGGCCGTGGCCCGTGTAGGAGGGGTCCATGGCCCCTGTAGGAGGGGCCCATGGCCCCGAAAGCGGTGAATGCCGTGGAAGCGTTTCAACCGGAACCATTGCTTTCGCGGCCATGGGCGGCTCCTATGGGGTCACGATGGGTGATGATTCTGTAGGAGGGGGCCATGCCCCCGAAAGCGGTTGATGCCAGGAAACGCTTCAACCGGAACCGACGCTTTCGCGGCCATGGGCCGCTCCTACAGAAAGCGTGGCCCGTTCCCTCAACGGGTGGTTGACCACAGGGGGATATACAAGGGGCCCTCCCCTCGTTGGTACACCACGCGGCCAAGCCGCCGCGGGCCAACGGCCCGAGAGGCGGCCCCTCTTACATCAACTTCGCCGCCAGCGCCTGCCGGATCATCCCCAACTGGTGTTCCCGCTGCCCCGACGCCGCGTAGCCTTCCTCGGGCGTGATCAGCTTGAACTGCACGATCTCGTTCGGTGGCATCTGCGCCATCACCGGCAGGTCTACGCCCGCGACCACGGCGATCACCGGATAGCCGCCGGTCGTCTGGTGATCGGCCATCAGCACGATCGGCTGGCCGCCGGGCGGCACCTGCATCGCGCCCATCACGACGCCTTCGGACAACACGTCGTGGCTGCGTCGTGCTTCGAGCACGGGCCCGGCCAGCCGGTAGCCCATGCGGTCGGAATCGAGGCCCACCTTGTACGGCGCCGAGGTGAGCAGTTCGCGCACCGCCACCGAGAAATGCTGCCAATGGCGACCGGGCACGATGCGCACCGGCTGCGGCGAGACGCGGTACGGCATCCGGGCGCGGCTCACGGACCAGTTCGGATACGCGATGCCATGATGGCTGCGCACGAGCAGGCGCACCCAGCGCGCCGTGTGCGCCTCGTCGGGCCGGCGCGGGATCAGCACGTCGCCCTTCTTCAGCGCGCGGCCGTGGAAGCCGCCGTAGCCGCCCATCAGCGCGGTGGCGCGGCTGCCCAGCACCACCGGCAGATCGAAGCCGCCTGCGATGGCGAGATACGCGCGGCACCCGATGGCCGGGCGACCGAAGACGATCTTCGATCCCGCGGGCACGCGGATCGGGCGCCACCACGGCACGGGCTCGCGGCCCACGGTGCCCCCCATGTCGGCACCGCAGATGGCGATCACGGCATCGGTCGTGAAGCGCAGCGTCGGGCCGTTCAACGTGAGTTCGAGGGTCGCTTCGTTCTCGTCGTTGCCGACGAGAAGGTTCGCGAGCCGGTGCGAGACCTCGTCCATGACGCCGTTCACCGGCACGCCGAGATGCTGACGGCCGGGCCGGCCAAGATCCTGCACCGTCGTGAGCAGACCGGGACGTTCGACTTCGATGGTCACTGGCGGCGCTCCGAGAGGCGCACGAACTCGGCGGCGTCGATGGGATGGAAGCGCACGTGATCGCCGGCCTCCATCTCGGAAGGCGAACCCGATCGTTCGAAATCCACGAGGCGGCGGGGCGTGCGACCGATGAGGTTCCAGCCGCCGGGCGTCTCGACGGGATACACGCCCGTCTGCTCGCCGCCGATGCCGACGCTGCCGGCCGGCACGCGCTTCCTCGGCTGATCGCGACGCGGTGTGACCAGACGGCGATCGAGCCCACCGAGATAGCCGAAGCCGGGGACGAAGCCCACCATGGAGACGTCGTACAGCGCGCTCGAATGCAGGCGGATCACTTCGTCGGTCGTGAGCTTGCAGTGCTTCGCAACGTCGGCGAGATCCTCGCCGTACTCGCCGCCGTAGCAGACCGGGATGTCGAGCGTGCGGGCGCGACGGCGTGGCGCGAGCGGTGCGCGCTCCACCGCCTGCTGCAGGACCTCGCGCATGGCTTCGAGCGGGCTCACGGCGCGAAAGTGTGCGACCGCAGCGATCGCGTCGAAATGCACGGTGACGGACGCGTACGAGGGCACCACGTCGGTCATGCACGGCAGCGGATGCGCGAGCAGGTATTCGCACAGGGCGCGGGCGCGCAGCGTGAAGGCGTTGTTCAGCGTGCGCCCGAACTCCACCACGAGGGCGCGATCGCCCATGGAGAAGATCTGCGCGGTGGTGTCGGTCTGCGCCATCGTCAGCGCAGCCGCGCGAGCACGCGCGAGCGGTAGGCCGGGTCGAGCGTCGCCCCGGGGCGGGCCGCGGCGATGCGCAGTTCCAGCGCGCGGAGCTTGCGCAGCGCTGCCGTTCGCGTGGCGTCGTCGCCGCAGGACGCGAGTGCTTCCGAGAGTTCGTGCGCCTCGCGGCGGTCGGTGATCTCGGGCGGGACGAGGCCCGCGTTCTTCATCACGCGGAGCATCGCGCGGACGTCCTCGGGGACGAGCGCGGCATCGTCGAGATCGAGCGGCTTGCCCGCACCGGGGAGGCCATCGAGCTCACCGCGCGCCACAGCTTCCTCGATGCGGGATTCCGCGAGGCGGTCGAACAGGGCCAAGGCGTTCAGCTCGCGTAACCCGGGAACGTGCGATCGAGCCGCCGCAGCAGCCCGGGCCACACGATCCCGCCCATGCGGCCCTGGGTGCCGATGCGCGCCTGCTCCATCGCCGTGCCGACGATCGCCTGCGGGATGCGCGTGAGCGGCACTCCGCCGCTCTGCGCGGCGATCTGCACCTCGCACGCGCGCTGCAGCACGTACATGTAGAGGAAGGCATCCGCGATCGTCTCGCCCACGGTGAGCAGGCCGTGATTGCGGAGGATCAGATAACTGGCGCCTCCGAGATCCGCGACGAGGCGGGGCCGCTCGTCTTCGCGCAGGGCCACGCCTTCGTAGTCGTGGTACGCGATGGACGCCAGCGGGAAGATCGATTGCTGCGACACCGGCAGCAGGCCGTCCTGCTGGGCCGAGACCGCAACGCCGGCCGTCGTGTGCGTATGGAGAACACAGGTGACGTCGTGCCGCGCCGCGTGCACGGCGCTGTGGATGGTGAAGCCCGCCGGGTTGATCGAGAAGGGGGAGTCCATCACCACGCGCCCGTCGAGATCGATCTTCACGAGGCTGGAGGCGGTGATCTCCTCGAACGTCGCGCCGTACGGGTTGATGAGGAAGTGCGTCTCGGGCCCCGGCACGCGCGCCGAGATGTGGGTGAAGACGAGGTCGTCCCAGCCGTGCATCGCCACCAACCGATAGCACGCCGCGAGATCCACACGCAGCTGCCACTCCTCCGCACTCACCCTGCCACGCACGTCCAGCGCGGCGATATCTGCTGCCATGTCCACAATGCCTGCTCCTGATTCGATCACTCGTCCGATGATAGCGCCCCACGCCCGGGGCGTCCCCGCCATCTGCTGCGCCCTAGTGTCTCGACACAGAAGTATCGCGACGCCGGACGCTCGCCTTGCGCGCATCCCTGCCTTTCCCCTTCGCTGATCGCTCCCACGAAGGCGAGCAATGTTCGCGAACTTCCGTGTCGAGACACTCGCCCCGGCAGGCGACGCATAATCGGCCACCCAACGGGAGGAAAACAACGATGAAAACCCTGCTGCAACTGGCGCGCGCCGCCGTGCTCGCCGTCCTGGCCACCGCCCTGCCGCTAGCCGCGGCGCCACTGCCCGTCGCGCAGCCCGAGGAGGTCGGGTTGTCGTCCGAACGCCTCGCGCTCATCGAGGCGAAGGTGAAGGAGTGGATCGCGAAGAAGGAGATCCCCGGCGCCATCGTCATGGTCGCCCGCAACGGCAAGCTCGCGTACGTGAACGTGCAGGGCTTCCGCGACTCGGCGAAGGGCGAACCGCTCACCGAGGACGCCATCTTCCGGCTGTACTCGATGACCAAGCCCATCACCAGCGTGGCAGCGATGGCGCTGATGGAGGAGGGGAAGCTGTCCATCGACGAGCCGGTGTCGAAGTACATCCCAGAGTTCAAGAACATGGTGGTCGGCGTCGAGAGCTTCGACCCGAAGACGGGCGCGCAGAGCTTCCACACTGTGCCCGCCAAGCGGCAGATCACCATCCAGGACCTCCTGCGCCACACCTCGGGCCTGACCTACGGCCCGCCGCTGTCGGAGCGCACGCAGATCCAACGCATGTACAAGGAGGCCGGCATCTGGTCGCAGAACTGGGTGCTCTCGGACTTCGCGAAGGCGCTCGCCAAGATGCCGCTCGTTTTCGAGCCCGGCACGATGTGGGAGTACGGCCACAGCACCGACATCCTCGGCCGCGTCGTCGAAGTCGTCGCCGGCAAGCCGCTCGACCAGGTGTTCGCGGAACGCATCCTCGACCCGCTCGGCATGTCGGACACGCACTTCAACCTGCCGCTCGCGAAGCACGGCCGGATCGCACAGCCGCAGCCCGATCCGTACACGGGCGTCACGCCGGCGCTCCTCGATTTCACGCAGCCCCAGCAGTTCTTCGCGGGCGGCCACGGCCTCGCAGGCACTGCCGGTGACTACATCCGCTTCACGCAGATGCTCGCGAACGGCGGCACGCTCGACGGCGCCCGCATCCTCGGCCCGCGCACGGTGGAGTTCGCGGCGTCGAACCACCTGCACCCCGGCATCGACAAGGGCAACGCCTTCCTTGCCGGCCCCGGCTACGGCTTCGGCCTCGGCTTCGCGGTGCGCACCGACCGCGGCATGTCGACGTGGAACGGCACCGTCGGCGACTACTACTGGGGCGGCTACGGCGGCACCGCGTTCTGGGTCGACCCGAAGGAGAAGCTCACCTTCGTCTTCATGACCCAGGAGCCCGTGCGCCGCCTCGCGTACCGCATGGCGCTCCGCGCGCTCGTGTACCAGTCCATCGTGGAGTAAGACCATGCAATGGATCGCCGCCCTGCTGCTCGCCGCCCTGCCCCTCTTCTCGTTCGCCGGCGTGGAGGATGACGGCGAGGCGGTGATCCTCCTCGCGAAGCCCGACATGCCCGACCCGCGCTTCGCGAGGACCGTGGTGCTCGTCACCTTCCCGCAGGACGCCGGTCCCCTCGGCGTGGTGCTGAACCGGCCACTGGACCTGCAGCTGGGCAAGCTACTCGGGGCCGACCGCCCCGAACTGGCCGGCCTCGCCGACACGCTGTACTCGGGTGGCCCGGTGGAGCCGAGCGGGATCCTCTTCGTGTTCCACGCTCCCGAACATCCGCTACGAGCGCTGCCGGTGATCGGGGACGTGTATCTGTCGGGGGATGGGAAGGTGTTCGAACGGTTGGCTTCGGAGGTCACGGATCCGAAGGCCCGGCGGTTCTACGCGGGCTATGCGGGATGGGCGGAAGGGCAGCTCGACAACGAGATCGAGGAAGACGGGTGGTTCGTGATCCCGGTGACCGAGGAGATCCTGTTCGGGATGCCGGTGGAGGGGATGTGGGAGGGGTTGGTGAAGCGGGCGATGGGGGCGAGGGCGGGGCGGTAGGGGGCTGCGCAAGCCCTCGCCGGGCGCCGTCAAAGCCGCGGGAGTCGGGAGGAGAGATAGTTGTGAAGTACGCGATCATGATCGAGAAAGCCGGCTCGCACTATTCTGCCTACGTGCCGGATCTTCCTGGGCGCGTGTCTACTGGCGAGTCAATCGAGGAGATCCGGGAGAGCATCCGCGAAGCGCTCGCTCTTCACATCGAGGGAATGCGGGAAGACGGCGAAGCAGTGCCGGTCGCAAGCAGTCGGGTCGGATACGTGCAAGCAAAATCCTGACACCGTGTCGCGCGCACGAGGTTCTCGGGAAGCCCGTCGGCCGAGGTGATCCAACGGCGATTCCTGCTGCGTTCTGGAGGCAAGAGTCGAGAACTGACCCCGTTTCCCCAAGGCACAGGCGCAGTGCAGGGCCACGATTGAGACCCTGGCCGACATCAAGGTGCCGCGAGCAGTGGCGTACGTACAGCAGGCGAACATCGCCAACGGGCCGCAGCAGGTGAACAATGCAGAACGTGGTGATGGACGCTACACGAGCCCGGAAGCGCTAAATGCGTCCGGCGCACGACCGTAGCCAATCGATGTTCCCGATAACTGTGGCATCCAACTACCGGCAACCGACTCGCATCTCTGGTGGGGCAGATAAGGTTCCGCCTTCGTCGACGACGTATCCTCGTGCGCCCAAGCAGGCCATCCATACGCCGCATGACGGAACGACTTCACTGTTTGAAGCCCCCCCATACGCATTCACGACCGCCCCTGAAACTCGCTGCTGCGATTCGAGCAGACACTCGTAGCGGTCTTTCATGAACTGGCTCTGAGTTGTCTCTGGCCGAGAATAGCGCTGCATCTTAGGTGGTGCGGTCGTACAGCCGACAACAAGGAAAACCAAGGTAAACGTCGCGATTGGACCCTTCATTGGAATTCGCCTCATGTGCTCATCAGCCTGATTCTCTGCGACGCTGTGCAGTGAAAGCAACAGGCCGGCGCTCGTGAACAACGTCGAGGGGAGATTTCCCGACCGTCCGTGCGAGGGCGCGGGAAACTCAATAAACCGACGAACGAACTATTGGAGGTCAGATGAAGAGAATTCGGGCGGGACGCGTCGGTCCGCACTTACGGCGCTGCATTGCACCGCGCTCTTTTGGTCTTCTCGCCGCATTGGTTTGCCTCGCCGACATGTACGGATGCACTGATCGTTGGGATGGATTCGTTTACCCGAGGAAGCAGAATCTCAGCGAGGTAATCAGCTCCGGAGAATTCTCAAGCCTGAACCTGATTAGCGACGAGCCTCAGTCCGCCGAATGGACTGGTCCGGGGTTGGCGGGGTGAGGACGGCAGCGCGCAGCAAGCGCTGCAGGATCGAG
>LNFM01003719.1_pt1 | contig 42103 bp, 45 predicted proteins | sample 596031 | NCBI WGS metagenome assembly LNFM01 (sample SAMN04254537, study PRJNA301005) | activated carbon metagenome | isolation source: dual media filters at the Ann Arbor, Michigan drinking water treatment plant | place: USA: Ann Arbor
CAGCCGAAGAAGCCAAAATTTGGTTTGGTTGTAGAACTAAAAATAAAGCATATCAATGGGTAAACAGTGAATTAAGTCCATATGAGTATCCTAAGGGCGACTTACTTCTAGATGATAGACTTCATCTGAATAAAGATAGTATCAAATCACTAAAGAAAAAAATTGAAATGGTCTGGGCATCACAATTTGTAATGGATGCAGAAGCTAAAAAAACAATAAAGCCATAGTCTGTAATTCATGATATATTATAAAAATCATTCAACATAAAGGAAAATATGAATATTCAACGTTGTAAAAATGAATTGGTTTTATCAAATAAATTTAAAGATGATTTACTTAGTTGTAATTCTCTTGCTCCTGGTATTGCTAAAGAAAGTAAAGGGTTATTATCTAACAAAGATTATTCGTTTATGTGTTCAACAGGTATTAAAAAAGACATAGAAAGAATTTTTGGTCAATCTAATTCTTTTGTAGAAGGTAAAGAAGGTAATGCAGCTTTCTTTGCCTTTACTTTTAAAAATGAAACTATTATCTGCACATCTGAAGGTCGTGGGGTTGGAACTCAATGGTATTGGGTGAATTCACAAAAAGAAGGCTCTAGATACGGAAACTATACACTCTTGTCTTGTGATAAAGAAGTTAAAGAGTTTTGGCCTGAATTTTGTAAGGATCTAAAAGAAGTGATGCAAAATAATACTGTTATTAATAGTAAGCCTAGAGTTAAATAAATAATTATTCTACTTTTATTTTAGTAATATATCTTTAAATCTGTACTTTTATAATTTATCAATTCAATTGTTTAATTTTTTTTTCATATTTATTATATGCATCTGATTCTATTAGTTCTAAATTAAGAATTTTTCTTTTTTCTAATACTTCTTCAGCTAGAAATTCTATAATAATACCATTTATTAAATTTAAATTATCACATATATCTTGTTCAATTTCTTTAGGTATATTTACATTTATTTTTTTAAAATGAACATAAGATGTTAAATATCCAATTAAAGATACTTTACTAAAAGGATTTAACTTTTTTGAAAGAACAGAACTATTTTTTATTTTATCCCAAACTTTATTAACTGTATTTTGATTGTGTCCTAATGAAAAATAATATTGACATAAATTTTTTATAGTATTGTTATTTGTGTTTATTATGTTGTTAAAATTAGGATCGTTTGTATAAACAACTTTATTTTTAGTAGTGTTATAAATTTTATTTTCAAATAAAATATCTTGATTAATTTTTGATAAAGTTGTGTGATAATTTTTGTTTGATGAAGTAATTAAATTAGTTTCTGTAAACGTTATTTTATTGCTGATATTATTAATTTTTAAAAGATTAAAAAATAATTCTGTATCTTTATCACTTGTGATATATGCATTGTGTATTAAATCTTTATCAAATAATAAATTAGACATTATGGCTTCAGATAAGTCAAAAACAGTATTTTTATGTTTTCTTGGCATTCCCCCCTGAATATCTATCCCATTTTGGTTATATCCTTCCATTTTAGGAGTAACAACACTTCTAACACTTTTAGAACTCCAAATATGAGAAAAATTTCTAATATTGTTTATAATATATATAGCAGGTATAGTTAAGGTAGTTTGATAGTTAAAAAAGTTTTCAATATCTGGAATAGGAATATTTCCAATTGTTTTACCTTTAAATATAATAAAAAAATCGTATATAATTAAAAATGTTAATAAGTTGTAAATATGATATTCCTGAATTCTTTTATTTGTTAATTGCGATGAATAATCTAACCATTTATTATTTACAATTGCATGATTCAGTCGTTCTTTTAAATAAAAATTGATAATTTTATTATGAACAATCAATTCTTTTGAATATAATATTTTATTTTTATCATAATTCAAAATATTTTTAGGATATTTTATTTTATTTTTGTGATCTAGAGAAGATTCTATTGTAGCTAATACACTTAGATTTAGAAATCCTGACCAATTATTAAATTGATTAACTAATAATTCATTATGTATATTAGATTTGAAATTATTATTATTCATATTATATTTAGTAATGATAATTTTTTCTATTTTTTCTAGTTGAATATCTAATTTATTGATATCTTTTTCTTTATTTTTAATAAATGATTTAGATTTTCTTTGAAAATTACGAAACATTTTATTTATTTTTTTATTTAATTTTTTCTTATTTGGTACTTTAGCATAAGTTAAATAATTAATAATTTTATCAATAACAGGGTTATTTATACTTTTTGATGATAAATTTTTAATCAATGTTTCAAAAGCACTTCTTATACTTAAAATAGTCTCTAAATTTTGTAATAATTCAGATACATTCAATACACTTTGCATATTTACATCATTTTGTATAAATAATGGTTTTCCTAAACAATTTATTTGACTATTAGTTATAAAAACTCCATTTTTTTCTGTTATATTAATTAAATTAAAATTATTATCTATTATCTTAAAATTATTATCCATACATTTCCCCTTATTAAATAAAAATATTATATAAAAAATTATAAATCAACAAATAGTGCAATTTAAATATACTTGATAAATCATATATTTAAATTATATATAAATAACTATATAAAAATTTTTTTATAAATTGTTTTTAAAAGGAATAAATGTTTATGAACAAAATCCAAGAGTTATTAAAAGAATTGGAAAGTTTAGGAAATTTTGGATATTTATCTACTATTAATAGTAATAATATATTTGAAAATGAATGTCATCAATTTAAAATAACTGAAAAAACTGATCTAGAAGATAATGTATATTATTTAAGTGTAGATAAAAATATTAAATATTGTTATTTTTACTTTATTTCAGGTGTTTCATTTAATACAGAAATGCTTTTCGATGATAATGGGAAAATTATTTTTTATAACTCACACAGTAATATGGCTAACAAATCTGTAATATCTAGAGTAAAACCAATTACTAATGATAAAGAAATGGTTAAAAAAGATTTTGATTTTAGAAAAATTCATATATTAAATAGTTTTAAACCTTGTGATGGTAAATATAAAAAAACTGAAGTTATATATTCTAAGGAAGATATTTGTTATCATTTTAATAAATTTTCAGAAAAATATCCAATCAAACTTGAGTGTTGTCATACTGTTTCAAAAACAGCTTGGGATATTATCATTCAAGAAGAAGGAAGTGTTCGTACATCTTTTAATGATAGCAATCAAAATTGTAATTATATAGATATAAAAGATAAAGCTTCTTGTACGTTTCATGGAAATTTAGTTAAGTCTCATTTAATTTCTGGGAATAATATTCGTTCTTTAAATAACCATAAAAAAACTACATATTATGGATCTCGTTTTTTTAGTGAATTGAATAATCGTCCATTTTCTTTTCTTCAAACTATTTCAGAAGAAAAAAGAGATTCTAAAAATAGAAACTTTAAAATTGCATGTTTTTGTGAAAAATGTGAACAATTATTTGTTAAAACTGATAAGAATATTTTTTCAAATATTAATGAATTAACAGATGAAATTATTATTAAAGCTTTTGGTGTTTATTTACAGGAAACAAAATGTTCTATAGAAACATATAAGTCTTTATGTGAAAATAATAATGTTGAAGTTCAATCATTTGCTATTAGTCATTTTGATTTTAAAAAGATTGAGCAGAATAGAAAAATATTATTAGAAAAATTTAATTTATATAAAAATAAAAAATTAATGAAATACGAACATTCATCATGTTTACCTTTAATAGATAAGCCTTTTATGGAGTCAGTTTCTTTAAGTATTAATAATGGTTTTTATTATTTAATTTATATAACTAATAAAAATAAAAAAATGTTTTTTAACTTCATTACAGACGATCCTGATTTTAAAGATAAACCTCTTACAAAAGAACACTTAATTTATGCAGCTATCACTTTAAATACGTACAATATATATTCTGAATCTTTTCATTCAACAATTAAGAATTTAGCTGGAAATATTTTGTTTGATTATTTTAAAAACGATATAAACAAAGATATTTCAAATCCTATTTTATTTCCTAAATTTAATTATTTAACAGAGATTAAGAATATAATATCTTTATATATAGATCATAGTATATAATTTAATTCTTATTAAAAAAGAATCGGGATAAAAAATAAGTTAAAGATTCAATATAAGGGTTTGAATTTTATACTTTTTGTGCTAAAATCTTCAAAATTTTAGGAAAATACATGACAATTCAAACAAATTCGCTTCTTTATTCTGAAATTCGTAAAATTGTATGGGCTTTTGCTGATATGGTTCGTGACAAAGGGAATGGAACTGTTGAAGACTATGCAAAGATTGTTCTTCCAACCTGCCTTGTAAAGCGTACTTTAGATCTACAGGCGGAGTTTAATAAAAAAGAAGGTAATACATTCTTTAAACTGGTTGATATTGGTGCATCTACAGAAGAACAGGCACTTGCGGATATTAATGCTAAGAGTTTCCGTTTCTATGATAGTGTTAATATTAAAAAAGACAGTATTCAGGAAAGTATTATATTGATTACTTGGGCTGACTTGATGGGTTTTGAAGATAACCCTAATGGTGAAGATAGAAAAGTTGGTGAAAATGGTGTTTTGGCTTTTGGTCAAACATATACAACTAAAGCTAAAAACTTTGTAGAATTGATGTTTGAGGTTATTGATGCATTTAACCCAATTATGAAACATGTATTTAATACATTTGAATATCGTCAATTAATTTTACAGAAGAATATTGTCCCGTTTGAAGAATTCTATAAGACATGTCAATCAGAGTTGTCTAAGTATGAATTTAACATGGAAAACATTTCTACAGATATGTTCTCTGATATTTATATGGATTTAATGGGTCGTTTTGCTTCCGATTCAGGTAAAAAAGGGGGTGAGTTCTTCACTCCAACACCATTGGTTAAAAATGCTTGGCAGTTTATTGATATCAAAGACTATGCTCGTAAGTTAATCAATGGAGAGAAAACAAATATCTCTATAGGTGATCCAACTGCTGGATCAAATACTTTCCTTATTTATGGTTATGACTTAATCATGGCTGAATGTGAAAATATTAAACCTGGTGTAGTTTCAAAGGAAGTATTCTCATTCTATGGTCAAGAGTTAAAAGCATTTCAGTACTGCTTGGGTTTAATTAACATGATCTTTCATAATACTATTGATGCTTATAATGTAGGTATGAAAATACAGGAACAGAATGCCAATGTGATTAATGAATATTTTAATGGTATTGGTCGTATGAGAGGCCAGTTGGATATTGTAGTTGCTAATCCTCCATATGGTGTTAAGGATTATGGTATTGATTATGCAACAACAAGTAAATCTACAGATGATCGTTGGAAGTTTGGTGTACCTAAGAGACAAGAAGGTGAATATGCTTTTCTGATGACTATTTATGACTTATTAAATAAACAAGGTAAAGCAGTGATTGTAATGCCATTAGGAACACTGTTTCGTGATGGTGCAAAAGAAATTCGTAAGCATTTGCTTGAAGAAGATGTTATTGAAGGTGTAGTCACACTTCCAGGCAATATGTTCTTAACTACATCAATTCCTGTTGTTCTTTGGATTTTAAATAAAAATAAGAAAGAGTCTGATAAAGGTAAGGTTTTTATGGTTAATGCCAGTAAAGATTTTAAAAAGGTTGGAAAGTTTAATGAATGGCAACAAGATAAAGCTATTAAGAATTATTTAGAAAGAGTGGAAGAAGTTCATTATTCTGGTTATGCGGATTTTAAAACATTAGAAAAAAATAAGTTCAATTTAAGTGTTCAAAGGTATTACTCTAAAGAAAAAGAGAAAGAAATTGTTGATATTGTTGCATTAGAAAAAGAAATAATTGAACTTGAAAGTAATTTAACAACAAAAAAGCAAGAAATGAATTCATTGATTGCTCAGATTTTAGCTTTAGAGGTATCAGATGAATAATTATAGAATAGTCAAAAATACCGATTGGAAAGAAGTTGAAATTAATGGGGAGATGACAGAGATCCCTGTTGATTGGGAAGTTAAAAAAATTAAAGATGTTGCAAAAATTATTCCTGGTCAATCTCCAGAAATGAACTATATTAACGAAAAAGATGGCATTGATTTTCATCAAGGGAATACTTTGTTTTCATCAAAGTTTATAAAACCATCAATAAAAAAAATACAGAGAGAGAAAGCAAAAAAAATTGCACCTGCAAACTCTATTTTAATGAGTGTTAGAGCACCTGTGGGAGATATCAATGTAACAAATAGTGATATTGCTATAGGAAGAGGTTTGACAGCATTAGTTCCATTTAATACTAAAGAATATTTATTAAATATTTTAAGGTTGAATAAAGAAAAAATTGCAGGACTAGGAAGTGGAAGCACTTTTGAAGGAATAAAAATTTCTGAATTTTCTGAATTTCAATTTATGTTTTCTACTGAACAATCCTCCATAGCTTCTATCCTATCTGCCCAAGAATCCATAATTCAAGATATAGAATCACTCATATCTAAATATGAGTCTCGTTTCCAATATTTAAGTGAAGAGTTGCTTTCAGGAAAACTTCGTGTAAAAGAAGTTGATGGCAAAACTGTTTTTTATAAGAATCCAGAAGATAATTGGAAAGAAGTTGAAGTGAATGGTGAAATGAAAGAAATACCAAAGGATTGGACATATTCAAATCCTAAAATGTTAGGTTTTAACATAAAAACAGGAAAAAAAGATGCTAACGCCGCAAAAAAAAATGGGATATATCCATTTTTTACTTGCTCTTCTAGTGAAGTTTTCAGAATAGATTCTTACACTTTTGATACAGAGGCTTTATTAATTAGTGGAAATGGCTCCACATTAGGAGAGGTGAGATATTATAAAGGAAGATTTGATGCTTACCAAAGAACATATGTTATAGATAATATAAAAAATATTTTTTATTATGACTTATATTTTAAAAAATATTTTAAGAACTCATTAAATATTGTTGGTGGTTCAATTCCATTTATAAAGTTAGGTGATATTGAATATTTTGATATTTTAATTCCAAATGATTATGAAAAATCAATAATTGTTTCGGTTTTAAATCATCAAATTGAATTAATCACTAAACAAAAAGATTTATGTAATAAAGAAGAAAATAAGTTTAATTTTCTTTTAGATTATTTTTTATCTGGTAAAGTTTTAATAAAGGAGTAAAAAATGGATTTTGTATTAAATGCTAAGTGTTTATATTTAATAAGGGCTGTGAATAAGGATTATAATGATAATATTATTAAAGTTAATTTCGTAGAAATGAATAATAACAAAATAAATTTTGATATAAGTTTAATTGCTACAAAAGAACAAGTTATTAATTTAATATCACAAGGTTTTATTTTTAAAACCTACTATATCAATAAAAGTTTTTCCTATGTAATAGGACCGAAAGTACATGTTTTTAAAGAAAGGTTTTTAAGAACAGATGAAACTGAAGTTGAAGAAGATAATCTTGATAATTTACAACAATTTTAAAAATTTTTATGACCAAAGAAACCAAATACCAAACTGAAGCACAATCATTTATAGAGAAACAATATGAGTCCTACAATGGTAAGGCTATAAATATTTATACTGAAGAATTTGATTCAACTTATGACTCAATATTGCAGGAGTGCTCTCCTTTGATTGGTGGTAAAGTTGATGATAGTAAATATAATTATTTAAAATCTCAATTTGGTATTGTTGGTCTTCGTGAGAAGATTAAAGAGTTCAATGAAAGTAATATAATTGATTTTCTTAAGAAATATAAAAGAAAAGAATCTATAGAGCAAATAGTAGATATTATTTTTGATAATTTTAAAATCAAATATGAAAAAGCTGAAAATGAAGCTGAATTGTTTCAATTGATTTTTACACCAAATCAAGAATTAAAGTCTAATCTTAAAAGAGAGATTGTATTGCAGGGTTTAAAAGAGCCTTTAGCATATAATGTCATTTACTATGAAAATCCAACCAATTATTTAGGGAAAAATGATTTTTATACAATCAGGGAGCATCGTATTCCTGTTGTAATGCATCAATATAAGAAAACAGAAAGACCTGATTTTCTACATTACATTAATGGTATCCCATTGGTTCTTGTAGAATATAAAACTGAAGATTCAGGTATATTACAGAGTCTTAAAGATTTTGAATATAAAGAGTCTTACAAAAAAGCACCGTTCAAGATTGCACTTAATGATGGTCGTGATGTCATATTTTTCTCTGATCTTAAGTCATTGAAATTTAAAAATGGTAAAGATAACAGTTTCAACTGGGTTCATTATCTTCCAAAGAAAAAGTATATTTCAAACAACCAAAGGGAATTTACAAATATTGAATATCTTTTTGATGAGTTATTCTGCCAGCCAGAGAATATTTATTCTTATTGTGTTGATGGTTGCTCTGTTGTCAATTCAAATTCTCACTACTATTTAATCAATGCCCGTATACAGCAGTATTATGCATTAAAAGATATAAAGAAAACACTCGTAAATGCTGCAAATGGTAAGTTGGCATTACCTTATAATTTTGAATTTGCACATGCTCAAAGGTCTGGTAAAACAATCACAATGAAATTGATGATTTATATGATTGAAAATTCATTTAAGAAAATGTTCAATACAATATTCATGTACACACCAGACTTGCAAATTAAAGATGTTATAAATACTGAGCTTACCAAATCAGGAAATTCTAAAATATCTGTCAAAATGGTAGAAACTAGAACAGAGTATCAAGATATTATTGATCATTTATACAAGTTAGAACAAGAAGGCAAAGAGCCTACAGGTTTGGTTGTTTATATCGTAAATATGCAAAAAATTACAGATAAAGAACTTCAAGATGTCTCTACTCGTAAAATTATAAACTCATTAAAAATTTTAAATATGATTGATGAGGCTCATCATGGTCAAACAAAAGAAACTGCATTAATTCGTGATACGATATTTCCTAATGCCAGTAATTACTTGTTTACAGCCACAGGTAAGACAAGTATGTATCTCTATTATTTCCCTGATAATAACAGAACAGGTTTTTCTAATAAGTTTACAATATCAAATGCCAAAGAATGTAAAATTACTGTTCCAGTTATGTTTTTAAGGGCTGAGAAACAGTTTAAATTATCTGATAAGTTATCTCTTTTTGCTTCAGAAGTGGAGAAAAGATTGGAGCAAAAGTATTTGGCTGAAGGTCAGTTGTTTGGATTATCTAAAGAGGATTTAAACTCAGAAGACTATTTAGACTTTGGAAATAAAAAAGTTTCTGATGAAGTTAAAAGAGCATTAAAACAAGAAACAATTAGTGAGAAAATAAATGCAATTGTCTTTTTTATGAATTCAGTTCGTGAAGGTTTGCCGTTTTCTCCTAAGGCTATCGTTTATGTCAATAGTGTAGATGATGCTAAAAAATACATTGAGTTTATACAGGCATTTAATGATAATAACGAATACCAAGGTTATCGTTTTGGTGTTGATTTTTCTTCAATAGAGAAGATTTGTGAGAAATACAATCCAGGTATTAAAGATCCAGAACAAATAAGTGCAAACTTACTAAAAGATAGAACCAAAGAAAATAAAGATAATAAAACTATAATTGATATACTTTTTGCTGTAGATAAATATCAAAAAGGTTTTGATTTACCTTCATTATTGGTAACTTTCTTAGACACCAACATTAGTGAGCCAGCAAGAATGAATCAAATATTTACACGTTCTGCTACAAAGTTTAATGGCAAAACAATAGGCTATTGCGTTGACTTAACATTTGAAAATATAAACCAGGAAACATTTAAGAACTCACTTCTTCTTTATGATAATGCAGAAGATTTTGGTGACAGTTTTGTTGATGACGATTTATTGGAAACTTTAAAAGAAGTATTGGCAAACCAGTTTAAGCTGTTGATGAAAGAGTTAAATCTTACACAACAAAACTTTACTGCAAGTATGATTTTACAACAGGTTCTAAATGAGCAAGACTTAAAAATACGTCAAAATAGACAGTATTCATTTTTCAATATCAGTAAAAATATTGTTGCAAATCTAAGCAAGATGGGTAGCCCATTATTCTTCAAGCCTTTTGCCCTTGAGCTAAGGGCTTTAACTGATGCTTTTGCTGAGTTTAGGACTATCTATGCAGACAAGATTCACCCAGAGCACTCCAAGATACTCATTAATACAGATATTAGCTTGGAAGATGGTAAATATATAACTAATGAAGAAATAAAGTCAGTTATTGCAGAAGTTTTGTTTTTTCTAAAGGAAAATCATATTAGAGATATCATTTCTTTTGATTACACCAATAAGCACAATGAGGTTAAAGTTGATGAAGATGCAAAACAAGAAGTTATTCAAAAATTCACTCAAGAGTTGAAGAAGAATAATTTAGAAAAAGACTTAAGTAATTTAGATGATTATTTATTTAGAAATCATAAAGAGTTGTTTGAGATGATTAAGTATATGCTTGCTAAAATTAGTGATGATAGAAGTTTAATTTATCAAGAAGTCACTCAGCAAAAAATTGTAGATATAGAAAATGAATTAGCTTTGGTTAAAGAGAAGATTGCTGATGATATTCAGGCTAAGTTTGGTGGTAACTCATTCTTATTTTGGTCTAATCAAGTTGGAAATCAAATTTTTGAATCATATGGAATCCATCAAGAAGACTTTATAACTTACCTGAGTAGTGAAGTTAATAATTCTATGAAAATAGTTTTACCACAAATTGAAAGAGATTTATCTAATTTTAATAAGGTACAAATATCCATAGAAATGTTTAAAGATAAGACAGATGCACAAACATTTAGTTTTTATTTAACAGATTTTAATAAAAAGTATGGAATGTCTGATTTATTTATAGAACAAATCAAAAAATCTCCTAAAATAGAAGGGGAAGTATTAACTGTTAATAAAGAATTATTTAGTAAATATTTAAATCAAACTTTAAGACAATATTATCAAAATATAATTAAAGATTAATTGATTATAATATAAGTTATTATGATATAATTTATATATGAACATTCTTAAATCTTCTGAATTAATAAATAAAACTGAATATCAAAAGATATATTATCATTTAAATTTTGATAATATATTAAAATCTATATTTTCAGGAATTAATCAATATAGGTTTTTTGATATTAAGTTTTATGATGAGCAATATATTACATTTAAACCAAAAAATGATTATTTTCATTTATATAATATTGCAAAATTATCTTCATTATTAAGTGAGGATTCTCGCCCAATATTAATGATAATGAATGAACCTAAAACATTTAATATTAAACATAAAAAGAAAATATTATGTTATCTACATATGGACTGGATTTTAGCATTATATTCTTTAAAAGAAGAAGATCTAAATAATAATGAGTTGATTCAATATCTTCAGTTTGAAACTGGAGATACTGATATTGTTAAAAAGATAAGACACATTAATGGAACTTCTGAAGTTAGGTCTAATATCTATACCATGAATAAAGATTCAGTGATTGTTAATATAAGAGATAGTTCACAGTCAAAAAATATAAGCAAACTTACAAAGAAGAATTACAATTTAATTCTTAAAAATCCATTGATATCACTTATGGAAATTAGCAAAGGATTTGATAACCATAAATTAACTGAGTTTCTTCAGGTTATGAATGGCTTTTCTAAAAAAGTGTTGAGTGTTCAAAAGGTGACTGAAGAAATGAGGTTTAATTTAAAAATTCGTAAGATTAAAAGAACAAATAAGAAAGGTATGTATATAGTAAACCAGAACACTATATTGCTTGACCCAAGGTATGTAGATAGTTTTTCTCACGAATTAGGTCATTGGTATCACACATGGTTTCATAAAGAAATAAAAACTGAGAAAGAGGCTGAGAATTTTGCTATTCAGTTTGAAGATATTATTTAATTACTATTTTTCTATTATTATTTAAAATAAATAAATCGTGATTTGATTCAATTGTTTTCAATAGTTCTTCTTGACTATTTTTTATTTTATATTCAATTTCTTCTTGATAAAGAGGTATAACTGTTAAAAACTTTATTTTTTTACCTTTAGTTGTAATCATCTCAGAAAACTCATTGTTATAGTTTGTGGTTTCAACTATAATTGACCCACACATATTTGTTGTATTGCAAAATTTAGTATTATCTTCATTTGATATTGTATGTCCTACATCTAAGAATGTATCGAATTGATGTGGAAACATAGCAAGTGTTTTTATTAATCTAATTGGCCAAAACCAATTTTCATCATTCATGTTATTAATCTGCCAATCTTTTGGTAATGTAATTATTAGTTCAGCAAATTTATTTGAATCATGTTCAAAACCTTCAGGTAGTATCATTGGCTTATCACTCATGCCTGAAGTTATTAACTTATATGTGGGATCTTTTTCTGTGGGTTCAACTATTAGTATATCAATATGAACTAAATATGATTTATCTTCATGCAATACTGTATTTATTTTACCTATGTGCTTTTCTACATGTGAGCTTATTTCAAATAAACTGGATTCACCCATATATTTACTCAACAAATAATTGTTAAAAGTATTGATTAATTTTTTAATAAGGTGAATCATTTTTATTCTAAAAAAACAATATTACAATTTAAATTTAATAAAATCAAATTATATATAGTTTTTTATTAGATTTTATCTTAAATTGAAGTTTTATTTACTAAAATTTTCTTTATGGTAAAATATATTAGATAAAAAAGGGGACAACATGAGATACTGGTCAGGAACTGTTATAAATGAATTAAAAGAAAATGAAATATGGCTGCTAAAGACAGATTTGGAGCCAAGTTTGGTAATGGCCGTGGTCTACAGGGTTCTTCATATGCTCTTGTAACTAAAAACTTAAATGCAGGTTTTACAGAGAAATCTACAGGTATCACTTACCATATAGATGGTTACTGCTCAGTATCTGTAGAGCAAATCAAAGCCAATATTGATGAGTTGTATGAAATTGCCAAGCAACATCCAGATAAGCAGTTCTTGATTACTTTCCAATATGAGACTTGGCCTAATGGGGCACCTAAAAAGAGTTTGAATGGTTATACCTCTGAAGAGATGTTTCAGATGTTTGTGCGCCCAAGTATCCCAGAGAATATTGTCTTTCATGATAGTTATAAAGAAAGACTGGAAAAGATATTAAATGTGCAGTCTGAAAAAAAAACTGAAGAATACACTTTCTTCTTTAATTTGAAGTCCCCTTTTAGTAATTTTCATCCATCTATATTTGAATATAAGAACATCAAGTTCATATCCAATGAGCAGTTCATGATGTACAGTAAAGCTAGGAACTTCCAGGATGAGCAGGCTGGCCAATCTATTCTTGCTATCAATGACTCTCCTATTGCTAAAAAATTCTTATCAGGTGAGTTATCCAGAGAAGACATCATCAGTGACAGAGAATTATCTAATCAGTGGAACGGGTTGATGATGGAGGTCAAGAAGTTGGGCAGAGGTGTCAAAAATTATGATGATGAAATTTGGACAGCCAAAAGAGAAAAAATAGTATTGTTTGGTGTAAGATTAAAATTCGCACAGAATGCTGACCTAATGCAAGAATTAATGAATACTGGCGACTCCAAGATGGTAGAAGCCAGTCCTTATGATAAGGTATGGGGCATAGGCTTGTCTGAGCAAGACGCCAGAAAGACTCCTGTTGAGAATTGGCCTGGTATGAACTTATTGGGTAAAGTTTTTGATCAGTTCAAGGCTGAGATAGCAAATCGTCTTGAGCAAACATCTTCATCTCAAAAAAAAACTTCTGAAACCATAGAAGTTCTTAATTTTTATCAGATTGGCAAGACAATACCTGAAGATGGTGTTTATATCGGAAGATTCAATAAGAATTTTAATTTACAGGGATCTAAGTTTGCCAACCCTTTCCCGATGAAAGATCAGTCAGAAGATGAGAGGAAAAGAGTCGTTGAAGAATATAGTAATTGGTTATGGAAACAAATAGCTGAAGATAAAATCACAAAAGAAGATTTAACAGCTTTATCTGGTAAGAAGTTAGTTTGCTACTGTGCTCCAAAGGACTGCCATGGCCATGTATTGAAAGCAGCAGTAGAGTTGTTACTAAAGAATGAGGCTGAGTTCAATCAAAAATTGCTTCAATATGTGTCAACTAGCAAGATGAAGATTTAAAAATATCTGAAACTCTAATATTTGACATCCTCCTTGACCTGAAGGGCTGAGTTTTACGCTCGGTTTAATAAAAATATCATTCAATATAAGTTAATAAGATTATTTTTTATGCTTTAATAGAACTGTAATTTTCTTGTTTTCATTTTTTATATTGGTATAATTTATAGAGTATAAAGGATTTTTTATGAGTAATAGTTGGGAAAGTTTTTTAAAGGTTTCATCCTATGAAGATTTTAAGAGTTTGATATCTTTTATGTCAGATGAAGAAAAAAAATATATAAGACAAGCAGAATATGAAAATCATCAAAAAGAAAATAATACTAGCTCACTTTTAGAATCTAAAAAACAAATAATTTTAGATAAGACAAAAGAATTTATTTACGATGAAATAAATAAATGTCAGCATATGTCTTTAATTTCTCCTGAAGAATATGATACAAAAAAATATGTTGCCAACTTTATTAATACAATAAATAGCTTATTTTTAGCATTCAAAACAAATGATTTTAAAAGTGATTTTCTGGAAATGGCAATTCCTGATTGTGACAAAAAAATAATTGAACAAATTTTTAATGAACCATTAGAAATTAAAAAATATATAACAGAGTTGATTGACAGACTTAACGTTGCTTGCAAACAATATTATGATTTTGGAGAAGATAGAAGATTTTTTATTGATAAGTTTATTAGTAGTCCAACAATTACTGCAACATTAAATCTTAATAATCAACTAAATATAGATCTTGAATCTCCAGAAAATTTACTATTCCAAATATATAATGACAATGGGAAAAAACACAAATATGTAGAATTAGCTATTCTAATTAAAGATTTAAAAGACTATGCATTTGTTGAAAATAAGGATAGGGTTGGAATGTTTTTAACTACCGTAATGTATGGAGATTTATTGCAACATATTCCTAAGGATAATGAATATTACGAAAAAATATATGATATTAAAAAAAGATTTTTTGGAGAAAATTTATTATCTAAGTCTGTAGAAGAAAAAACTCAATTTTATTCAGAAGTATGTGATTTGGCTAAAGAGTTTTCTTTTGGTCTTTCTGCATCTACTAATAAACATGATAGTCAAATAACTAAGTTTATAAAAAAATTAAGAATTAATACGCAAGATATTGCAGAAGGAACGACTGATTCTTTAATGCCTATGATTGTTGGTAAAACAATATATTTAATGGCACAGCATTCAACATTGAATGACACCGATGAAAAAGCCCATAATCAATCTTATAGAGCTTATATTGCAATAAAGAACGATTTAAAAAAGAATGATTCAATAATTAAATCTGCCATAGCTGAAAAGTTTGGAATAAATACAGATGAGTTTGAATTTAAAAACTGTTCTTTGCAAATTTTAGGAAGCGGTATAAAAGATATTCCAGTTGATATTTTTCGTAACCCTCATCCTCAAACCCATTCAGTATTGAACACTTTAGGATATTTCAGTAGCTGTTTGTCATATGCAACAGGACTGAATTTAGAAACATGCCATTATGGTAAAGAAATTCCAACAGAAACTATATTGAATGATTTTTTTGAATATATGAGAGATGTACGTAGGAATGTAAACTATAATCCATTTATTGAAAATTTAATACAAAGCAATACAAAAGATAATAATATTAACTCCTTTGGAGTTTTAATGGATGTATTAAGTAATGCAGTCAAAGTATTTGATGAAAAACATTTAGAGGAAAATTTAAGTGAAAATAATATTAGAAATACCAATACTACTAAATTTGCAAATGTTTTTGGAAAACCACTATTTAACTTAATGGCTTTTCTAAAAACATCAGATCTTACAGAAAATGAATCTGATATATTCCATTCATTTATAATTAATAATATTCGTCCTCTTCAATTGGTTTCTGCGCAAACAGGTATAGAATCTATCGTTTCTTTAAATGATATTCTATCTGATATTGCGGATAAACATCTGAATTTGGATAAATCCATTATTAATCAGATTAAAAAAGGTAAATATCATAGTATTGTTGATGATATTAAGAGTATTTCATTAAACACAGAGTATGTATCTAATTTTGATATTGATGATATAGAATCTATAAAAACTATTCCATTTTCAATGTTGACAATAGAGCAATGTAAAAATATTGGAACGAAATTAAGAGAGGCTGCAATAAACCATGGATTAACAGATGAGTTAAAAAATATTGGAAATGTTATACTTGATCAGTTTGAGCAAAGAATAATTCCAACTGCCAGGAAATCACCAGTAAAAGTTAAAGAAGTAATTGAAACCTATTGGGAATATGTTATTAACAAAATGAAGAATGAAAATACTCCAGTGCCTCCAAAATTGTTGAATGTATTATCTAACTCAAATAGTTCTATTTATAATTATACAACAAAAGAAAGTTATTATTCTCTAGTAAATTATTTTAATCATATAGATACTGGAAATCTTACAACTAAAAATTTAGAAAAAATTGTTACTTTCTTAGGGATAGACTTGGACAGTATTAGTCATTCTCCTGCACATGAATATGCAACAAAGTTAAGGTCTATCAATAAATAGTTTAGTTTTAGATTATTTTTTAATTTTTCTGATATTCAATAGAGTTAGACTCAAGAACATCTAAAAATTCTTGGTCTAATTCAGACACATGGCTAGGCATATGAGAAAGTTCATAACTCAACAAACCTTCCTCTACAATTTCATCTATTTTCCCTGCCAATTCATTCAGAAAATCTGATCCACATTCTGGGTCAAAAAATTCAATAAGAAGACCAGAATTCAATTTGTGAAAAATAATGGTTTCTGCAAGCTCACCATTATCAAAATTGAGTTTTCCATCTTCATAAGCTTTCAGATATTCTTTCTCAATCATTGCTTTAATATCATAATGGGATGGAACAAAAATCAGCCAACCATCAGGATTGCAGTCCATATACAATGACAGATTTTTTACAATTTCTTCATCAGAAGAGTCTTTCTCTAAATTAAAGCTGTTGTCAATTTGATAAATTGCCAGGATATCATCAGATGGTTTACCTCTGAAAGTCGGAGAAATAACACCACTCAAGTTTTTAACAAAAACACAATCATCTAAATAAGTATTCATTGCAAATCCTTTTGCTTTTGTAATACAGAAATTATACAACAAAATGGAATATAATTCTGTTATTATTTTCAATTTGCGAGAAATAATAAACTCATATATAATTTAGTATTAAAAAAGGTATTTAAATGGCAACATCTATAGAAAACATGATGAAGAAAACTATAAAGAATTCTTCACAATTTAATCATTATTACTACAAAGAAAAAGCGGTATGTAATCAATTTGTTTTTGCAGTTGATGGTTGGTTATATGGAGCAGAAGATCCAAAGCCTATGGTGTGCAGAATTGTTCCTAAAATATATTGGGAGAAAAAGAAGCAGTTTTTTACACAAGAAATTGCTCTCTCAACCTTTTTAGGGGTTAATAGTTACGATTTAAACGGTACTGGTAATTGGGTTTTACGGGATTTTTCAAATGATCCGATTGAATGTATTAAACAGCTTGTAGAAAAGGGATTTGTTTGGAGTCAGTCTCTGCAAGAAATGTTAAACAGTGATCATGGTGATGATGTCATAGGTTGTAATGTTACAAATTTCTCCAGTGTTCCTGCAACTGAAATTATCACAGATGTCGATAAACCTATAACACCTGAATTTGATTTAGAAATTTTTGAAAGAAGATTGGGACTACCTAAAGATGGTATAGATTCTGCAATGCTTAATTTTTATAAAGTGATTAGAACTTCACCAATTACAAAAGAGGATACCATTGTTAAATTTTTAGAAAAATACAGTGTTCAACTAGACGCACAGATTGATAATTACAAGAAGCAAGTGAAAATTGTACCTGTTGTATGCTGGCTAGGTAAGTCAAAAGTACTTGAGCACTATATTGAAGATGTGCCTAAAAATACAATAGATGAGTATGGAAGGTCATTATTGCAAATTGCACAAGATTATAATAACAAAAAATGTGAAGAAATTTTATTGAAAAATGGGTTTAGCAAAGAATCAAGCAAGATGAAAATGAAATAACTTTAAATGGAGAATACAATATGCAAACAACATGGATAATGCAGACCAATATGGGTTCACAGAGTGATATTGAGCAATATGTAAAAAGTGTCAGAGAAAGTGGTGCTAAAGTTGTGGAGGTGAGTCATATTCCGTTTTCTATTGATGTGCCTCATGTATCTGTTGATGGACCTGTGGTTGTTTATGGCGCAATCAGCTTTATCAATGCTGTAAAGCATTCAGGATTGTGGTCTGATGGTATATTTGGAACACCAGAGACTTTTACTTACGAGGCTTGGGCTAATAACTATAACGAAATGCTTCTTAACTCTCCAGATGGTGTTGAATTTACCACTATTGGTAAATTTTGTGATAGTAGTAGAGAAGCAAACGAGGATATATTTGTGAGACCTCAACATGATACGAAATCTTTGGTCGGAAGTGTTCACAAAGTAGCTGAGTTTAAATCTTGGTGTGAAGATGTGGCTAAAGGTGGATATCCAGAGCTTGATAAGAATACACCTATACTTGTTGCTACACCTTACGGAATAGAGGCTGAATGGAGGCTTTTTGTGGTCGATCATAAGGTTGTAGGAGCAAGTCAGTACTTTAGAAAAGGCAAATTAAACAAAGTAGAAGGTGCCCCACAAGATATATTGGATTTTGCAGAGAAAGCGATTGCTAGGTGGAGTCCTGTAGAGGCTTACACGCTGGATGTATGCCGTTCTGCTGGTAACTGCTATATTGTGGAAGCTCAAGGCTTTAACAGTGCTGGAAGTTATGCCGCAGACATGAGAGAAGTTGCAAAGGCTGTCAATAATGTTGCTTTGAAAATTTGGAACAAGAAAAATAAGCTCAAGATTTAAATTTTTAAAAATTGAGTTGTTTTGTTTAGCAATCTATAAAATTAATTTTTCAAATATGAAACAAAAGATAGTAGCAAAAAATAGGGAAGATCTTTTATCTATAATCAAAAATGAAATTGAACTCAATGGTAACAAGTGTTCACTCAACCATATTGATGTGTCAAATATAACTCAAATGTATACCTTGTTTAAGGATTCAAAGTTCAATGGTGACATTTCTCAGTGGGATGTATCAAAAGTAGAATGCATGGATGAGATGTTTAGAGGTTCAAGTTTCAATGGCGATATATCCAGATGGAATGTATCCAGTGTTATCTCAATGAGACAAATGTTTGGTCGTTCAAAATTTAATGGTGATATCAGCAAATGGGATGTGTCTAATGTAAAAGATATGTCGTTCATGTTTGCTAATTCAAAGTTTTTTGGTGATTTGACAAATTGGAAAGTAATATCTTTAAAGAGTTATCTTTTAATGTTTAATAATTGTAAAACACCACAGCCCTATTGGGCAGAAGCAGATAATGCTTCAGAAGCAGTTAGAAAATACTTAATAAAGCAAGGATTTGATGAGTTGACAAGCCACTTGAATAATAAACCTAAAGACGAAAGAAAAAAAACAAAAATATGAATAAGATAATAGCGAAAGACAAAACGAATTTGTTGCATTTGATTAAGAATGAAATGAAATTAAATGGAGATGAATGTTCACTGAATCATATAGATGTTTCTATTATTAAAAATATGTCAAAATTATTTTATGAATCAAAATTTAATGGAGATATTTCTCAATGGGATGTATCTCATGTAGAAACAATGGATTCAATGTTCTTTGATTCTCAATTTCAAGGTAATATATCCAATTGGAATGTGTCTAAGGTCAAAAATATGAAAGCTATGTTTTGTATGTCAGAATTTGATGGAGACATATCGCAATGGAATGTATCTAATGTAAACAATATGAGCTTCTTGTTTTATAGTTCAGATTTTAATCAAAACATATCAAAATGGAATGTTTCTAATGTAAAAGATATGAATAATATGTTTTACGGATCTAAATTCAATCAAGATATAGGTGGTTGGAATGTCGAGAAAGTAAAAACTATGAATGCTATGTTTGGTGAATCTAAATTCAATCAAGATATTTCTAATTGGGATGTTTCTAAAGTAGAAGATATGGAGAATATGTTTTTTGAGACTAATTTTTCTTTTGATCTAACTAAATGGAAACCAATATCACTTCAAAGAAAACTGAACATCTTTAAAGATTCTCCTGCACCTATTCCTTATTGGGCTGAATCAGGAAATACACCTGCTGCTGTGAGAAGCTACATTTTACAGAATGAATTTGAATCTAAGCTCATTGATAAATCTGTAAAATTTCATAAAATAAAAATATGAAAAAAATAATAGCAAAAGATAAAGCTCATCTAAGGGCGCTGATTGAGAATGAAATTAATCTCTATGGTAATAAAGTCGACTTAAATCATATTGATGTTTCTAACATTAAAGATATGGGGCAACTTTTTGCTCATTCAGAATTTAATGGGAATATATCAAAATGGGATGTATCACAAGTTGAAAATATGAATGAGATGTTTTATTCATCTGAGTTCAATGGCAAATTATCAGATTGGGATGTATCCAATGTAAAAAGCATGCTTCAGATGTTCTCGAATTCAAAGTTCAATAAAGATATTTCTAAATGGGATGTATCCAGTGTTGAAGATATGTGTGGAATGTTTTCTGAAGCAAAATTCAACAAAGATATTTCTGGATGGGATGTATCAAAAGTGCTTGATATGATGGCAATGTTTGAGGACTCTAATTTTTCTTTTGATTTGAACAAGTGGAAGCCTATATCTCTATTGAAGAAAGACGATATGTTTGATGCTTGTCCAGCACCAACACCATATTGGGCACAAGCAGAAGATTCACCATCAGCAGTCAAGAGTTATTTACTTAAAAATGAGCTTGAGGAAACAATTTTTGATAAAAGTGTTAAATCAATTAAAATGAAGCTATGAAAGAAATATTGATTTTTTAAATAAATAATATATTTGAGTTGTTCAATTAATATTTATTGTAATCTTTATGATAGGTGTGTTGTTAGAATTGGTTGGAATTTTAAAATTATGTCAAATAAATTAACACAAACTGAATTAGGAACTATTTTAGGTTTATCCTCTGTTGCAATTGGTAAAAAGCTTGTTGAGTGGAATTTAAAAGATAAAGAAACAAAATTAGCTACAGATTATGCAATAAAGAAAAACTTAGCTAAAAATGTCACATATGAAAAGTATGGTAAAAATATATCTATGACCATTTGGAATAATGAAGCAGTTAATTATATAAAGAATAAAATGTCTACTGATTATGAGATTATAGCCAATATGCTTTTTGGGAAATTTAAAAAATTGAAAAAAATAGAAGATGAAGATGATGGTACTAAAATAAAACAATTGGAGTTGGAGTATTTTTATGAAGATTTTGAAAAAGATTTTAAAATTTTTAGAAATGACGATAATGTATTAAGTCTTTTTTACAAAAAGCTAGAAAAAGATAATTTATTGGAAGATATTGAAAATATAGAATTACTTAGAGACTTAAGAGTAATTAAAAATAAAAATGATTTAGATAATTTTTTACAAGAAAAATCAAAAAAAGAAAAAACTAAAAAAATTTAAACTTACATTTTTAATCTTTTTGTTGTGCTTTTTATTTCGTTTCGTATATATTCACAAATTTTTTCTGTTTTTTGATTTGGATAAGTTTTCTCTAATGTATTAAGGTATGAGTTAATTTGATCTTTATATTCTTGAGGTAAGTCTTTAATTTTTATTTTTTCATTCTGCTTGAAGTCTTTGGTAAGTTCTCTTGTTGTATGAATAGAAAAATCTTCATGTTTAATTTTTAAAGTATCTGTCTCTTTCATTAAACTGAAGTCTTCATAAGTGAGAATTCCATCTACTAATTGAATATTTTTAAAAATATCTAGGAAGGCGCGTTCTTTAATTTGATAAAACTCTTTTTGCAGAGTGTAGTTATCAAGTAATTCTTCAAAACTTAATTTTGGGACTACATTGACAATTTTACCTTTTTCATAAAGTTCTTTGACAATAAAAGATGTTATCAGATCAAAACTGGTTAACGTGGAACTTGCTTTAATCAATTTCCCATCTTTTATTTCACCAATCAAGTCACTAGAATTAATTTGTTTAGCCAATACTAAATGGCCTTGTTGGTGAGAATATGCAAATTCATTCATACCATCATCCATTTCAATCTCTCTTCTGTCTCTGTCAATCATATAAATTTTTTGACTATCAACTTCATTCTTAACAATATAAAGACGTGCACTAGAACTGTCATATATGTATAGGTCGCCATTATTCATAAATGGGGTATAGTCTAAATCGTTATAAGCTGATAGTCTTTTTCCTTTTCCATATTCTTTATAAAGTTCTTTTACAAACTTAATTTGCTCTTTCTCAGACATTTTTAAATAATTTGCATAATCAATTTCATATTCTTTTATTTCAAATTTTACATTAATTAGGTGTTCTTTGAGTTGACTCAATTGTCTTATAAATCTTTCTTCAATTGATACTATATCACTGCATTTTGTTGCTAAATCATGATATGAATTGAGTAGTGTTTCTCCAGAGTCTCTATCATATTTATAAAGTTCATAAATAAAATTTTCAACATGCGATCCATGATTAGAGCATATGAATAAACCTGTTTTGATGTTTGAATAGCTGTAGCTAGATCCGTGAAGATGTTTTCTGACTTCAAACTCAGAAGTGTCTTTTTCGGTCAATCGTTTTAAAATTCTGCTCATTTTAATGTTTCGTAAAAGTGGATATTTCCCATTTTCAGGAACATCAAAATCAATGATTTCAATTTTAGGATGAACAAGTTCTACTTTATGTGGAATCTTTAAGAATTTTTGTTTTGTTTCTTGATTAAAAAAATCGTCGGGTTGAATGTTTGATGTGTGTGGTCTCATAATGTTTTTTATTTAATTGATTAAGGTTTGTATTTTTTAGGGTTGTTATCGGCTAAAAGTATTTTCTGAAATTCAAGAGCTTCATCATGACCATAGCTTTTGATGTCTTCATGGATAGTCATGCTTGGACTCCAAGATTTACCTAACATTGAAAAGTAATCGTTAACAAGTGTCATATCTTGAATTTGAAGATTTTCAAGTTTACGTACGGTTTCTCTATTGAGAACCTCTTTCACTTGTTCTTTAAGTTCTTTTGTTAAATAAAACACCGGATAATTAGAGCCTGCAAAATTTTGTTCTCCTAGCATAATACAACGAGTTTCACTGTGAGGTGGTTCTGCATTTTTTCTATTATGTTGAATAATTTGAGCATAAATGTCAGGGTCAGGGTCTTTATTTGTTAGCCCATATTGATTGACTAGTTGAATAAATGCTAATTTTTCAAAATAAACAAATTGAATAAGATTTAGTTTTGATTTTGATTGCTCTTTAAGAACTTTTATTTTGGATTCTATTTCGTCTATGGAATTAAAACTGCCAAACAATTGTTTATATTGAGAATTATCAAATATTTGCATTGGATTTTGAGGGTTTGTTTTAGTCGCAAGCTCTAAAAGACTTTCAAGGATCATTGCAGTCGTATCTTTGCTCACAAAACTCCAATCATCAGTTTGCATGAGTTCAGCAATATTTTTTGACGATGGATTATTAAATGCAGCATTTGTGTTATTTTTAAGTGAGTTAAAAATATAGTCGTTTGCCATTTCTATTTGATGAGGTTCAAGAACATTCATGCTTTGAAAAAGCGTTACATCTTTAAGTCTGCCATAACCGTCATATTGACCTTCAAACAAAATAGGAGTTGGTGAATATGCATCCCATGAATTGGTGTGTAACGGTCTCTTCTTATTTGTTTTTGTTATCATCACCATTACAGCAGGAGTACCACTTGAAATAACCTCGCCTGTTAATGCACATGTTGTGTTGAATGATCCCATATTGCTCCTTTTATTAGCTTTTAGTTTACCATCGAGAAGCATTCATGTAAAGAAATGGTTTTTGTATTCTATCAGTGTTGGTCACTATAATGCGTAATTGGTTTTTAACTTTCACTGTATACAGTAATTTCTTTGCCATTAAATAGGAGGTTATCTGATGCTAGGTCAGTGACTAAATCCTCTCTTTGTAAGTGGCTCATATTTTCTATATCAAGTTGCCAACGCTCATATAGTAAATGTTCGTTTTCTGTTCCAATCAATTGTGGATAATGATCGGATAATTTGTATAAATTGACTGATAGTTTTATGTTACTAGTCTTGTCTATTTTTTTCTGTATTTCTTGCATTAAATACTCAAGCACTGACTTGCACTCAAAATCTTCTAAATCAGACTCTACATATGCATATGTTTTCTGAATTTTTCCTTCTGGAACATATCCATCATCAAAGTAGTCATCCCAAACGTTGATATTGATCTCATTGCTCATATTTTACACCTGTTTTAGTGGGTAATTATATATGATATCCTGAAATTTTACAATAATTTTTCTATTGGTGTTTAGGGTTCACTATAAATTTTATCTAGGCTTAGATCTGCTGGGTGCTTGAACTATCTGTGACTTAATGCTTTCTTTAAAATTATCTAAGTTATTTTGAATAGCATCAAATTTTGATTGTTTTTGTTTTCTGTATTCATTTTCATCTGAATCTCTTTCAGCAATATCTTCATAGTCTTGTGCATTCGAAATGGCATTTTTTGAAATTTTTATTTGGTGTCTTTGAATAATATCTGTACATATAGATAAAAAATTCTTTTGTTGATTAATATTTAAAACTGTTGAGCCATGGTTATTCATAGGTCTTATTGACCATTCAGTTATAAAATTGATTACTGAGGCAATTTCTCTGCCTATTTGTTTTCTAAGATTAGGATTGTTTTTGAATTCTCTTTGTGTTATTTGAATAACTTCAGGGCATATATATAATGCATGCATTAGTTTTGCACCTTTCATTCTGCTGGCTCCATCAACACTCCATTCCATTGCGCCCAAACTCTCAAAAATTTTTTTGATAAAATTAGTAGCCACACTACTTTCTATATGGTTGATATCTATTTTTTTCAGTTTTTTAATTTCAGGTTCAAAATCAATATGCTCATCGTTACATAAAAAACTTACTCCGTAACTTTCAATATCTGAAAAGAAATAAAAAACATCTCTTACATTTGCAAAATAGATTTGCTCATTTTTTTATGGTTATATGATTTAGATTTTCTATTGTTGATTATGGATATAATTTTTGACTCATGTTTGTTAAAATCTTCAATGCTTAATTGCTCAATAAAGCTATCTGTTTTTTTATCAATATTGGGATAATTTTGAATAAATTTAAATACAGTTTTCTCAGATATTCCAATTGAGTCAATGTTTTTAAAAAATAGTTCAAAGTGTTTAAATATGAAATCAACAACAACATCTGCATTTTTTACATCATTAGTTACAATTGCATTGTAAGTCTTGATTTGTTCTTTTAAGAGTTTTTGATTGATTCCCATAAAATATCCTTAAATTTTGACTTATTATATCTTGCTTTTAGCTATTATCAAAATCAATTCAAACTCCATTGACCCAGACCATTAGGACATGCGATAGCAGTTTGTGGTTTGCTCTTGCCTTTCTTTCCACTCTCAGTCATTATTTCAACTCTTCTGCATGCCATGTTTTGATAAGAAACATTGGATATGGGTCTAATTGAGTATTTAATATCATTTTGGTTCCATACAACTGTTTGTCCATTGGGTGTTAACTCCATTGCTTGACCAAAACATGCAGCGTCTGTAAGGTTGAATGTTTTGGCTATCTCTTCACCTAATACAGATCCAATTGCAGCACCACCTAATACTGCAATAACTTGTGTAACAGTGTTGCTGTCTCTTGCCAGGCTTCCACCTATAAGTGCACCAGCAGAAGCTCCCAATACTTTTGCAACAGACTCTGTTTTACATACTCCAGAAGACACCCCATAGTCGTTATCCCAACCTTTTGTTTTACCTTTAAAGTTATGTTCTTGATTGTTTTTCTTTCTCCAACCGTGTGCAGGAGCATGGTCAGGTGGTGCGGCAAAAGTTGTTGTAGCAACACTTAAACCAACGATGAGTGTAATGTTTTTTATTTTTGATAACATGATTATATCTCCTTATTTAAGCTATTTATATCAAATTAAATTCAATAGTAAAGATTTTACTTCTTTCAGTAATATTCTACAATTAGATGAAATTAAAAAAGGGAATATTATGTTTATAGCAATGGTGAGGAATCCTTCTAAACCAAAAAGAGTTCTATGCGAATGCTATCTTTGTTTTAAATAAAAAAAGCAATCGAATAAAAGAAAGCTATAGCCATGAATTTATTAAGGTTTAAAAATAAACAGTACTAGACAATATAGATCAAATGAGAGAAAATACTATGCTTAATAAAAAATAAAATATAAGGAATAAAATAATGACACAAAAATTGAAATCATATAAAGATTTGGCTGAACAAGTAAAAAATAAATATGTCGTTGTATTTGGTGGTTATTCTGGTCTTGGTTATGAGAAGCCAGAATTGCTCAAGAAAAAAATGCAAGAAGATTTAAGCCAATACATTGCAAAGTACGGTAAAGATAATTTGGCTATTGTAGCTGGTGCAACACCTGAAGGGATTGGTTCTATTTATTCTGTTGCTTCATCAATGGGATTGAAGACTTATGGGATTGTCAGCAATGCTGCCCTTGAGTACAGTGATAATCCAGCAGACAAGAATTGTAATTTTATTTTGTATAGTGAGCAACTTAAAGGTGTTTGGACTGTAAAAGATGAGTCTGGTAAATCCATGATGGTTGATATAGCTACACAAGGACTTGGTGGTAATTTACACTATTACAATGGTGGTGAAGTTTCTCTTGAGGAAATCAAGGAGGCTAAAGAAAGGGGTGTTGATTTTCAAGTTAATTATGAATTCAAGCCCAATCCTGAGCAAGTTGCTAAAAGATTAGCAAAAAATCCTGACTTTGTGTCTGAACCTTTGAAATTTTTAGATTGAAAATGTATAATCTGAATAGCTCATTATTTTTATAAACATTTTTGACTTAACTTTTTATTTATTTTAGACTATCTTTATGAAAATTGGATTACTGCTTTTTAGAAATGTCATTGGAGGGGTTGAAACAGTCAACCTTGAGTTGGCACATATGCTTAAGTCTTTGGGACATGATATATTTTTTATATTTCCTGGTTTGAATTTAGATCAAAATATGGATAGGATGTATGATTCTTCTGATTCATTGTTTCGTGTTTATGAAAACAATGGGGTAAATACATCTGTGAAATCCATGATTGATTTTTTATCAAATGTAATGAATAAAGAGCAACCTCAATTGATTATCAGTAGCTTCATGGAAGAAACATACATACTACTGAAAGCTAAGAAATACATAGAAAAAGACTTTAATATTATTTCTGTTAATCACTCAGGTTCATGCCATCAATACAAAAAGTTTTGGGGTGATAGAGTAGTAGAGACTTATAATAAAACACAAGCATTGGTGACTATTACAAAAGTAGATGAATTGTTTTATAAAAAAGACTTATCAATACCTGTTGTAACCATACCTAATATGCCAAGAAAAGAGTTTTACGATCCAATCAATTCTTTTGATAACAACCGTAGAGGAAAGAAGATTTTCTCAATTGGAAGACTTGTCCCAACCAAAGGATTTGATATTTTGATTAAAGCATTTTCAAATGTAAATAGTCTAGATTGGACTTTGCATATTTACGGTGATGGTCCAGAAAAAGATAACTTAAACAGTTTAATAAAAGAACTTAATTTACATAGTAAGGTATTTTTATACCCTGCAACAAAACAAGTTGCCAAAGTCATGAATGAGCATGAGTTTTTTGTCTTTCCGTCTTTGGTTGAGTCATACGGTATGGTTTTGCTAGAGTCTTTGATGATGGGGCTACCATCCATTTCATTTGATTGCCCTAATGGGCCGGCAGTTATAGAGGCTGATTTACCTGGTTCAGTTGTATTGGTTCCTAATGGTGATGAGCAAGCACTTGCAAAAGAAATAGAGATTTTAATTCATAATGAGAACAGAAGAAAAGAATTAAGTTCTTTGGGTGTTATGTATAGAGAAATAATCAATAAAGAGAAGAATCTTCAATTGTGGATGAGTCTCATCAATCAAGTAACTTAAAAAAACTTATCCCTACCGTTGAAGGCAGGGATATCTTGGACAGTTGAACAATTTGATTTTTTTACAGTTAAAATTAGATTTTTATGATCGCTTCTGCGTCTTGAACTTTTCTTCTTGCCATAGCCAAGTTAGCTGACTTATCAAGAACCAAGTATATGAATAAACCTTTGAGATTGACACATGGACGAATGATGTGGTACTGCTTACCAAGAGTGATAAGAATGTCCTCAATGCTGTCATCCAAGCTCAATGCTTTGATTGTTTTCAGTTTTGCTCTAACGACTTCGGTATTGCCTGAAGCTGCTGCATCAAGTTTGCCCCCGCCTCCTGCGCTTGCTAACAACATACCACTGGTGTAGTCTACAAGTGCTACTGCTTTGCCTCCTGGCATAGTAACTAAATCATCTAATATTTCTTGCACGTTCATTTTGTTCTTCCTTTTAAGTTTATGTATTTGTTGATGGTTGCAATTTTTTCCTACTTTGTGTAAGTGAATTTTAATTTAATTCGACTAAAGAATTTGTCAAGATAAATAAGACATCTAACAGGGAAATTTAAAATATATTTTTTTCTCGTTAATGATTACGGTTTAAAAATTTATTTTTAGTCACTGTTATGGTGCAAATTTTTCCTCTTGTTTTCTCACTTTCTCAAAATTTTTATAAAACTATTTCCTGTAAAAAGCACTTGCCCTATGTTGTTCTTCTTATTTGATAGAATGGCCATGATGTAGTTGTCGTTTTCAAACGGGAAATTGATAATGAGTAATATGGATTTGTCATATTCAACAATAATGCTTTTTGCTTTGTGGTTTTCTATTTCATAGCCGCCAGCACTGCATATGCCGTATAGTGAGCTTATGATTGCGGCCATTTTATCAGATTCAACTTTTGTATCTTGTCCCATGTAACTTGTGATGATAAAGCCATCTTCTGTTGAGAAAAATATGCCATCAATTTTTACATCATTTTCTTTAATAAGATGAAGGTTTTTTTCAATTTTTGTCTTCAGTAATTCTGTTATTTCATTCATTATGTATCCCTTTAGTCAAATATTTGGTAAATAAGAGATTCAAGTAAAAATAGTGAATCTTTTGGGTTTCTAACATCTAATAAAAAGATAGGGCAACTAATGGAATATTTATCAAGTATTTCTTCGTATTCTTTGATATTAAAATGTTTGTCGTTCATTCTTCCAATACCAACGGTAATGGGAATGTTTTGTGCTTTGTTTTTCAAAAAGCTCAAGTATATATTGAGTTCTTCTTTTGCATTGGATTGCTCTGCATTGATAAGAACCAACACACCACTGCAACCCTTGATGAGTGTCTCCCATACAAATGAGAATTTCTCTTGTCCTGGTGATCCATAGAGATGGATGGTTGTGTCATCAATATTGATGATTCCATAGTCCATACCCACTGTTGTGCTTGGTTTATCAAATCTTTCTGTATCGTTATTCTTTACATCTGTAGAGACTATTTTTGTCTGACTCAATTGCTGTATTGCAGTGGTCTTTCCTGCTCCCATGGAACCCATGAATAAAACCTTGTAAACATTATTAGGATTATTGCCTTTGTTGGTGTTCATGTTCATTTTTATGGCATCCTCAAGACAGTTTTAATTTTTGAAAAGATTGATTTAACCTTTGATGGTTTTTCATCTTCCAATATGTTTGTAGGACATGCTTTCTTGATGTCGCTTATAACTTTAATGTATCCCAAATCATTGAGCATGTTTATGCAGCACAATATCTCTTCAAGTGGAATTTGTAAATTTTTGGCTATATCACAAGGTGTTCTTTGCTTCTTGAACATATAGAAACATATTTGATAAAACTCTTTATGGTTATCAGCATACATGTGTATTTGTGGAAAGAAGTTAGGAAACTTGATAAGTGAAATTACAGCTTGTCCAGATACAGAAGAGTTATTTGGTCTTGCTTTTACCAGATAAAACAATGAGTCATAGATAAATGTATGATTGAGTTTGTGTGCTTCAATAGTGAGTTTTGCATCACACATGGTTTCTTTGACTGTCAGGTTAGGGTTGCTCTTTATCCAATCATCAAGTGTTTGGTTGCTGATGTTGTGATAGATTTCTTTTTTAGAATTCAATATCAAACATATCTCTTCACCTTTGTTGATAACAAAGTTTTTATGCCTATCAAGATTAAGGATGTGTGATGTGTGAACCTTTGATTGTCTTGTGTGGAGATTGTTAAGAACATCTGAGACTTTTTGTAGATTCAAAGGTCTAGATACAATACTGATGTGTGTGTCGTTGCTACTATCTAGAAGAGATGAGTCAGAAGTTATTAATATGATGTTTGCTTTTTTGCTGTTTTCGGAAATAACTTCTTTAGACCTAGTGTCTGTGTAGTCTATAAAATAAATATCTATATCTTTACCATCAAGAAGATCGTCCACCAGCACGAATTCCTTTGAATTGCTGATTACTCTAACAATTGACTTGATGAGGTTTCTCTCATAGACCTCAAGATATGCTATGCTGACTCTCTTCATGATGTTTACAAAAAAGGGCAAGCATTTTATACTTGCCCTTTTTCATTCTTTCTTTAGATTTTCAAGTTGTTTTCAGCTTCTTGAACTTTTCTTCTTGCCATAGCCAAGTTGGATGTTTTCTCCAACACAAGGTATATGAAGAGTCCATCGTGGCTAGCACAAGGACGAATGATGTGATACTGCTTACCCAATGTGATAAGAATATCTTCAATGGTATCATTGAGACCAAGTGCCTTCATGGTTTTCATTTTTGCTTTCACAACCTCAGTGTTACCTGAAGCTGCTGCTTCCATGTCAACTCCTGTGCCTGAGCTTGCAAGAAGCATACCACTTGTGTAGTCCACAATAGCGGCAACCTTACCAGCGGAAGCTGTTACCAATTCGTCTAATATTTGTTGTGCATTCATTTTGTTTTTCCTTTTTTGTTTAAAATTTGACTTACATTTAGTTGCTTTTAAGTAAGTTAATTTAAATTTAGATTTAATAAATGCTTTGTCAAGGTGTCTACGATATTTGACGCTAATTTTATTTTGACGTAGTAAAAAGTATCATTTTTACTATTTTGGTGCATGCTTAAATTTTAGGTTTATTTTGCACTTTAGTGGTGCTTGATTTTTTATCTGTCTTTTCAAAAAGAATATCACATTCTTGTTTTAGAATAGATTCAATGAATTTGATGTCACAACTATTTGATATTTCTCTCATCTCTAATTTGAACTCTTCATATGTGAACTCTTGTATTTCTCTGTTTAAACTTGCATGTTGGGGATTGTCGTATTCATAAAAAATGTATGTTTTATTTTCTTTCTTAAATAATATGAATGTTTGATAATCATTGTCATCTGCAAATCCTATGGTTTGTGCAAAAAACATGATTTGAGAGTCTTTCATTTCAGGAGGAATATGTACATGATAACCTTTAATATCTTCTTCTGATGGTTCAAAAATAAGGCTATGGTTTGATTCTTGTATTAGTTTTTTCATTCAGTTATTGATATATAGAGTTTTCACAAGCCAGCCTTTTTGTGATAAATAAGCAATCATGTTGTCATAGGTGACTGTAACGATTTTGTTGTTCATTCTATCTCCAAAGGGTTGATCGTCAAATGAAATATTTGCTTTGGTGACTCTGGCTCCCAATCTTTTAATGGCGTCAATGTTGAGTGTTTGACCTGTAAATTCTTCTTTTCTCATGATATCATGGATTTGTGCTCTATTGCTTGTATTGTCTTCACCACAAAAGTTGTAAATCGCTCTACACTTATTATGTTCATCGTAATCATATATCTCTTTTATCATTAGTTAACCTTTAAAATTCTATTATATTGAAAAATCTAAAAATAGCAAGTTTTTCAATTTGAGTTAAACTCTTTTTTTGTTATAATTGTTTAATACTTAAATTAAAGAATAATATGTCTAACAATAAAAACATTCAAGATTCAGCAGATAGGGTTTTATCTGTTAAGAGAAATAGAAATCTTTCTGGAACAACAAAGACCACTGTGACTAAAAATACAGGTATAACCCGACTAGAGTTTTGTTTATATAATGCAATTAAAACTCCAGATGGAACGATACTTCACTGTGATACTGAGCATAGTTATAGGGAGCATTTGGACACAGTTTCAGGTGAAGAGTATTTCAATGATGGTGCTGGATATTCTGTTCGTCGCTCTGTTAATAAGGTGCCTTATGAAGATTTATCCATATCTACCAAAGACCCGTTTGAGAAAATAAGAACAGCAAAGTTCTGGGGTTCTTATGGTAAGGATGGAAAACAACCCAAGAAAATGATGTGTATGCAAGAGATGGAAAAAGCTCATGTAGAAGCCATACTACAAACTCAAACAAGAATTAGAGGAACAATTATAGAGGAATTATTCAAGCAAGAATTGGAGTATAGAATTACAACATTCAAGAATGAATTGGATGAAAAAATACCTGAAAGAGTTTCTAAAAATAAAAAAATGAAGGTATGAATACAAATAAAGACAGAAGATTGATACAAATGGCAATAGGCAGGATTGCAGATCAAGCCTATGATGATTGGAATAAAACTTGTAGCAAACACCAATATACGACATACAGTTATATCAATTTTCTCCCATATCAAGCTAAGTTGGGCCGTATTTTAAGTGTAAAGAAAATTGATTTTGATACTTTGCATGATAGTGGTTTAGGGCATTTGGATGATAACTTCAGTAAGGTATCAAAAGAATCTCAAGAGTTTCAACTTCAATTAGAGAAAAATTGTAAGTCTGCTCCTTCATATCGTTTTTTGCTTGATATAACTGATTTTGATTTTCAAAGAAAGATTGTTTTGAAATTCTGGTCTGTTTTAAATAAATTCAAGGAAAGTAATGTGGGAAGGCAAAATATCATGGTATATAATCTTTCCCTTCTAAGAGAGATGAAGTCATTTGGTTGTAACCATGTTGTCATGCACAATGAGCTTGAGAGTTACTTAACCCAAAAAGATATGCTGCCTGATCAAAAATTTTTATGTATTGATTTCTCTGTAAAATATGGCTTTTTCTTTAAATTTGATTTTATAGAAAATGTTTTTAAGAGTTTGGATAAGAAAACTTCAAACAGATTTAACTATGAAAAATTATTGGAAGAAAATGAAAGAAATAGAATTTTATATAATGAATTTATGTTGCAAAAAAATTTAAATACAAATATTTCAAATCCAAAAGATGAACAACAAAACATAATAAAAAGAAAAATATGAAAAACAATATAGCAAATTATACACATCAAATTATTATAGATAGGCTTTTAGAGGGAAAAGATATCAATAGACCTTATCAGCTTGAAATGGGGGAGTTTAAAAAATTTTCTAATGTTCAGTTATGCAAAATGATTGAAGCATTTGGTATTCCTGAAGGTCAAAATTATTGGCGCAATTTAGCTTCCGATAGAGACGCACCAGAAGTATTTAAGTTACTCAATGAAAATGGTTTTGACTTGATGGAAGGTGGTGGAATGCTTTTATTTCAAGCTGCAATAGAATTGAAGAGAAGAAATGTTGATTATTTAGCTTCCATATCAGAGGTAGACTCACGATCAGTTTATTTATCTATTATAAATATCCCTGGTGTCTTATCCAATCAAAAGAAGCCTATAGAAGATGCTAAGCCTATTTTAACTAGTTTAATGAAGAGAATAACACCTGAATTTTACAGAGAAGAGATTTTACCAAATTTGAAAAAAGATGTAGAGTTTTTTAATGATTTGTTTTTAAGTGTTTGTCTACCTGAAAATCAAAGTAATTCCATAGCTGCAAAGCCAAAGATTTAAATTTTTATTTTGTTCTTTTTATTTAATTTTTCTGTAAGTTTGCCATCTAGTTCTTCTGCATTTTTTCTATACTTTAATTCATTGAAAAATGCTTGAGTCGGTGGGGGAAGCTTAACTGTATCTATTTTCTCTTCAAATAAAAGATATTCAGCCATTTTGATATGCTTGATACTTGCTGTAATGGCTCTGGAGTTCATGCTGTATAGATCAGGTTTTATTGCAATTTCTGGACATGTCATCACAAATTTGAGCAACTCAAGATGTCCGTTTTCACATATAGAGTATAATGCTAGAGCAGATCCATTATTGATGTTGTAGTGTTGTTTCAAGTCTTTACTTGTGAGTAAATATTTGATGATTTCAATTTTGTTTTTCTTACACAACATGGAGAACCCATGTGTAGAAAAATTTATATCATAATTGAAGTCTATTTCATCAGATGTCAAAACGTATTTAATCATCTCAAAATCACCTTTTTTACAATAGCCTTCAAATAGAGAGTTCATTCTCTTCATTCTTTTGTGTAGAATTTCCTTTTTCTCTTTTTCAGTTAAGGAAATGGTGGCTTTGAGTGTTTCAATATCTGTTTGTTTCATATATTTATATTTTAATTTATATTTTCTCATAATCAATAAAAAAAGGATCTGAAATTTCAGACCCTTTTTTCTTCAAGAAAATAATACTTGATTAATCTCTAAGTTCATCTCTTACTGTGTCCATGAACCAACTGGGTTTAATGCCAGGCTCTCTTTTTATAGATTCAGATGTTATAACAGTTCCTGTTGTTACACTGGAGTCAACAAAGTTGTCATCTTTGCTCATGCTGTCTGTTGCCTTAGATGGCACATAATCAAACTGACTTCTTTGTACGGTTTCAAATTTAGGCTGATATGAGGCAGGGTTGAATTTTGCTGCTTCTTCATCAATCACAGGAAATGGAGTACTTGGATCTTCCTCGTTACCAAATTGACTTGCAGTGCTCTGTGTTGATATTGCTGGCTCTTCTGCTTTTTTTACTTCTTTTGTTAAATTCACATTTGGTTTATGCTCAACCCAATCAATGAGGGGTTGCCAATCTTGAATGTGTTTTTCAAATAAATTGGATTGTGAGTCAAACAATGTTAGTCCATAAGCTGCCAAATGAATGTAAATTTGTGACTGCTTGATGTGGGTAGGTGACGCTATGCCTGATCCTTCAATGAATTTCAATAGCTGTTGAGTTGCTTTTGTTTGCAAATCAACCATATTGCCTATGATACATATCTCGGTATGCTTTTTTTGTGAATTGATAATTTCCATCAACTCTTCAAGGAAGAATTCTGTTGATAAAATGTCAAACATACTTGGCTTGAGTGGGATGATGATTTTATCAGACATGCCAACCAATTTTTGTAGAGACTGTGCTCTGATACCTGCTGGAGAGTCAATAATGATTTTAGTGATATCTTTGCTGGGTGTGCTGAGCTTGTTGTCCTCAGTAATCTCCCAAGTATAGATGGGCTTCAAATTTGGGTTTCTGATAGAGAGCCAGTTTTGTGATGATTGCTGAACGTCAAAGTCTCCAAGCAAGACTTTATCACCTTTATTGGCAAAGTAACCTGCCAAATTGGTTGATATAGTGCTTTTACCAACACCACCTTTATGATTTAAGATTGAATAAATATCCATTGATAAGCCCCATTTTTAGTTGTGACATCATATATCAAAAAAGAAAAAAGTGCAAGAACTTTATTAAATCTTTTTCTTTAGATTGGTTGTTTTTTTGATATCAAAAGATTGTCTGACTTTAGCTAAGGATTTATCTATTTGATTGATTTCTTTTATTGGGATATCGTATTTTTTCCCAAATTCTTTCCATTGTTCTGATAAGTTGTAGAATTTATTAATTTTTGTTTCAATGTTATTAATATTAAATGAGGTCAAGACTTTTGATACATCTTCAAGTTGAGGTTGACCACTACCGTTGATATCTGTCATATGTTGATCACCTAAAGATTGACTAAAAACCATGTCATATGAAGGAGATAATTCCCAAGAATCATTATTATATCTGTAAGAGAAATTTTTAGCATGATCATCTTTATTATGTAAAAATATATTAAAGAGCATTATATCTGCTAACCTATCTATATTATTTTTATTCTCACAAATATGTTTTGTTAAGTTAAAAATATCTTTATATCCAATTGATGGAAATCTATGTGATGCATATAATAGTCCTGATAAAGAAGCAATGTGAATTTTCTGACTTTTATTTCTGTCAAATCTTTTTGTAGAGAAAAAGAAATACTTTTTGTTTTTTATGTTGACTTCTATTAATTCTGTTGGCTCCATCAATATTCCTGCACTTCTTGCCATATCAGAATATGCCATTTCTATTTTACCTATATTGGGGCTGTCTTTTTCTCCAAAAAATTTTACAAGCCATCCATCAAAACCTTCAGGAATTTTGTTGTAACCTGCTTTAAATGTGTCGCCATTTCTTGCAAAAACTGCTTTCGGTCTTGCACCTCCTGGAGATCCACCACTTAAATATAGATCCTTGATAACTTCATGATCCTCATTTTTGATGATTTTTTCAGTCTCTTCATATATCATTTCAAGATTAAATTTTGTTTCATCATTCGTTTTGATATCTGAAGGTTCATAGTCAAATCCTCCCATAGATCTATTGCCCATAAAAAATAATCTATCCAACTGATTTATAGTTTCTCTATCCCAAGAAAATTTTTTTTGAAGGGCTTTGTCAGTTAACATGAGTCCCCAACCATCAGATATGGAGTCTGCAAAAACACCATGTAAACCATTAAAGAGTGAGTCTGCTGCTGTCTGCGGTTTTGTATTAAAAGATAACTCAACAGGGGAAATATTGAACCCATTCTTAATCCAAGAGTTATCGTAAGCAAAAACAATTTTGTTTCTCTCACCAAGATTGAGATAGCCAACTATATGACCATTATGAAAAACATTGAGTTCTGTAGTGTGCTTCTTCATATTCTTGATCTTTTTCTGTTTTGATTTTTGAATTCTTGTATTGTTTGTGGACTATCTGTTTGAACAAGTAATTTGATTATCTCGTTTTTATCAAGAGCTTTTGATATTGAAATAAGTGAATCTAAATTCACTCTTCCAGTTGTTTCAAAGTTTTTTACGGTTGACTCAGAGATACCTGCTGATTTGGCAAGCATTTCTCTGGTCATATTTTTCATAAGACGCTGTTTTTTGTATGCAATAGCGATATCCATACAAATTTGTTGATTGTTTTTTAATTTAATAGCTAACATTTTATCTTTTAAGTGTCTTTTTTACTACTTTATAGTTTAAATTATACCTTTTATTTTTTTAAAATCAATATTCATAAATATTAATAGATTAACAGACTTTATTTTTTATTTTGATCAATTATATTCAATAAGTCTTGTAATTTGTTAACACTGAAAGAAGCTGATTGAGGGTGTCCACCACCACCGAAATGCTCTGCTATTTTTGAGCAATCAAAGCCTTCGACACTTCTCAAGCTACATTTTACATCATGTGCTCTGTCATGCCAGATGAGACTAAATGTATTTGATTTCTTAGCTAAAATAGCACCAATATCAGATACAAAAATGCCAGGTGCATTGACCATTATGCCATCGATACCTAGAATACTGACAGGTTTTGCTTCTCTTTCCAGATCTTTGAGTTGTCTTTGATAAAATGACTCTAGTTGTGTGCCAAGGTAGAGTTTTTCATCAAGAAATTTATCGTCTTCAAGTTGTGACCAAGCTTCAAAACTCTCTTCAATGGTACTAATCATACGATAGAAGGATTTGGTCTCAGGATATTTGAATTTCCACAAATCACCATCTTGAATATAGCGAATAAAGCGAGGTGGTTCAATATCTGGATTGAAGTATTGCCAAGCTATCATGGCTCCTGACCTTGTTAAATCAAAGAAGCAACCTTTACAGCCACATAGTTTTTTATATGCACTTGCATGGTGATCTAGAAGATTGACACTCTTTGCTTTGGCTAATACTTCATTGTAGAGTTCTGGTTCAAATGAGAAGTCAAGAATGTAAATGTTTTTATCAGTAATATCTGGTAAGTCGTTGATACTAAATCCATTTTTAAATGATAGTGGGATGTAGTCAGAGGTGTCTCCGAGTTTCTTCCAAGCACTGTATGCTGCTCCAAAACCATCACTACAGAATTGATGGTAAAATACGATATTGGGTTTATTAATTAATTTATTCATAGGCTGTGATTATAACACAGATTTTTGAGTTTGTCATTGCTCAAGAATTTGATAAGATAATACCAATACAGGAGTAATAATGGTTTCAGTAAATGATATTCTGTTTGAAGTTGATAATTTAGAAATACACATGAGGCATTACCGAAAGCAAGGTTTAAAGAAAATCTTTGAATTATTTGATGAAGTTATGTTAAATGGAGACAATGATTTGAGAGAAATGCTCAAGCTAAGGGTCAAGGATAAAATACAAATTCAAATGAACTCTTACTATTCAGATAACAACAGTATTAAGCATAAAGAAGCTATAGATTTCTTTAAAGATTTTGTAAATATCAATAAGATTGTTGATTTAAAACAATTGGCTATCAACAATATGGATTCATTAAAGCACCAAATATATGTTGATTGGTTTTGTGACAAACATAAGATTAAGAAAAAAGAGTTGAGTTTTTTCAAGGATTTAGTTGTTTGTTTAAATGGCGATAGTCCCAATAAGTTTAAGGCATTTATAAATGAAAATGAAAAGCATACCAATGTCACATCTGGTATGCTTAAATATATGGATTTGTTGAATAAGAAGGGGATTCTTACAACACAATTGATAGAAAAGTTTTATGCTTGTTCTGGACTCACATATCAGCAATTTTTTATCATTACAAAAGATTTTTTAAATGAAAATCATATAAATTACTTTCAAAATAAAGGTGGCTCTAAAGTTTTGAAATCTATTCTAGAAGTTATATCTGAAGATAAGAAAGATAATTTTTTAAAAGATATTTATGAAAAAAATTCCAATAATATTTATCAAGCGATACACAACAGTGACATATTGATGAAGTTTTTGGTTGATAATAAATACGAAGAATTTTTAATCCAACACTTCAGTTTGGAAAAACTCAATGTTAAAGTCCTGGATAATTTTCAAAAAGTAATTTCGTTTTATGAGAAAAATTTTACTGGGAAACAACTGTTTGATGTGTTGAGTAACACTGATATTTTAGAAAAACTTGAAAAAGTAAATCACTCTCCAACCATTAAAAATTTCATATTACAAAATAAGCTCGGTATTAATGAAGATAAAACCATAAAAAGAATGAAAATTTAACTTCACTATCAAATGTTGACTTATTTGTTTCTTTTTTATAAATAAAAATACATATAGGAGACAAATTATGTTGGTAGTAAATTTGATGGGTGAGCCTAGCTCTGGTAAAAGTGTGACTTCTGCTGGTCTTTACTATCATTTGAGTGTCTCTGGTGTAAAGGCTGAAGTTATTCCTGAAGTTGCCAAAGGATATGCCTGGGAGACACCCAAAGACCCATTTAGTGGAAAATCTCTACAACACCCTATATTTGGTCAACAAATATTTCTCTTGGGTGAGCAAAACAGAATGCTTGAGAGAGTCATTGGTAAAAGAGAAGTTGCTATCATGGAGTGTCCATTAATCATGATGGGGGTTTATGCACCTGATAAATACTTCAAGAGTTTTGAGAGTTTGGTGCTTGAGCAGTTCAATTGTTATAATAACTTTAATATATTACTTGAGAGAACTCACTCTTTTGATAATGATGGAAGAGTGCACGATGAAGAGCAGTCCAGTGAAGTCAGAAGCAAGCTCAAGAAGTTTTTACAAAAGAACAAAATTCCTTATATCACTATGAAAACACATCCATCAATCAGCCAAGAGATTATGGAGTTGCTCAAATCACAGAATATGATTTGATTCTAGCCAATGATATTAGCCAGATATTGAAGAATTATTTAGTATCAGAATATTTTAGCAAGGTTGCTTTTTCTCACCAACCAAAAGTGATATGCTGTCAGCTACAACTTTATCCAAGCCTGCATAGTCTTTAAAGAAGTAGAAGTATGCTTCTGGTCTTTCTACGAATGCCCATTGTCCACCAGCGTTGACTTTATTGGCTTTCTCACCCAATTCTGTAGCTAATTTTTGTGCAACTTCTGCATTTGTATGAACTTGTGTAATTGGTACAATCCACTCTTTTTTCTCGTTTTGAACCAGTGTAAATTTTTCATCTTGAAGTGCACCCGCTTTTTGAGTTTCAAACAGTTTTCTGGCATTCGCTTCATTTCTACCTAAGTTCCAATAAATCTGGAAAACAGGTTTTTTCTCAATTCTTATTTCTTGCTCTGTCTTGTTTTTTGAAATCAAAACATCAACACTTGCTTTTTCATCTATATTGAATGGACCCAATACTGCACATACTGGGTCTGGTTTTGTTGTGATAATCTGTGTGTTTTCTGTGGGTGGGGCAGCTAATACGGTCTTAGGATCTTCAATGGGTTTTGTGTTCTGAGCAGTGATGATTTCTTGCTTATACTCTTGTGTATTGGCAGCTTTTTCTGCTGCTTTATCTTGAAAGAAAAAGTTAAGACCAATGGCAATGGCAATAACCAAATTGATAAATAAGAATATAACCACATTTTTCAGACTCATTTTAACCTCGTTTCATTCATGAACTGAGGGATTTTATATGTATATGTCAGTTTTGTCAAATTTTGTTAATGCTCTTGAGTTGACTCAAAATATTGTTTTTTCTACTCTCTGGTGTGTCTTCATGTCTTAAAAGCATGTCCAAGTGCTGAATTTTAAGATTGATTCTTTTTATGATATCAAAAGCAAAGTTGTCTGCTGCTATCTCTTGTGATTCTTCAAATTCTGTAAGTCTGTGGTGAATTGTCGCATGTGAAAATAAGTAATTATCTATATTCATGGTGGTTTTATTTTGATCTTTGATATATTTTGTGTGAACATGAATGTAGTATTTACAGGAATGTTGCATGACAATATGACCAATTTCATGTGCAATTGTAAAATATTTTTCACTATCAGTTAGTGATTGCCAAAAAGACTGATCAATGACTATCTCACCATCAGGTATGGCTGCAACAGTGATTTGAGGATTTTTTATGATTCTAATTCTAAAATCATATCCAGATATAAGTTCTGGATTGATTGCGCTTTTAATATCTTCTAGTATACCTATGTCTTGTAGCTGTAGGTTGATGTATTTTTGATTTCTTTGAATGATTTCCCATCTTTGATTTCTGCTGATGTTGTTTTGTGCATTCTCTGAAAAGAAATCCTCACAATTGACTGACTCAGTATTTTTTGCAAAAGATTGAGTGCTAAACAGAACAAAGAAGATATATGGAAATATAGATTTCAAAATTTCAAAAATTCATTTACAATAGATTATGCACTAAAAATTTTTAAATTGGAAGTATATGGAGAAAAAAATAAGTTGTGGTATTGTTATCCAGCCGAGCGTAAAACCCAGTCCTTCAGGTCTGGGATATAAGCGAGATAATTAAAATCTCACCTTGCTAAATCGTTTAAAATTTTGTATATTCTTTCCATGCATAAAACATCAGTTCAACCTGCTAAAAACTATTTAACTCTCAGACAAAGGATTAAAAACAAGCATGTAAAAATCTTGTTAAAATTAGCCAGAGAAGTTAACTTTGTATTTAATTATGTGAATAATTTGAGCTATGAGCATATCCGCAGGAAGGGGCAATTCCTCTCTGCATTTGATATTGCAGCTTACACCAAAGGTTGTACCGACAAGGATTTTGGTGAAGACAAGATTCATTTGCACAGTCAGACTGTGCAAGCTATCACAGAGGAATATGTATTGCGCCGCAGACAGTTCAGGAAGAGTAAACTCAATTGGAGGGTTTCAAATAA
>LNFM01002146.1_pt1 | contig 42053 bp, 43 predicted proteins | sample 596031 | NCBI WGS metagenome assembly LNFM01 (sample SAMN04254537, study PRJNA301005) | activated carbon metagenome | isolation source: dual media filters at the Ann Arbor, Michigan drinking water treatment plant | place: USA: Ann Arbor
AAACTTGCCCAGGTGGCTTACGGGGTGCTCCTCTCCGGTAAACCCTTCGACCCGACGATGCATGGGGCTTGCGCTTGATAACAGTATCTACGGGTACCGCGCATTGATGCTCAGCGATCTGGACGCAGTTGCCTGCGTCGCGCGAGGTCGCCCCGCGCCCTGCGCTACTTCTTGAGCCAGCCCTTGCGCCTGAAGTACCAGAACGGCGCGACGATCGACATCGCCATCAACAGCAGTGACAACGGATAGCCGAACTTCCACTCGAGTTCGGGCATGTAGCGGAAGTTCATGCCGTAGAGGCTTGCGATCAGCGTCGGCGGGAGCAGGGCGACGGACGCCACCGAGAAGATCTTGATGATCTTGTTCTGGTTGATGTTGATGAAGCCGACGGTCGCGTCCATCAGGAAGTTCAGCTTGTCGAACAGGAAGCCGGTGTGGCCATCGAGCGAATCGATGTCACGCAGAATCTGCCGCGCGGTTTCGATCTGTTCCGGCGCCAGCAGCTTGCTGCGCATCAGCGCCGACGTCGCGCGGCGCGTGTCCATGAGGTTGCGCCGGATGTGGCCGTTGACGTCTTCCTCGCGCGCGATATCGGACAGCACACCGGCGGCGATTTCGTCGTCGATGTGTGAGCCCAGCACCTTGTCGCTGAACGCGTTCAGACGCTGGTAGATGCCTTCGAGCGCATCGGCCGAATACTCGACATTCGCGGCGTAGAGTTCGAGCAGCACGTCCTTGCCGTCCTCGACGTACCCCGGCTGGCTGCGGGCGCGCAGGCGCAGCAGGCGGAACACCGGCAGATCCTCGGAGTGGACGCTGAACAGGATGTCGCCCTTCAGCACGAAGGCGACGCGCAGGTTCTCGCCGCCTTCGTCACCCAGCAGGAAGAAGTCCGAACGGATGTGCAGCTCGCCGGTGTCTTCCATGAAGAAGCGCGCGCTCGCTTCGATGTCGCCGACCTCCTCGTCTTCCTCGTCGTCGTCCGGCAGCCTGAAACCGTAGGTCTCGTAGGCCCAGGTGCGCTCTTCTTCGGTCGCCTCGTCGAAATCGACCCACACCGGACGCGCCGCGCGCATGTCTTCGAGCGAATCGACGACGAGCTGGCGCAGCCGGCCCGATTCGAGTTCGAATGCATTGATCATCGCGGCGCGGGGCCAACGCTTACGGTGAGCCGGCGGCGGCGTGCTGCACGCGGGCGGTTTCGATCGCGCCGGCGGCCTTCGCCTGGTGCAGGTCTTCGATCGTGCCTTCGTAGGTCAGGCAGAACAGCGTCTTGCCGTCGTCTCCGCCGAGCTGGCAGGCCACCGCGCGGCGGCCCGGCACTTCGATGGTGTCAGTGACTTCACCGCCGTCCTTGACCCGCAGGAACACGCTGGTCATGAAGCTCGCGACCCAGATGCCGCCGTCGACGTCGAGGCAGATCCCGTCCGGCGTGTGCTCGCCCATCGCGGCGAAGACCCGGCGGTTGGACAGGCCGCCGTCGGCGGCGATGTCGAAGGCGGTGAGGCAGTTGCCGAAGGTTTCGGCCACGACCAGCGTGCGGCCGCCGTTCATGATGACCGCCCCGTTCGGGAAGTTGAGGCCGTCGGCCACCGCACGCGTGCTGCCGTCCGTGTCGACGAGCACGAGCTTTGCCATCTTCGCTTCTTCGCCGCTCAGCAGGTTGTAACCGAAGTTGCCGACATAGGCGCGACCCCGCGCGTCCATGACCATGTCGTTGCAGTCGCCGGTGGCGAGGCCGGAGAGATCCGCGACTTTGACCAGGCTGCCATTGACGAGCTTCTTGAGCTGGCGGTCTTCCATCGAGACGATCAGCAGCGAGCCGTCCGGCGCGAAGCCGAGACCGGACGGACGCTCCGGCACCTTGCACACGACTTCACGCGCGCCGGTGGCGCTGATCGTGTAGACGGTGTAACCCCACATGTCCGACACCCACAGCTTGCCCTGATGCCAGCGGGGACCTTCGAGAAAGACGAAACCGTCGACGAGCCTGGTCGTTTGCAATGTGCTCATGCTGAATTCTCCTGGGTGGGCGATCGCGCAGCAGGGCCAGAGCCCTCGCCCGTCAACGTTCGCGGGCATCGCGCCGGGTTTGCGGGAACAGGGCGCTAGTCTAATTAGCTGCCCCCAAATAACCAACCGAACGCCGCGGCGCCGGTGACTGCCGGTTACTTCCTGCCGAACAGTTCGTCCAGCGCATTGCGCGCCGCGTCGGTCGTGGTGGGCGACGCGCTGGTCGAGCCCGTATCGAGCCCGAACAGGCTTTCCAGACCCTGTCGCGCGCCCAGTGCCGCCGGATCGGCGGCGTTGTATGCATGCGGCTTCGGCCGCAGGTAGCCGCAGAAGTTCGACTTCACCTTGTTCGTGACCTTGTCCGCGATGGGCTCGCGGCAGTCGTTCGCGACACGCGTGTCGTAATACTCGCAGAGGCGGCACACATGCAGATCCGCGCCGCAGCCGCGGCACGTCGATTCGCGCGCCAGCGGCAGCGGTTCGTCATCGAGCGACGCGCCGCAACGCCAGCATACGAGGTCATCGATCTTCTGCATCGGCCCTTCCTCAGTCGAAGCGTGCCAGCCGGTACGGCGTCAGATCGAGCGCGGTCTCGGCGCCCGCGATCTCATCGGCCACCAGCTTGCCGGCCCCGGCCGCCATCGTCCAGCCCAACGGGCCATGGCCGGTGTTCAGGTAGAGATTGCTCAGCGCGGTACGACCCATGATGCCGACACCGTCGGCGCTCATCGGGCGCAGACCCGCCCACGACAGTGCCTGCGCCGGGTCGAGATGCGCGGTGAAGTCGGGATAGAGTTGCTGCAGCAGCCGGAACAGGTTGCCGACGCGCGCCGGCGTCAGGCCCAGGTCGTAACCGGCGAACTCCGCCGTACCCGCGACGCGCAGGCGATCGCCGAGCGGACAGACGGCGGCGTGGAGCGAGTCGTCGATCACCGGCAGCGTCGGCCGCCCGGCCCAGGCGCCGGCCGGCACCGTGATCGAGTATCCCTTCGCCGGTTGCACGGGCACCGCCAGCCCGGCCTGCGCGGCCAGCGGCGTGGTGTAACTGCCGGCAGCGAGCACGAAGGCGTCGGCTTCGAAGTAGTCGCCGCTGACGGTGCTGAAGCCGAGCACGCGATCGCCGCTGCGCAGGACGCGCTTGATCGTGCTGCCATAGTGAAAAACGACGCCGCGTTGCGCGCACTGTGCGGCCAGCAGTTCGCAGAAGCGATGCGCATCGCCCGCTTCGTCAGCCGGAAAATACAGCCCGCCGGCGAGCTTCGCGCCGATCGGCGCCAGCGCGGGCTCGAGTGCGACGGCCCCCGCGCCGTCCACGACCTCGAAGGCAATGCCCCAGTCGGTGAGTTGGCGGCACATCTGTGCCGCGGCGGCGACGCCGGCCGCCGTGCGGAAGAGTTTCAGCGTGCCGCGGGCGACATAGTCGTAGCCCGTCCCGACGCTCGCGCGCAGATCGGCCATCATCGCGAGCGAGTAGCGTGCGAGATGCGCGTTCTTCTCGAAATTGCGCAGGTAGCGCTCGGGACTCGAATGGCGAATGAAGCGCAGTCCCCAGCCGAGCATGAACGGCAACGCCTTGAGGCGGAACAGCAGCGCGGCATCTTCCTGGCCGAGCATGCGCAACGCGTGCCCGAGCACGCCCGGCTCGTTCCACGGATTGGCCTGGCTCGCATGCAACATGCCGCCGTTCGCGAAGCTGGTTTCGCGGCCGGGTCCCGCGGCGCGATCGATGACCGCGACGTCCAGCCCATGCTGACGCAGATACCAGGCGGTGGTGAGGCCGAGCAGGCCGGCGCCGACGACAACGATGCGCATATCATTCACGAGCGTCAGGAAAGGAACCGGCAATTCTATCCGCTCCGCCACGCAGCGTCCCGGGCTGCGACAGATCGCGGCCCGCGCCGCCGGGTTGGGGCCGCCCGGCGGGCGTGCCTCACGCTACAAGCCGGCGTCCCCTCAGGGCACAATGCGACCAGCATGATCATTGGCGCCGACATTGGGGGCACGAAGACGCTGCTCGAAGCACGGGTCGGCGGCACGCGGGTGCTGCAGCGACGCTACGAGAATGATGCGCATGCAAGCTTCGATGACGTGCTGGACGCCTTCCTGCGCGCGCTGCGCGCGACCTGCCTGGGCCCCATCGAGCGCGCGTGCTTCGCGGTGGCGGGCCCAATCGAGGCGCGGCAGGCCACGATCACGAACCGGCCGGACTGGCAGCTCGACGCCAGCGCTCTGGGCGCGCGCCACGGGCTCGGCTCGGTCCTGCTGATCAATGATTTCGCGGCGGTCGTCGCCGGGCTGGACACGCTGCAGCCACGCGAGCGCGTGTGTCTGCAGGCCGGCGAGCCGGTGGCCGGCGGGCTGCGCCTCGCACTCGGGCCGGGCACCGGCCTCGGCGTTGCCGCGGTGGTCGACGATCGTCTGCTCGCCAGCGAAGGCGGGCATGTCGCATTCGCGCCGCTGGATGCCGACATGCTCGGGCTGTGGCGCCATCTCGGCGGCGAGCGGCAGCGCGTCACCAATGAAATGATCGTCAGTGGCAACGGGCTCGTGGCCTGTTATCGCTACTGTCTCAGCGCCAGCGGCGGCGTCGCGCCGGATCTGCTGGCCCCGGCGATCGTGGTCAAGCGCGCGTTCGACGAACAGGACACCATCGCCACGCGTGCGCTCGCCCTGTTCGCGCGCTGCTTCGGCGCCGTCGCCGGCGATCTCGCGCTGACCTTCATGGCCCGCGGCGGCGTGTATCTCGCCGGTGGCGTCACGGCGCGCGTGCTGCCCGCGCTGCAGACGCCCGGTTTCGTGTCGGCCTTCAATGCGAAGGCCGAACATGCGGGACTGGCGGCGAAAATGCCCGTGTTCGCGGTGCTGGCCGAAGACGTGGGCCTGCGCGGCGCCGTTGAACTCGCTGCGCGCGCGACCTGACCGCAGGCCCCGGTCCGCGCGGGCATGACGATCGCCGCAAGCGCGATGCGGCAGCGCAAACCGTAAAAAATGAAAGGAATTCTTGACGCCCCGCCGCCTGCTGCTGTCTACTTTTATTGACACCCGCCTCCCGGCCGGGGATGGTGCCCGCGATGAACCGCTTCAGCCAGTTAGTGATGGATACCTGGGTCGGCATGGGCTCCCGCTTCCTGCCGTTTGCCGACGCCGCCACGCCCGATCTCCCGCTGTCGCGCCTGCTGCGCCTGTCGCTGTTCCAGGTGTCGGTCGGCATGGCGACGGTGCTGCTGGTCGGGACTCTCAACCGCGTGATGATCGTCGAACTCGGCGTGCCGGCCTCGCTCGTCGCGGTCATGATTTCACTGCCGCTGCTGTTCGCGCCGTTTCGCGCCCTGATCGGCTTCCGCTCGGATACGCATCAGTCCGCGCTGGGCTGGAAGCGCGTGCCCTTCATCTGGAAGGGCACGATGCTGCAGTTCGGCGGCCTCGCGATCATGCCGTTCGCGCTGCTCGTGCTGTCCGGTGGCGGCCAGGCGGCGAACGCGCCGGCGTGGATCGGACAAGCCGGCGCGGGGCTCGCTTTCCTGCTCGTCGGCGCCGGGCTGCACATGACGCAGACCGCCGGCCTCGCGCTCGCGACCGATCTCGTCGCCGTCGAATCGCAACCGAACGTCGTCGGACTGATGTACGTGATGCTGCTGCTCGGCACGGTGGCGAGCGCGCTGGTGTTCGGCACACTGCTCGTCGACTTCACGCCCGGCCGGCTGGTGCAGGTGATCCAGGGCGCCGCGGTGACCACCGTCGCGCTGAACATGATTGCGTTGTGGAAACAGGAAACGCGGCGGCCGCTGCGCGGCGCAGCGCCGCCGAGCCATCCGGCCTTCAGACAGGCCTGGCGTGCGTACATCAGCGGCGATCTCGCGATGCGCCACCTCGTCGCCGTGGCGCTCGGCACGATGGCGTTCAGCATGCAGGACGTGCTGCTCGAGCCCTATGGCGGCCAGGTGCTGAACCTGACCGTCAGTGCCACGACCAAGCTGACCGCCACGCTCGCGATCGGCGGCCTGCTCGGATTCGGCCTCGCCTCGCGCGCGCTCAGCCGCGGCGGCAGTCCGTTCGCGATGTCCAGTTATGGCGCAATGCTCGGGATCCCGGCGTTTTTCGGCATCGTGCTCGCCGCGCCGATGTTCTCGCCGCTGCTGTTCGGCGCCGGCATCCTGATGATCGGTTTCGCGGCAGGCCTGTTCAGCCATGGCACGCTGACGGCGGCCATGCATCTTGCGCCGGTCGACCAGCGTGGACTGGCACTGGGCACCTGGGGCGCCGTGCAGGCATCAGCCGCCGGCTTTGCGGTGGCCAGCGGCGGCGTATTGCGGGATGTCGTCGCGGAACTCGTCGAGCGCGATACGCTCGGTGCGTGGCAGGCTGGCGCTGCCACGGGTTACATGGCCGTCTATGCGGTCGAAATGCTGTTGCTGCTGGCGACACTGGTGGTGCTCGCCCCATTGGCACGCCGTTCGAACCTGGCCGCGCGAGCGTCTGGCGCGCTGTCCTAGATCTCTTGAGTCTCTGCTGCAGTCACTTCTGCCGGGTTGACCAATCCCCCACCCGGCACGGTCGGTCGCGCGGAACACTGGCGCGCCGCGCGCTCAACCTGGCCCGCATGAGCCGGGTTGAACTCATCACAAGCTCAACCCGGCTGGCGGACCCGCCACCCAGCGCTACTTGGTTGTCGTAGCGTTCGCAATCAGCGTAGGCACTTCTGCCGCATTGGCTGGCGCCATCGCGACGTTCGCCGACTGTCCGCCCTGCCAATAGGCAGCCATCCAGTCGGTGCTCGTCAGGATCGAGCCGTGCACGATCAGAGAAGTCACCGCGACGGCGCCCAGGAACAGGGGCAGACCGACCGACGGATTGACCACGCACCAAATTTCTTTTTGGTTCATGCCGTCTTCTCCTTAATGCAGCCAGGGGGTGTAGATGTACGCGAGCAGATGCGCGACCAGCGCGATTGCGCCGAACACACGCGAGCCGTCGATGAGATGCTTATGCAGCTCCTCTGATTCCGCCAACGTGAGGCCCGTGGGCCAAACGCGGTTCGGATCGTTCAAGTCAGCCATAGCGGCCTCCACGAATTACCTAAGGTCCGTGCTGTACCCGCACGAGGGTTTGGAAATGCCTCCCGCCAGCGCATGCATCCGGGGATGTACCGCATCTTTTGGGAGCACTTGTAATGTTAGGCTTACATTCCACAATGTCAATTAAACCTAACAGCCCGGATTGTCATGAAGCCTGGACGAGTGCGGACCCGAGATCCGTGACGACGGGTGCGAGCGCCCGGCGCTCGCGAACCGCGACAAAACTAAAGGTGTGAATTCAGGGGCTTGCGGGCCAATCGGCGCGCACGTGGACAGGGCTGCACAGGCGGCAGCAGGGAATCAACGAGGGGTGGGGCTAGGGGGACCGGCGGCGCCAGGATGCCAGGCGGCTCACCGGCCCGGGCGGGCGAGTGTGCCGGCCGCGCCGGGATGGCGCGGCCAGCGGTGTCCGCAACGCTAGCGGCGGGCGCTCTTGACCAGCAGCGGCAGGCCCAGCATCGAGGAGAACGGCGAAGACTTCTTCGCCAGCAACGGCAGACCCAGCATCGAGGACAGCGGCGCCGGGTTACGGCCGGCGGACACGCTGCCGAAGAAGGTGCGCGACCGCTGGCCTTCACGCAGCACCGTCGGCAACTGCCAGAACGAAGAGAACGGCGAGGCGCCCTTCAACAGCAGCGGCAGGTTCAGCGCGGAGGACAGGGGCGCGGCCTCGTCCCAGGTCGGACCGGCTTCGCGCGGCTCCGGTACGCCTGACGGCACCGGGCCGGCGTTGTCCATCAGGTGCGTCACCATCCCGCCCGTGCCGAATGGCGCGCGCACGCTCACGAGCGACAGCCCGCGCTGCACACAGGCGGCATACGCTTTCGCATAGCCCTTGAGCACGTAGCCGGCGCGAATGGCAGCGGCAATGTCGTCCAGCGACTGCGCGGGTTCGCGCGGGCTGACGACATTGATGAGGCCGGCACCAAAGCCGTTGAGCACGAGGTCGTCGACCGCCTGCTGCGCTTTGGCAGCGGAGTCGTAGCAACGAATGATCGGTTGGGTCATGACGGATTCCTTTCTTTCCAGTCCGGATACGGTGGAGAAGCCCGGACAGATCTTCGAACGGGAGATCCGTCGCGTGCCCAAATGGTACAACCCGCCCTGAAGCTTGTGAATCGCGCCCGCTGCTGCACTGAGGGTTGAAGGCGCCGCCCCGCGCGGCGTTGGCGGTGGTCGCTCGCCGCAGCAGACGTCCGCGCATTGCGGGGCATGGACCTGATCTGGCATCGTCAGCCCATCTTCCTGGCCACGAGAGCGCGCAGCATGTCGAACACACTCGTGCTCACCGGCGGCAGCCGCGGCATTGGCGCCGCCACCGCGCTGCGCGCCGCGCGCGCCGGCTATGCCGTCGCGTTGACTTACCTTGGCAACGCCCAGGCAGCGTCCGCGATTGTCGAGGCGATCGAGCGCGGCGGCGGACGCGCGCTGGCGATCCAGGCCGACGTCGCGAAAGCTGACGACATCACGCGCCTGTTCGACACCGTCGATCGCGAGTTCGGTCGGCTCGACGCACTCGTCAACAACGCGGGCATCACCGCGCAGCAGATGCGTGTCGACGCGATGGACGTCGCGCGCCTGCAGCGGGTGTTCGACACCAACATTCTCGGCAGCTTCCTGTGCGCGCAGGCGGCGGTGCGCCGGATGTCGACACGTTACGGCGGCCGCGGCGGCGCCATCGTCAACCTGTCGTCCGCTGCCGCGCGGCTCGGCTCGCCGGGCGAATTCGTCGACTATGCCGCGTCGAAAGGCGCGATCGACACCTTCACGCTGGGGCTCGCCAAAGAGGTGGCTGGCGAAGGCATCCGCGTCAATGCCGTGCGGCCCGGCCTGATCGACACCGACATTCACGCCAGCAGCGGCGAGCCCGGCCGACTCGAGCGCCTGAAGCCCTCCGTGCCGCTGCAGCGCGCCGGCAGCGCCGACGAGGTCGCCGCGGCGATCGTGTGGCTGCTGTCGGATGACGCATCGTATGTGACCGGTACCTGTCTGGACGTCGCCGGCGGACGCTGAACGCGCACGGCCGCGTTCCCTGCCGCGGTCACCGGTTTTCTTGATCCGACGGCCCCGGTGCAGGCCGTGCGCGGTCTATGATGCGTCCCATGACAGTTCACGGCGCAGCGCCCGCCCCGGGCGGCGCCGTCACTCACCCGGAGAAAGTGCATGGCCCTGCTCAACAACAGTACCCGCTACGGATCGCTCTCGATCGCGCTGCACTGGCTGATGGTCGTGTTGTTCATCGCCGTCTACGCGCTGATCGAACTCCGCGGCTACTGGCCGAAAGGCCATCCGACGCGTGAGGGCATGAAGAGTCTGCACTTCATGTTCGGCCTGTCGATCTTCTTCCTGGTGTGGCTGCGCCTCGCCGCGCGCGCGCTCGGCGGCACACCCCGCATCGAACCGGCGTTGAGCGTGTGGCAGCGACGGCTGTCGGGCGCCGTGCACGGGCTGCTCTATCTGCTCATGATCGGCATGCCAATCGGCGGCTGGCTGATCCTGAGCACCGCGGGCAAACCGATTCCATTCTTCGGCCTGGAGCTGCCGGCCCTGACCGGGCCGGACGCCGCGCTGTCGAAGCAGATCAAGAGCCTGCACGAAACCGTCGGCACCGTCGGCTACTGGCTGATAGGACTGCATGCGGTGGCCGGGATCTATCACCACTATTTCGTGAGGGACAACACGCTGCTGCGCATCCTGCCGCGGCGCTGAGCGGACAACCCTCTCCACCGTCGCCGGCACGCGGTGGGCCGCTCCCCGCCGAATCCCGGACCGGCACGCCCGGTCTGCGCCTGCCGCAACCACGGCCCTTTCCCGCGCGAAGTTGACCTGGATCAGCGATTGCCCGCAGGCGGGGGGTATGGTCACGCCCGACCGATCAAAGCGCCCGCGCCATGTCCGCGGGGCACTCAGGCAGCTTTCGCGACCGAAGAGGGGCACCCCCATGCAATTCAAATCTTTCCTGCTCGCCGTCTCGACCGGGCTGACGCCGGCGCTGGCCGACGCTTCGGTATTCGGCTTTCTCGGCAACTTCGATGTCATCAACGACACCGGCAGTACCGCCCACGGCTTTGAAATCGAACTCGAAGGCCTGCACAGCAGCGATATCACCGACACGTTCGGCGGCCCCGGGCGCGGCTTTCCGTCGGGTCGGGGGTTCGACCCGGGTACCGCGGTCCAGCGCTACGGCGCACCGAGGATTGAGGACTATGTCGACGGGGCCAGCTTCGGCACCCGCGTGACCTATTTCGGCATCTTCGACGGGAACAGCTGGGACTTCGGTACGCCGAGCGGCACCTTCATCACGCCCGGCGACAACTGCTGGACGGGCGGTGGGGTGGGCTATGGCGCCGGCACTCCATGCGATCACTTCGGCGTGGGCACCACGAAGAATCCGACGAAAACCACCTACTCCTGGCTGCTCGAAACCGCGACGCCAGGGACACTCAGCAATGGTCGCGTGAATCTCCCGGCGCCCGTGCTCGACATCGTGCCACCTGCCGATCCGGTCGCGCAGCCGGTGGTCGGCGCGGCAGTCGTGGCGCCCAAGAACGAAATCGACGCCGCCCAGTTCGGCGACGCACTGTGGGTGAAGGTCTTCACGACCGAACTCGATGACGTGCTCGAACTCGAGGAGCTGGTCGGCGACAACCCAAAAGTGCGAGACGCCGAGACTGAAATCGAGTGGCAGCTGTTGCAGTTCGATCCGGGCAATCCAGACTCGCCGCCGTCCATGCTCGAAGCGGGTTATGGTGCGCCGGTCGGCGCCAATGCCGCGTCGATACTGCGCCGCTACGAGTTCTACGCCTTCAGCGGCGACTACAAGGACGAAGACCACGAAGCGATCCTGCGCCACGGCGATTCGCACCCGAACTGCGACATCGTCAATCCGGCCTGCGTGTTCGATCCGGACTTCGAATACGATCCGGACATGCCGATCGAGCTCGGACATTATCTCGGCGCGCAGAACGTCGGCGCGAACCTGATCGAGGCCCCGGCCCCGGTGCCGCTACCGGCGAGTCTGCCGCTGCTGGTGGGCGGGATGCTGCCGCTGGTCGCGCGATTGCGCCGACGCGGACGCCGCTGACACTCTCCGGGCGCGACGGCTGCATCGCGCCCGGCAGATTGCGAGTTCATCTCGCACGAGCGCGAGGATGTGGCCGCTCACGCGAGACGCTTCGCCGCGCTGCCCACAGGTGACCGGCATTCATGTTCGAGCACCGGTCGCCTGAGCGCATCGACGTGCATCGGGCGACCGGGCGCTGGGTGGCGCGCGCCGATCGCGACAAGGTGTATCCAGGCCCGGCGGTGGACGCTTCCCTCTGCGCGTGACCCACGCGGCAGTCGCTGCACTGACGGCGCCCGCCGCGCAACGGGCACGCCGGTCTACGCGCGTGCGAGGCACTCAATCAACGTCGGGGGGCGTTCGTGACGGCCTCCTGGCGTGCTCCTCACGCGCATCGGGGTGGCAGGCCGCGCAGTCTTCGAAGTCCCTGATTCCTTCTTCGAGATGTTCGTTGCGGATCCGCCGTTCGGTATGCGCGTGGCAGCCGTAGCAGGTGTACGTCGAATGGTCGTTGCCGACGTGGCAGATGTCACAGGCCTTGTCGTGGCGGCGATCGAGCACGAAGAAGTCGTCGTGTTCGAAGCTCGCCGGCGACCAGCGGTCCGCCGCATGGCATTGGCTGCAGTCAGTGTCGGCGTTCCGATGCATCTGATCGGTGGGCGCGACGTGACATCTGGCACAATCGGCACGGGCGTCGGGCCGCAACCGGGCATGCGAGAAAGACTCGGGGCTGCGCCGGGTCGGCAGCGGCACCCGATGGGCGGTGTGACACGTGGCGCAATCCTGCTCGATCAGCAGGTCATGAAAACCTCGCTTCAGGCGCCCGGATGCGATCGGCTCACCCTCAGTCGTGCGCAGCCCGATATCGGCCAGCGCATGACACGTCGTACAGCGCGCGGCAACGGCACCCCGCCACGGCTCATGACAGGCGAAACAGTCGCCGTTCAATGCCGCATGCCCGGTCCCCAATGATCCTGGACTCAGCATCAGATGCGGGTAGCGAATGACCACCGCAAGCAACACCGCGAGATTCGCGGCGATCAACCACAGCACGGGCCGTCGCGTCATTGCCAGGACCACAGCAGCAGCACGCTGACGACATGTGCCAGCGTCAGCACCGCAAACGCCAGCGTGATCGGAAAGTGCACGGCGCGCCACTGTCGGACGATGTCGAACGTCAGGCTGTCCCGATGCAGACGCTCATCGATCTCCGCCTCGGGCACGCCCTCGCTTCGCATGTGCTGCCGCGCAGACTCCAGGCGGCGACGCGCGCGCGCCAGCAGAAACTTGCCGGTCAGCCCGCTGCCGACGTTGATCAGCATGGCCCCGATGGCGAGCCACGGCAGGATTGCATGGAAGTGGATACCGGCATGGACCAGCACGAGCAGAGAGCCCAGCCACGCCATCCGTTCATGCAGACGCAGCAGGCGCATCGGCTGGCGGGATTTGATCACGCCGTGCTTGCGCAACGCGTGGCCGAACGAGAAGACGATCAGCAGCAGGCCCGGAATGCCCAGATAGCGCCCGACCCACGCGATCCCCAACGCATGCAGCAACGCATCGATCAGCGCCGCCACGACCATCAGCCCGGTGAGCGCGAGGGCGAAGGGCAGCACTTCGTGGCTGAGGAGCGCGGCCCGTAGCGTGCGTTGCGCGTGGGCGTCCGGGGCGCTCACCGCAACCGACGCGACCGCGGCGTGGCGGGGTCCCGGCGCGCCCGGCGTTGAGCTGTCCGGTGCCACACGACGGCGTCTGCCCAGCATGATGGCCACGACAATCTGCAAGAGTACGGCCGAGGTGATCAGGGCAAGAAGCGTGGTCGCTGTCATCGCACTTCCTGCTTTCGTGAGCCACAGACTGCGGCGTTCACCTGCAGACTGCGGAAATGGCAGGCCGCGTGCCTTGACTGAGATCAGTCGGTGCGGCGCGAGTCGCCCCGCAGCGACGGCGACAGCGCACTTCGCCCTGTCATGCCGCTCTTATTGCATCGATGGCTGGCCACTGCCGGCTGGCGTCGCGTGATCGAGGTCCGGACGTTTGTGGGGATCGACATGCGTCATCAGGTTCAGCACGCGGTGGCGCTGCATGACGCGCTGGCGTGCCGTGACGGCGATGTCGTGACCCTCTTCGACCGAGATCGCAGCATCGACCTCGAGATGGGCATCGACGACGATCATGTCGCCCATCTTGCGCGTGCGCACGTCATGCACGCCGCTGACGCCTGGCGTCTCGCTCAAGGTGCGTCGAATCGCGGTCACCTCTTCGTCATCGACGGCGCGATCCATCAGGTCGTGCAACGCGTCCCACGCGAAGCCCCAGCCCATCTTCGCGATCAGCAGGCCCACGATCAGCGCGGCGATCGGATCGGCGAGCGGATAGCCGGCCAGGTTGCCCGCAATGCCGATGCCGACGACCAGTGACGACGCGGCATCGGAACGCGCATGCCAGGCGTTGGCAACCAGCATGCCCGATTTGACGCGCTTGGCGATCGTCAGCATGTAGCGAAACAGGCCTTCCTTTGCCCCGAGCGCGAACAGCGCCACCCACAGCGCTGCGATGTGGACGGTCGGTATCGACGCCGGGTCGTCCAGCTTGTGAAACGCCGACCACAGCATGCCGAGTCCGACGATCAGCAACAGTGCACCGAGCACCAGCGACGCCGCCGTTTCGAAGCGCTGGTGACCGTAGGGATGATCGTCATCCGCGTCCTTGCGGCTGTGGCGCGACGCGAGCAGGACCACGAAATCGGCCACCAGATCCGACAGCGAGTGGATGCCGTCGGCCATCAGCGCCTGTGATTTCGCGAACAGGCCCACTGCGATTTGCAGCAGCGTCAGCACGAGATTGACACCGACACTGACCCACACGCTGCGCGAGGCCGCGGCGGCGCGCTCGGCCGGGCTGTGCACCGTGTCGTCGGAGTCGTCGCCGAATTGCACGAATTTCATCGCGGCGACGATAGGAGGTCGGTGCCGGCACTGCAAGCAGGACACCGGGGCCTGCAGCCTCGGCCGCGGCGTCGCATGGACGCCGACGCAAGGCGGGCCGCAGTCGGGTCGCCGTCGGGCCGGCACGTCGGCGGCAAAGTGGCTGGCACGCACCATCGCCGGATCCGGGGAGCGGATCTGGCGCATGACGCGCACGGCCGGTTCAAAGTCCGTTCACTTTCGTTCTGGTATTCTGGCCACCGAACGCTGGCTGGCACGTCTCGTGCTCGGACTGCCGGGGAAGGCGTTGCACCCGCGCCATGGCTCCAACCGCAATGACGGACTCCCACATCACCGTGAATTTCATCGAACAGGTCCCGGCCGCGCTGCAGGCCTTCCTCGCCCACTGTTACCAGAATCTGTTCGTCGAACTGCCACTATGGACGCTCGACGGCGCCAACCGCTTCTATTGGCTGTACCTGCTGACCTTCGTCCTGCTCGGTGCCTACGTGTGGCGGCGCTATTACCGCGCGGGTGCCGTCGACGCGGCCCCGGGCAGTGCCAGGGGCCTGTTTTCATTCCTGTTTCCGCGGGACATGTACACCCACCCGTCGGCCCGGCTCGACTACAAGCTGCTGCTGACCAACCGCGTGCTCGGGCCCAGCGGCTGGCTCGCGCGGCTGGTGCTCGGCAGCGCGTCGATCGCACTCGTCGCGACCTTCGTCCAGCAGGGGCTGGTCGATGTCCTGGGCAGCCGCGAAGCGGCGCCGTGGACGACGTTGCGGCTGGTCGGCTTCACGCTCGCGATTGCGCTGGTCGCCGATTTCTCGACCTACCTGGTGCACGCCCTGCACCATCGCTACTCGCTGCTGTGGGAATTCCACAAGGTGCATCACAGCGCCGAAGTGCTGACGCCGTTCACCGTGTATCGCAAACACCCGGTCTACAACCTCATTTCCCGCATGCTGGATCTGGCGATCGTCGGGCCTTTCATGGGCGTGGTCACATACCTGTTCACCAACGAACCGGCCTCGATCAAGCTGTTCGGCGCCAACTTCGTGTTCTCGATGTTCCATGTGCTCGGGGCGAACCTGCGCCATTCGCACATCTGGTGGTCGTTCGGGCCGTGGCTGAGCCGGGTGTTCATCAGCCCGGCGCAGCACCAGATTCATCACAGCAAGGATCCGCGCCACTACAACAAGAACTACGGCGAGCTCTTCGCGCTGTGGGACTGGCTGTTCGGCACACTGTACGTGCCCGGGCGGGCACCGGAGAAACTCGAGTTCGGCCTGACCGGTGAAGATGCGCAGATCCACCCGACACTGCTGTCGGCCTACCTCGTGCCGTTCACGAACTGCGGCAGGATCGTGCGCGCTCACGCGCGGCGCCTGCTCGCGGACCGCTTGCGCGCAAAGGCCGCGTTGCCGAGGTGAACCGCGCGACGTCGATCTACCTCGACCTCGTGCGGTTTCTCGCCGCGGTCGTGGTGCTGTTGACGCACCTCGCCTATCGCCGCTTCACCGGCGGCCTGATCATCGAATGGCGCAGCTTCGGCAACGACGCCGTGATGGTGTTCTTCGTGCTATCAGGCTATGTCATCGCGCATACGGTCGCCACACGTGACAAGGCCTTCCCGGATTACCTGCTCAATCGCTGCGCGCGGCTCTACTCGGTGGCAATTCCGGCCATCGTGCTGACGGTCGTGCTCGACCACGTCGGCCGGCTGATCAATCCGGCGATGTACGACGGTTTCTGGTTCCAGGGCAGCGATCCGGTCGGCCGCGTGCTGCATGCGCTGACCTTCACCAATGAACTGTGGCTCAACTCGGTGCGGCTGTTCACGAACGGACCCTACTGGTCGCTCGGTTACGAATTCTGGTACTACATGCTGTTCGCGGCCGGCTGGTTCCTGCGTGGCTGGCAGCGCGCGCTGTGGGTCGCGGCGCTGATGCTGCTGGTCGGGCCGAAAATCCTGTTGCTGTTCCCGATCTGGCTGCTCGGTGTGTGGGTGTATCGCATCAATACTTCGCAGCGCATCGGCGAAGGCGCGGGCTGGGCGCTCTTCCTCGGTTCGATTGGTTTTTACGCGGCGTTCCGCGCCGCGGGCCTCCGCGACACGCTGTTGCAGCTGACGTTCGACCTGCTCGGCCGGCGTTTCGTCGTCAATGAGCTGATGTGGTCAGACGAATTCATGAGCGCGTACGTGATCGGTACGCTCGTCGCCTGCAACTTCATCGGCATTCACGCGCTGTCCGCGCGGCTCGCACCCCTGCTGTCGCGCGGTGAAGCGGTGATTCGCGACTGGGCCGGCTACACGTTCTCGATCTACCTCTTTCACTATCCGATCCTGCAGTTCCTGGCGGCGGTGTTGCCGATCGAGCCTGACCAGGCGTGGAGCGGCGTGATGCTGTTCGTGCTGACGATGGCACTCTGTCGCGTGCTCGGCAATTACACCGAGAAGCGCAAGGAGTGGTGGCGGGATCAGCTGGGGTCGATGTCGGCCAGCGTCGCGCGTCTCGTCACGCGCTGAACGCCGCAGGGGCCGCGACTGCCGGCGTCAAACGGTCGGGGCCAGCACCAGTCCGCCGAGCGGCGGCAGATCGACCATGATCGAAGCCGCCATGCCGTGCGCCGGCCGCGCGGTGGCCGTGACCCGCGCGACGCCGACGTCGCTCCCGCCGTAGTGACGGGAGTCGCTGTTCAGCAGCACGTCGAATTCCCCGACCGTCGGCACGCCGACGACAACCCCCGCGCGCGGGACCGGCGTGAAATTGAGCGCAACGATCACATAACTGCCATCGCGGGCGAGGCGCTGATAGGACAGCGTCGAACGTGCGGCATCGTCGCAGTCGATCCAGCGAAACCCGGCCGGCTCGTGATCGCATTCGTGCAGGGCCCGTACATCACGATAGAGCCGGTTCAAGTCACCCAGCAGGCGGCTCAGGCCCGCATTCGGCGGCTGCGCCGCCTGCGCCCATTCGAGCTCCCAGTCGCTGCGCCATTCGCGGGTCTGGCCGAACTCGTTGCCCATGAAGTTCAGTTTCTTGCCGGGCGTCGTCAGCTGCAGCAGGAACATCAGGCGCAGGTTCGCGTAACGCTGCCATTCGTCGCCCGGCATCTTGTTCGGCAGGCTGCCCTTGCCGTGCACGACTTCGTCATGGGACAGCGGCAGCAGGAAATTTTCGCTGTAGGCGTAGATCTGGCCGAAGGTCAGCAGGTTGTGGTGGTAGCGTCGATAGACGGGATCGAAGTGAAAGTAGCGCAGGGTGTCGTTCATCCAGCCCATGTTCCACTTCAGCGAGAACCCGAGGCCGCCGCCGTCGACCGGGCGCGACACGAGCGGCCACGCGGTCGATTCTTCGGCGATGGTCAGCGCGCCCGGGAACTCGCCGTGCGTCATCACGTTCAGATCGCGCAGGAACGCAATCGCCTCCAGATTCTCGCGCCCGCCCTGCGCGTTCGGCAGCCATTCGCCCGGCTGGCGCGAATAGTCGAGGTAGAGCATCGAAGCCACCGCATCGACGCGCAGGCCGTCGAAATGGAATTCGGCGAGCCAGTAGTACGCGCTCGACAGCAGGAAGCTGCGCACTTCGTTGCGGCCGTAATTGAAGATGTGCGTACCCCAGTCCGGGTGGCGACCGCGGCGGGGATCGCCGTGCTCGTACAGCGCCGAGCCATCGAAGTGGGCCAGCGCGCCATCGTTGGCCGGGAAATGCCCGGGCACCCAGTCGAGAATGCAGCCGAGGTTCGCGGCGTGGCAGGCATCGATCAGCGCGCGCAGATCGTCGGGCTCGCCGAAACGCGAGGTCGGCGCGAAGAAGCCAGTGGTCTGGTAGCCCCAGGATTCGTCGAGCGGATGCTCGGTGATCGGCAGCAGTTCGATATGCGTGAAGCCCAGCGCCGCGACATAGGGCACGAGGCGCGCGGCGAGTTCGCGATACGAATAGAAGCGCCCGTCGGGATGACGCAGCCACGAGCCCGCGTGCAGTTCGTAGATGTTGACCGGCGAATGCAGCCAGTCCCAGTGGGCGCGGCGCGCGAGCCATGGCGCATCGGTCCACGCAAAGTGAGTGTCCGCCACGACGCGTGAAGAGGTGGCTGGCCGGCATTCGACGCTGCGCGCATAGGGATCTTCGCGCAGGAACACCGAGCCCGTGTCGCGCTGGCGCAGTTCGAACTTGTACAGCGCGCCGGCGCCAAGCCCGGGCACGAACAGTTCCCAGACGCCGGACACGCCGAGATTCTGCAGCAGGTGCGTGCGCCCGTCCCATGCATTGAAATCGCCGACGACGGACACGCGTTCAGCGCCCGGCGCCCACACGCGAAAGCAGATCCCGGCGATCCCGGCACGTACTTCAGGCAGAGCGCCGAGCAGGCGATAGCCCTGGTACAGGCGGCCTTCGGCGAACAGGTAGAGCGCCTGGGTCGGCGGTGCGGGCGGGAAGGCATAAGGGTCCCACGCGGTATGACCATCGGCCGTGACCCGCCAGGGGCCGGGTGGGCGACGGTCGAGTCGCACTTCGAACACGCCCGCGGCATCGACGCGCCGTGCTGCGACGCTGCTGCCGTCGAAGTCCAGCGTGACGCTCGATGCACCAGGTCGCCACACGCGCAACACCCACTCTGCGCCATCCGGGTGCACGCCGAGCACCGCGAAGGGGTCGTGGGTGCGCGCCTCAACGAGAGGACGGAGCTGGGCGTCGTAGGCAGGCATCTTGCTACTATCATAACTGGTAAGGCCTGCCGTGACGGTGCGCGGCCGCCCGGTAGACCTTCATTCCAGGACAGAGCCCCGCGCAAGCCCATGGCCAAATCGCTCGACCTCGTCTTCCTCTGGCACATGCATCAGCCGGATTACCGCTCGCCGGACAACGGCGACTTCGCGCTGCCGTGGACCTATCTCCACGCGATGAAGGACTACACCGACATGGCGGCGCACCTCGAACGACACCCGACGGTGCGCGGCGTCGTCAATTTCGTGCCCGTGCTGCTTGACCAGCTCGAAGACTACGCGGCACAGATCGCGCGGCGCGAGTTGCGCGATCCGCTGCTGCGGCTGCTGGCGCATCCGGCACCCGACAGTCTCGGACCGGCGGAGAAGCGCGCGGCCATTCACGCCTGTTTCCGCACCAATCACACGCGGACCGTCGCGCCGTTCCCGTACTACCAGCGGCTGTTCGCGCTGCAGGAACTCGCGAGCGCCCAGGGCGACGTCGCGCTCGAGTATCTCTCGGGTGCGTATTTCGCCGATCTCGTGACCTGGTATCACCTCGCCTGGACCGGCGAGACCGAACGCCGCCGCAATCCGCTGCTGACCGAACTGATGAGCAAAGGCGAAGGCTACCGCCTCGCCGATCGGATCGCCCTGCTCGACGCGATCGGCGAAATGCTGACGTCGCTGGTGCAGCGCTATCGCGCGTTGGCAGCACGGGGCCAGATCGAACTGTCGTCGACGCCGCAGGCCCATCCCATCGCGCCGCTGCTGCTGTCCTTCGCGGCGGCGCACGAAGCCTGGCCCGAAGCCGAACTGCCGAGCGCACCCTGCTATCCCGGCGGCCGCCAGCGGCTCGATGCGCACCTTGCGCGCGCGACCGCGAGCCATGCCGAGCGTTTCGGCGCCGCCCCGGCCGGCATGTGGCCGGCCGAAGGCGCGGTGTCCGGGCCCGCGCTCGAACGCTTCGCGGCGGCCGGCATCGGCTGGGCCGCGAGCGGCGAGGCTGTGCTCGCGAACACGCTCGGTCACGCGAACTATGTGCGCGAACGCGATCTGTATCGCCCGTGGCGCGACGCAAGCGGCGTGACGGTCTATTTCCGCGACGACCGACTCTCCGATCTGATTGGCTTCGAATACGCGAAGTGGCACGGCCAGGACGCGGCGCGCCATCTGATCGGCGAACTCGAAGGCATCATGGCGCGCGCGCCGGACGACGACACGCCGCTGGTGTGCGTGATGCTCGACGGCGAGAACGCGTGGGAGTACTACCCGTACAACGGGTACTACTTCTTCGAGGATCTCTACACCGCGCTCGCCGGACATCCGGCCATCCGCACCACCACGCTCGCCGCTGCCGGGACCGCGCACGCGCCGCGCCGGCAGGACCTGCCGACCCTCGTCGCCGGCAGCTGGGTCTACGGCACGCTGTCGACGTGGGTCGGCGATCCGGACAAGAACCACGCCTGGGACCTGCTGTGCAGCGCCAAGCAGAGCTACGATCTCGTGCTCGGCAGTGGCCGCCTCGACGCCGCTGACGCGGCGCGCGCCGAAGCCCTGCTGACCACCTGCGAGAGCTCCGACTGGTTCTGGTGGCTCGGCGACTACAATCCGGCCGACGCGGTCGCGAGCTTCGAAACGCTGTTCCGGCGCAATCTGCGCGCGCTCTACGTTGCGCTGAAGCTGCCGCCGCCGACGCAGCTCGATCATCCGCTGAGCCGCGGCGGCGGCAGCATGGAAGTCGGTGGCACGATGCGCCGCGCCCGCGAAGTCTGACGGCCACCCTCGAGGAACCCGATGTCGACCACCATTTCCCTGCTGCTCGGTGTCCATGCGCATCAACCGGTCGGCAATTTTCCCGCCGTCATCGACGATGCGCACGAACGCTGCTACCGGCCCTTTCTGCACACGCTTTATCGCTATCCCGACTTCCGCTTCGCCGCGCATTTTTCCGGCTGGCTGCTCGACGATCTGTGCGCGCGCCATCCCGACGACATGGCGCTGCTCGCGGCGATGGTCGCGCGCGGCCAGGTGGAACTCTTCGGCGCCGGCGACTGCGAGCCGGTGCTCGCGGCCATCCCGGCGCGTGACCGCGTCGGCCAACTGCGCGCGCTGTCGGCAAAACTCGCCCAGGGCTTCGGCGCGGCGCCGCGCGGCGCGTGGCTGACCGAACGCGTGTGGGAATCCTCGGTGGTGCCGGCCCTGGCCGACAGCGGCATCGAGTACGTGACCGTCGACGACTACCACTTTCTGTGCACCGGCCGTGAAGAACATGAACTCGGGGGCTTCTTCACCACCGAGGAGGACGGTCGCACGATCGATCTGTTCCCGATCTCCGAGGCCCTGCGCTATCGCCTGCCGTTCTCGCCGGCGGGCGAGGTCGTGCAGTTCCTGGAAGCACTCGCCGGTCGCGGCCAGGCCGCGGCCGTGTACTTCGATGACATCGAGAAGTTCGGCATCTGGCCGGAAACCTACGACTGGGTCTATACCCGTGGCTGGCTCGAGCAGTTCATCGAAGGCGTGCTCGCCTCGCCGACCATCGTGACGTCCACCTATGCCGACTTCCACGCGCGCGCCGCGACGCGCGGCATCGTGTACCTGCCGACCGCGTCCTACAGCGAAATGAACGAGTGGACACTGCCGGCGCCGGCCGCGCACGTATACGCGGCGCTGTTGAACGCAGCGAAGCAGACACCGGAGTGGCCGCGGCAGCGGCCGTTCATCCGCGGCGGCATCTGGCGCAACTTCCTGTCGCGGTACCCGGAAGCGAACTGGCTGCACAAACGCATGCTGGCGCTGTCCGCGCGGCTCGACGCGCTGCCCGCTGCGCGCGACGACGCTGCGCTGCGCGACATGCTGTACCGCGCGCAGGCGAACGACGCGTACTGGCACGGGCTGTTCGGCGGTCTTTACCTGCCGCATCTGCGGCGGGCGGTGTGGCGCAATCTGCTCGAGCTCGAGGCGGCCCTCGATGTACTGGACTGGCAGCGCCCGACGACCCCGTTCGATCTCGATCACGACGGCGCGCGCGAGCACGTGTTCGCCAATCGGGAACTGCAGGCGGTGCTGCGCGACGACGGCCGCGGCGCACTGCAGGAACTGTCGAGTTACCCGCTGCTGCAGAACTTCGGCGACGTGTTGCGACGGCATGCCGAGCACTATCACCGGGTGCCCGACGCGGCGCCTGAAACGACGGCAGAGCCGGGGCACGGCGGCATCGCGTCGGCTCACGACCGCGTGTCGTACAAGCACCAGATCACCGCCGCGGACCTCGCGCCCGACGCGTTTGCCCGTCTGCTGTTCGCCGACACCGTCCACCTCGTCGACGGCACGTGCCGTGTGCTGTCGTGTTACGCCCTGGTCGAGGCTTCGGCGACGGGCGCCGTTCTCGCTGCGCGACTCGACGCGGCCGGCATCAGCGTGCGGAAAACCTACCGGCTGGCCGGCAGCCACCTCGAGATCGAATACGCCCTCGACGCACCGGCAGGCACCACCCTGGAAACCGAGATCAATCTCGCGCTGCCGAGCTGCGATGGCTATGGCGGGCGCTATCGTCTGGACGACGGCAGTTTTCCCGGTGGCTTCGGCCAGCCGCTGCAACTGCGCGGGTGCACGGGACTCGCCTGCGAGGATGCGGAACTGGCGGGGCGCCTGTCGCTGCGCGCGGACACGCCGGTCGACATCGACGGTGCCCCGCACGAAACGGTGTCCCAGTCCGAAGCCGGGCTGGAGAAAATCATGCAGGGCGCCTGTCTGCGCCTGCGCTGGGGCGCGGGCCGGCAGCGGCTGACGATCGAGGTCGCGCGCTGTGCATCCTGGCTTTGAGGCGGCAGAGACAGCGCGAACGGAAGCACCGGCCACAGTGCGCTGTGGTTATAATGGGCCTGAACATGAAACGACTACCGGCCCAGTTGCACGCCACCCTGCCATGAGCGACGAACAGACGCCGATTCAGCTCGCCGACGTGCAGGCCGCCGGCAGCGCGATCCGCAAGGCCATCGCCGACGGCGACGGTCCGTTGCCGCCGCGGTTCCTCGTCGAGTTCCTGCTGCAGGAATGGCGCCGCTATCTCGCGCTCACCCATCATCGGCATGGGCCGTCGTCGCCGGAATGGCAGGCTGCGGTCGACGCGACCCTGCGCCTCATCATCAGCGCGCAACCGGTCCACTCGCCGGCCCAGCGCTCGAAGCTGATGCAGTCATTGCCGAAACTGGTCGCCGACATCAAGCACGGCACGGCAGTCGCGAACACGCCGCTGCCCGTGCGCGACGCCTTCCTTGGGCAGTTGCGCGACATTCATCTCGCGCTGATAGAACCCCCGAAGGACGGCAAGGAAAAGCCGGAACCCGATCTCTCGGACACCGTATCGATGGACGTGCGTGACCCGCGCTACCGGATGCTGCTCGACAGGCTCGACGGCGCCGACGGGGTCGACCACATCGAGATGTAGGCGGCGCTGCGCGTCCCGCCTTGTCCACCACCGCAGCCAGTGCGCTTCATACCGGCGGCGGCTGCCTATGTGGCGCGCTGCGCTACACCGTCGACGGCACGCTCATCGATGCCGGCTATTGCCACTGCCGCCTGTGCCAGCGCGCGAGCGGTGCACCCGTGGTGGCGTGGTTCACCGTGCCCTTCCCCGCCTTTCGCTACGTGCAGGGGACGCCGCGCGCGTATGCCTCATCCGGGCTTTATCAACGCGAATCCTGTCCGATCTGCGGTGCGCCGCTCGCCTTCCGACGGCGCACGGCGCCGGACTATATCGACATCACGATCGCGAGCCTCGACGAGCCCGCGCTGATCGCGCCCGACTATCACATCTGGCGAATGAGTCGCCTGCCGTGGTTCGAGACCGCCGATCGGCTGCCCCGCCACGACGACGCCGGGCCCGATCAGGCCTGACGTCGCCCGCGGATCAGCGCGCGGTCGACAGCTTCAGGCCGACATGGGCGGAGAGTCCTTCGGTTTCGAAGCCGAAGATGTCCTGGTAGTCGTCATCGAGCATGTTCTCGACGCGTGCGAGCAGGGACAGGTGCGGGTTCACGCGGTAGCGGCCGGCAAGACCCAGCAAGGTATAGGGCTCCAGCTTGACGCGGCTGGCCGCGAAGAACGGCGGCAGGAAGCTGTCGTCTTCGCGCGCGCCGGTGTGGGTCAGATGCAGATCGAGGCCACCGCGTCCGTCGCCCGTGGTCCAGTTCGCGCTGGCCGCGACCTGGTGGCGCGGCCGCCTGATCTCCACGACCTCGCGCCCGGTCGCGCGATCGGGCTCGGTGGCGTTGAGCCAGGTATAGCTGGTGCGCAGGTCGAGCTGACTGCCCACACTGGCGGTCGCCGTCAGTTCGACGCCGTCGCGCCTGCTGCGCCCGTCGAGATTGACGGCCGTGGCGGTGAACGTGGCCGGATCGACGACGAAGCCGTTGATCTCGTCCTCCAGGCGTTCGCTGAACCAGGTCACGCCGAGCAGCAGACGTTCTGCGAGCAGGGCCTGCGTCAGGCCGACTTCCCAGCCGCGCGAGGTTTCCGGGTTCACCGCTGTGTTGCCGATGAAGGTGGGCGAGAACAGGCCGCCGAACGAGAAGCCGAAGCGATCGAAAAAGGTCGGCGCCTTCTGACCCGTCGCGTACGCGGCCGACAGGATGGTGCCGGTGCGCGTGAAGTCGTGTGTCGCGAACACGCGGTAGGTGCCGACATCGGCGAACTCGCTGTTGTCGTCCCAGCGTCCGCTTGCGCCGAGCGTGGTGTCGTCGGCCACGGTCAGCCGGTACTCGCCCGCATAGCCGAGCACCTGGTAATCCCGGTCCTGGTTCGGATCGCCGAAAACGGTCACCGGGCCGCGCTGGCGGAAGCGCTGCTGCTCGTAATCGAGCGCGAAGGTCAGCACGTGACTGGCGGGCAGCACGAAGCCTGTCGTGCCCTGCAGCGTCGTCTGGTAATCGATGCTGTGCTTGTGACCGACGACTTCGCCTTCGAGGAACACGGCGCGGTCGAGATCTGCGTTGTCCATCTTGCTCCAGGCGCCCGACAGTTCATGCCGCCAGTGGTCATCGAACGTCGACCACCGGGCGCGCCCCTGCGCATAGGCCTGCAGGATGTCGGTCTCGCCGTCGGTGTCGCTCGGGACGCCGAGGCCGGTATCACCGTCGGTCGCGGTCTGCACGTCGGTCAGCCGCCCCGTGAACTCCAGGCGCAGCGTCGGCAGCGCCTGCCAGCCGAGGCGCGTGTTGATCGTGCCGTTGCGGTAGCCGTCTTCCTCGTCGCCGCGCTGCGCGATGTTGATGCCGCCGGTTTCGATATAGCTGACCGCAAGGCTCGCGTCGCGGCGCTCGTCGCCGGTGCCAATCGAGGCGCTGACACGCCCGGCTCCGAACGATCCGTATTCGAGGCTCGCATTCGCGTTGACGGCCCCGTCGCCGCGACGCGTGATGATGTTGACGACACCGGCCAGCGCGTCGCTGCCCCACAACGCACTCTGCGGCCCGCGCACGATCTCAACGCGCTCGATGTCGTCGACACCGAGGTGGGCGAAGTCGAATTCGTCGGCGCGCGTGATGTCATTGGCCTCGACGCCGTCGATCAGCACCAGGACATGGTTGGCTTCCGCGCCACGCACGCGCAGTTGCGTGAACTTGCCGGATCCACCGGCGCGGCCGACCGCAAAGCCGGGCACGTCGCGCAGCAGGTCGGTCAGGAACACGGGGTTGCGACGTTCGATCTGTTCGCGCGTGATCACCGTGGCGCTGGCGCCCGCATTGCGCAGCGCAGTCGGCGTGCGGGCCGCGGTGACGATGACTTCTTCGCGATGACGGGCGACGCTGCGCTCTTCGGCGCGCGTCGAACTGACGGCACAGCAGGCCACGATCAGGCAACAGGTGACACGACGCATCCGCTACTCCCTGCCTCGCTCTCACCCGAGCGGCAGCGCTGGAATCGCGGGCGGTCACGGCGGCAGTGGCGAAGGAACGACGACGCCAGACAATGCCGGAGCCACCCCACGCGACTCGGTTTGCAAGGCCAAGGGCCGGTATCCGGGCTCACGAAGGGTGCGACGGCGTGCTCGCACATGGGAGTCCCGCCTTCCCATGCAGTGGACTGCACAGTGGCCTGGAGGGATTCCGCTTCGCTGACCGTTGCGGGGGCAGCGCCGGCCTTGTTTCCGCACGGAAACGCACCGGCTTCCCGATTATCCCGCACGCTGGAAGACGTGCAGGCACCGTTGGCAAGACTGTAGAACGCGGCGAAGGTTAGCGGCCGGGGGGATCGGGCGTCAATCGGAAGTGCGGACGCGCGCCACAAACAAAACGGGGCGCGTGCTCGCGCACGCGCCCCGTTGAAGGAAACGACGGTCGGTCTTAACCGGCGACGGCGTCTTTCAGAGCCTTCAGCGCGCTGGCGCGCACGGAGGAGCTCGCCGGACGGGCTTCGACCTTGACCATCTCACCGGTGAAGGGGTTGCGGGCCATACCGGCCTTGCGTGCAGCCTTCTTCACGCGGCGCAGCTTCACGCCGAGTTCCGGTACGCTGATTTCGCCAGAACCGCGGGCGTTCAGGTGGCGAATTGCATGGTCCTTGGTGGCCGACAGCACAGCCTGCACCTGCTTCTTGGTCAGGCCGGTCGATTCCGCCACGGCGGCGAGAATCTGGCTCTTCGTTTCGCGTTCCTTGATCGCTGGTTTTGCTCGACTCATAAGTCCTCCCAGAAAAAATTGACAACCTGCGCGCAGGGGTCCGGCAGCTGTGTGGATTCAGGTTGAGACGCGACCGCTATTCTGCGGGTGGGCCTTGATAACCAGCGTAGTTACAGCTTCAGGTGCCACTGCGCTCCATCGCTTCGTTGATCTTCCGTGGCGTTTTCCTGCGGGAAAACGCCTGAAATCCAATCGCGCATACAGTGCGGGCGTTAATATAAAGGGAGAAATTCGATTTGTAAGCATTCATGGCCGCTTTTCTCGGCTTTTTTTTGGCCTTTTTGCTCAGGATGTGTCCAGTGTGGACTTCAGCGCCACACTCGCGGCGCGAACTCAGGCATCAGGCGCCGTGATGGCGCGCAATGCCGCACCGGCACCGCTGGCGAAGCGGTAAGCGACCAGTGACGACAAGGGCGTGAGGTCCGGGTTGATTTCGATCGTCGGCACGCCTGCACGCGCGCTGGTCGCGACGGGCTCATAGATGTACGGAAAGCCCGCGGTCGTGCCGATGGCGAACACGAGATCGAACCCCCGCTGCAGCGCCAGTTCGTAACGGGCGACGGCGCGCAACGGCAGCATTTCGCCGAACAGCACGACGTCCGGACGCAGAATACCGCCGCAGGCCATGCACCGCGGCGGCAGATCCATGGCGTCGAAATGCCGATGGGACCTGCGCTTGCCGCACTGCGTGCACAGCAGTTCGCGCAGTCGTCCGTGGATCTCGATCACGTCGCGGCTGCCGGCCTCCACGTGGAAGCCGTCGACGTTCTGTGTAATCACACAGACTTCGTGCCGGTGCTGGAGGTCGGCGATGATCGCGTGCGCGGCATTGGGTCGCGCGCCACGACAGGCACGCTCGATCTCGAACAGGTACTTCCAGGTCAGGGCCGGATCGCGGCGGAACGTGTCGCCGGACAGGATGTCCTCGATCGGCAGGCCTTCGTCGATCGTCATGTCATTGTAGAGACCGCCGACCCCGCGATAGGTCGGCAGGCCGGATTCGGCGGAGATCCCCGCACCGGTGATGAAAGCGATGCGCTGCGCACGGGCGAGCAGTGTCGCGACCTCCTGCACCAGCGCAGGCTCGAAGGCGGGCCGCTCGTTCATCGCGTCAGTCCACCCGGCGGAAATCGCGTTCACGGCTCGCGACTGCGGCGCGCACCCAGGCGTCGGGCAGGGTGCGGGCAGCCAGCGCGATGAGCCGGTTCAGCCGGCCGGGGATATACATGGGCAGCCCGCGCTCGACGGCCGCCAGCCCCTGCTCGACGACGTCTGCGGCCGTCATCCACAGCACGCGCGGCAGCCGCGATACCTGCGGCCGCATGCCGTTGACGTCGTGAAACTCGGTATACGTGAAACCCGGGCACAGCGCACAGACCGTGATGCCATGCGGCGCGAGCTCGGCGTGCAGGCACGCCGAGAACCGGATCATCCACGCCTTGGCCGGACCATAGAGCGTGTGGCCCGCGCTGCCCGGCATGTGACCTGCGAGCGACGCGACATTGACGATGGCGCCGCCATGCCGCGTCTGCATGCCGGGAATGACGCGATGGCAGAGTTCGGCCACGGCTTCGACCATGACCTGCTGAAAGTCGGCGTGGACCTGCCATGGACGGCCCGCGTAGCTGCCGGGCACGCCGTACCCCGCATTGTTGACGAGGACATCGACGTGGAGTCCGCGCGCCTGTATCTCGCCGAACAGTGCGGCCACTGCGCCCGGGCGTGACAGGTCGCACGGCAGCACCGTCGCGGCGGCGCCGCCGGCGCGAAGTTCGGCCGCGAGCGCTTCGAGCCTGTCGGCGCGGCGCGCGGTCAGGATGAGGTCGCAGCCGCGTCGGGCATACGCGCGGGCGAACTCGGCGCCCAGGCCCGCCGAAGCGCCGGTGACGAGCGCGAGCGGTCGCCCGCTCATGCCTCTGCCGGCACGACGGTGCGTTCGTGCGGGACGCCCGCGGCCCCCATGGCCTCGAACGCTTCGTGCGTGAAGCGGAACACCCGTCCCGAAAGATGCTCGAGCAGTTCCGTATGCCGCAAGCGGTCGAACACCGGCCCCTTGATGTCCGCGAAATGCAGACGGCGGCCACTCGCCGCGAGGACCTGGTTCAGTTCGATCAGACGCTCGAGCGCCGTCATGTCGATCGAACTGACCGAGGACATCACGAGCAGCACGTCGGTGACCGCCGGCTGCGCCTGCAGCGCGCGTTGCAGTTCGCCTTCGACCGCCGGGACGTTGCCGAAGAACAGGTTCTCGTCGACCCGCATCGCGAGCAGGTGCGGCAGCGTGTCGACGGCGACCCGGTTGATGTTGCGAAACTGCTCGGTGCCCGGCACGCGGCCGATGATCGCAATGTGCGGCCGGCTGGCGCGCCACAGGATCGACAGCAGCGACAGCAGGATGCCGAGCGCAATGCCGACCTCGACACCGGCGACCAGCACGCCGCCGGCGGTCAGCGCGAACGCGAGTCCGTCAGCGCGGGAATAGCGCCAGGTCTTCAGCAACCCGCCGATGTCGATTAGGCTCGAGGTGGGCACGATGATCGTCGCGGCGAGCACGCATATCGGCAGCTGCGTGAAAGCGCCGCTCATGGTGCTGACGACCAGCAGCATCGCGACCGCCGCAACCACGCCCGCCAGCGGCGACTGCGCACCGGCCGCATGATTGACCACGGTGCGCGAGAATCCACCCGTGACCGGCAGACCGCCAGCCACCGCAGCGGCAACGTTCGCCGCGCCGAGGCCGAGCAATTCGCGGTTGGGGTCGATCCGCTCCTGGCGCCGCATCGCGAGCGATTGCCCGACCGACACGCTCTCGACGAAACCGACGAGCGCAATGGCCGCCGCGGGCACGATCAGGGCCTCGACGGTGCCGAGGGCCGGCAGCATCCAGTGCAGTTCGGGCAAACCGCGCGGGATCGTCCCGACGACGGCGATGCCGTACCGCGTGTCGAGCGCGAGCAGATGCGTGATCAGCGTGGCGACGATCACCACCACCACCGGCGCAAGCTTGCTGCCGATGTCGGCGCTTGCCGCGCTGACGCCGAGGCGACGCAGACTCGCCGCAGCGTGCCGTCGCGCGAGGATCAGCAAGACGAGCGCACTCCCGCCGAGCGCGAGTGCTGCGCGATTGACGTCCAACAGGTGCGTCAGCAGCGACGCGGCGAGTTCGAGCGCGGTGTGACCCGCGCCCGGCATGCCGGCGAGCGACTTGATCTGTCCGATGATGATGAGCAGCGCCGAGCCCGTCGCGAAACCCGCGATGACGGGGTGGCTCAGCAGGTTGGCGACGACACCGAGACGCAGCACACCGAGCAGCAGCAGGATGGCGCCGGACAACGCCGCCAGCACGAGGGCCAGCTGGCTGTACTCGGGACTGCCGGCGACTGCCAGCGGCGCCAGCGCGGACGCCGTCATCAGCGACACCACCGCGACCGGTCCGACGGCGAGCGTGCGCGACGAACCGAACGCCGCGTAGGCGACGATCGGCAGCATGCTCGCATACAGCCCGGCCTCGGCCGGCAGGCCTGCCAGCAGCGCGTACGCGAGGCTCTGCGGCACGAGCATCACGACGACGACGAGGCCGGCGATCAGATCGTGACGCGCCTGCGTCGGCCCGTAGCCGGCAACCCAGGACGGCAGGAACCGCGAGCGCGGCGGTGAGAACATGGTGTTGGCCCGTCAGCCTCCGACGGCGAGGCGATAGAGCTTCGCGGCGCGCGCGCCCGAGCGGCAGAACGCAAGCACGGGCGTCGGCAAATCGGCGATCAGCGCCTGCATCTGCGCGACGTCCTGCGGCTTGATGTCGCTGGGGATCACGGGCAGGTATGCGTAACGCAGACCGGCCGCCGTTGCCGCCCGCTCGATCTCGGCGCTGACCGGTTGTTCAGCGCCACCTTCGTGATCGGGCCGGTTGTTGATCACGCTCTTGTAACCGGCGGCGGCCACCGCCGCCAGTTGTGCCGGCAGCAGTTGCGGGCATGTCGCGAAGTCGGCATTGAGCGTTTCGATCTGCAGTTCCATCAGTGAGCTCCCGGTTGCGGGCGCGAGACGGGCGGGGCCGTCAGAGCGCGGTTGATCAATTCATACGCCAGCATACCGACGAGCATCGCGCCGACAAAGATCACCGCCTTCGGCAGTCCTGCCCCCAGGGCCACGAGCGCCGGTCCCGGGCAGAAACCGGCCAGGCCCCAGCCCGCACCGAACGCGACGCTGCCGATGATCAGCCGTGGATCGATGTCGCGCCGGGTCGGCAGTTGCATCGGGGCACCCAGGATCGAACGGGCACGTTTGCCGGCGAACGCAAAGGCACCGCTTGCAACCGCGATTGCGCCGCCCATCACCAGCGCCAGCGACGGATCCCAGGCACCGGCGAGATCGAGAAACGCGATGACCTTGGCCGGATTCGCCATGCCGGCGAGGATGAGGCCGAGGCCGAAAATGAGTCCGCAAACAAATGACGTGAGGTTGGTCATGGCAGTGTCCTCAGGCGGCGAGCAGGTGGCGGGTGACGTAGACGGTCGCGAAGCCGGCTGCCATGAAGGTCATGGTGGCGACGAGCGAGCGTGGTGACAGGCGTGAGATACCGCAGACGCCATGTCCGCTGGTGCAGCCGGAGCCGAAGCGCGTGCCGACGCCGACCAGCAGCCCCGCGATGACGAGCAGCGGATAGTCCGCCTCGATCACGGACTCGGGTAAGGTCGTGACCAGCCCGTACAGCGTGGGCGCCAGCAGAATGCCGGCGACGAACAGGACCCGCCACGCAATATCGCCTGCACGTGGCTGCAGCAGGCCACCGAGCACACCGCTGATGCCGGCGATACGCCCGTTCAACAGCACGAACAGCGAGGCCGCGAGGCCGATGAGCACGCCGCCGCCGAGCGAAGCCCAGGGCGTGAAGTGTTGCCAGTCGATGGTCATGGGTCGTCTCTCCTTCGTTAACGACAGAACATTTGGTAGAGCTGCCCGAGCAGCAGCTCCACGCGTTCGTCTGCGATGGTGTAATAGATGTTCTTGCCTTCGCGCCGCGTGCTGACCAGCCCCTCGGTGCGCAGGACGCCGAGCTGCTGCGACAGCGTCGGCTGCCGGATGCCGAGCTGTTCCTCGAGTTCACTGACACAGCGCTCGCCCTGCGTCAGCTGGCACAGCAGCAGCAGGCGATCTTCATTGGCCAGCATGCGCAACATTGCCGTGGCGTCTGCTGCGGCGCGACGGACCTTTCGGATATCCAGCGTGGACGTGTCGGGCATCATTCTTGACCTTGTTGGGATTGGGACACTGATCGAGATTATATTATATTTTTAAATATAATATAGTATTCTGAACTGAAATCGCAACAGAGGAACGCACGATGAACCCGACGGTGAAGCATTTCTTCGACAAGGCCACGTGGACGCTGACCTACGTCGTGTATGACGAAGCGGGCGGCACGGCCGCCATCATCGACTCCGTACTCGATTACGACCCCAAGTCCGGGCGCACGAAGACCACCTCGGCCGATCAGGTCATCGAGTTCGTCCGGGCCGAACGCCTGACCGTCGCCTGGATCCTCGAAACGCACGCGCATGCCGACCATCTGTCGGCCGCCAAATACCTGCGCGCGCACCTGGGCGGCAAGACCGGCATCGGCAACCGCATCGCCACGGTGCAGCGCGTGTTCAAGCAGGTCTTCAATCTCGAAGCGTCGTTCCCGACCGACGGGCAGCAGTTCGATCATCTCTTCACTGAAGGCGAACGTTTCCCGATCGGAAAGCTGACGGGCGAGGTGCTGTTCGTGCCCGGTCACACGCCGGCCTGTGCGGCTTATGCCATCGGCGACTCGCTGTTCGTGGGCGACACGATGTTCATGCCCGACGTCGGTACCGCGCGCTGCGACTTCCCCGGGGGCGATGCGCGGACGCTGTACAAGTCCATGCGCAAGCTGCTCGATTTCCCGGCCAGCACGCGAATTTTCGTTTGTCACGACTACCCGCCGCCGGGCCGCGAAGTGCAGTGGGAGACGAGCGTTGCCGCGCAGCGGGAAAGCAATATCCACGTGCATGACGGCGTGTCCGAAGAAGCCTTCGTCGCCATGCGCAGCGCGCGCGATGCAACGCTGGAAATGCCGGTGCTGATCCTGCCGGCGATTCAGATCAACATCCGCGCCGGCGATTTCCCGCCCGCCGAGGACAATGGCGTGAGCTATCTGAAGATTCCGTTGAACGCGTTGTAAGGTCGGCACTGCGGCCGGCGCAGGCCCGCCCCTGCGCCGGCCGCGACCCTCGCATCAGGCCGGCCCGCAGGCTCGTTTGCGGACATTGCTCACGGCAATGGCGCCGGCACAGGGTCACAGTACCGGCCTGGGGGATGGTCGGAAGCCTGTCATGGATGAACCCGGATACGAGAATCCTGTTGCTCGACGCGAGGCAGTTGGACGCCTCCGCGCGTGGCAGCTGATCCTGGTGATTGCGACGATGATCGCGGCGTTGCCGGGCCGCGCGCAGGTCTACCTGCCACCACCGCCACCGGTCGTCCACCTGCCCAACCTCATCTGGAACCAGTTCATGCTGAACCAGATCCGCACGACTGCGCTCGGTTCATCGATGTTCCTCGATGTGATGATCAAGGACATGCAGGGCCTCGCCGCGACCGTCGGTCATGTGGGCGGCGCCAATGCCGCGTGGCGCGAAGGGCAAGCGCTGGCGCAGCCGAATGCGCTGTCGACGCCGGCGGCAGCCCGCCCCGGCGCGCTGGCGTTCGAGCCCTCCGGACGTTCGTTGCTGGCAGAACGCATCGCCGCCAGCGACCCCTCGCAGGACCCGGCCCAGCTCGACAGCCTGTTCTCGAATCTCTACCGCGCCTATCTCGACGCGTTTCGCGAAGAGCACGTGCGACTGGGCATGCCCTTGCACGACGTTGCCGCCGCGTTCACCGCCTACGTCGTGACGAGCTACCTGTACGCCCACGATCTGCCGGGTATCGACGCGGAGACGTCGCTTGCCGTGTACCGGCAGAGCGCCAACCGCTTCGTGGCGAATGAAACACTCGCCGCGATGACCGGGCCCGAGCGCGAACTGCTGGCGGAGACCTTCGTGGTGATGGGCGCGACGCCGCGCCTGATCTTCGAGGAAACGGGTGACCCCGCGCGCCGTCAGCAGGCAGGCCTCGACAACCTCACCCGCGTCTTCGGCGCCGATGCGGCCGCGCTCCGACTGTCGCCGGACGGCATCGGACGCTGAGCCTCACTCACCCATCACCACTCTGCCGGGACGGACCACATGGTTGGCGGCGGCGAGCGTGGTCGGCCCGCGAGTCGTGTCGACTCAGGTTTCGCGCAGGAAATAGAGGTAGTCGAGCGGCGGTGCGCGATGCCCGAGGGCGGTCAGCGCAACCGTGCATTGCCCGCGATGGTGAACCCCGTGCGTGAAGACGTGCAGCAGAGTCGGGCCGAACGGCGTGACCGTCGGCGTGCCGTCCAGCGTCCGGTAGTGGAGCTGGCCGGCGCACGAGTCCTCGTCGATCTGCGCGACGAACGACTGCCAGTCCGCGGCCTGCGCGCGCAGCGCCGCCGCCAGCTGGGCCCGGTCGGGCTCGATTTCCTCGGCCAGGTCCCGATACGGCACGAGCTGCCCGGCAAAGCGTGCGTGCCAGGTGCGCTCGGCGACCAGCAGATGGTTCAGCGTGCCGTGCAGACTCCTGAAGAACAGGCCACAGTCACGGCGGTAATCGGCGTCCGACAGCGGCGCGATCGCCGCCAGCAGGCGCGTCAGGGCCCACGCGTGAAAAGCCGCGAACGACGCGGCCACGGCCTTCATTTGACGCGCGCCGCGCGTGCGGCGCCGAGCCTCGATTCGAGCGCGCCGAGCGCGTGCTCGAGCGCTGAGCGCTCGGCCTGGCTCAGGGTATCGAGCAGGCCGCGCTCGTAGTCACGCGCGAGCGGCACGATGTCGACGTACACACGCCGACCGGCGGCCGTCAGGTTCAGCATCGAACAGCGCCGATCCTCGGGCAGCGCACGACGGCGCACATAGCGCTTGTCGATGAGCCGGGCGACGGCCCGACTGACCGTGACCTTGTCCATGTCGGTCTGCGCGCAGACGTAGTCGGCCGTGACGTCCTCACTTTGCCCGAGCACGGCGATCACCCGCCATTCGGGGATCGCAATGCCGAAGCGCTCTGCATAAAGGCCCGACAGCTCGCGGCTCACGCGATTCGCGAGCACCGACAGGCGATAAGGCAGGAATTCCGCGAGCGTGAGGCTCGCGGCCGGTGTGGCCGGGCGCGCGGCGGACTTCATGCCCGGAACTGGCTCTCGATGCCCTGCCAGCACTGCGCGTAATCGCCCTGCAGTTCGGGGCAGTGCAGTGCGAACTCGGACGGCTTGATCAGATAGCGCGACTCGAACATGAACGCGAGCGTCGCGGCATAGCGCTCAGGCCGAAGCTCCACTGAGCTCGCCTTGCGGTGCGCGGCCTCGTCAGGGCCGTGCGGCACCATGCAGTTGTGCAGGCTCGCGCCGCCCGGTTCGAAACCGCGTTCCTTGGCGTCATAAGCACCATAGATGAGGCCCATGAACTCACTCATCACATTGCGATGAAACCACGGCGGCCTGAACGTGTGCTCGGCGACCATCCAGCGCGGCGGAAAGATCACGAAATCGAGGTTGGCGACGCCCGCCGTGTCAGACGGCGAGGTCAGCACGGTGAAAATCGACGGATCCGGATGATCGTAGCTGACCGTGTTCATCGTGTTGAAGCGCAGCAGGTCGTACTTGTAGGGCACGGCCGTGCCAATCCAGGCGACGACGTCGAGCGGCGAGTACGGCAGATCGCATCGCCACAGTTGTCCGCCGGCCTTGGTGATCAGTTCGAAAGGTCCGCGCCGATCCTCGTAGCGCGCGACCGGGACAAGGAAATCGCGATCGTTCGCATAGCCGTCCGAGCCGACCGGCCCGCGCTCGGCGAGCCGCAGGGCCGCCCCGTAGTTCTCGCACACGTAGCCACGACTCGGCCCATCGGGCAGCCCGATCGCGCACTTCATCCCGCGCGGCAGCACCGCGATTTCGCCGGGTGCGACCGCGAGGCGGCCGCACTCCGTGTCCAGCCAGAGCCGCCCCTGTTGCGGCACGAACAGCAGTTCGCCGTCGTGGTCGATGAAAAAACGCTCGCTCATCGACTGGTTTGCCAGGTAGACATGAATGCCAATGCCGGTCTGCAGTGCAGCGTCGCCGTTGGCGGCAAGCGTCAACAGGCCGTCGACGAAATCGGTCGGCGTCGCCGGCACCTGCCACGGACTCCAGCGCAGCGGATCGGGCGGCCCGAACGCATTGCGCAGCGGCGCTGTCAGCAGGCGCGGTTGCGCATAGGCGACATGCGGTCCCTGCCGCACCGCAGGCCGGATCCGGTAGAACCAGGTGCGCCGGTTCTCTCGCCGCGCGACCGTGAAGGCCGTGCCGCTGAACTTCTCGGCGTACAGGCCAAAGGGCACCGCCTGCGGTGAAAACTGCCCTTGCGGCAGCGCACCAGCGAGTGCTTCGGTCGCGTGCTCATTGTGAAAGCCGGCAGCGTAGTCGAGTTCGTCGGCCGGCGTGGCCGCCGGCTCCCGTTGCGGAAGCGTCTTGATCTTCACCGCGCTCACCCGGTTGAAAATGGCCTGCCTTCGAGTATAGTTTCACTTGTAACTAATCTCAACGAGGCGCAATCGGTGAAACTGGCGAGCCTGAATGAAGGCGGTCGCGACGGCACGCTGGTCGTGGTCAGCCGCGATCTCGGCCGCGCGGTGCGCGTGCCGACGATAGCCGCAACCCTGCAGGACGCGCTCGACGACTGGGCTGCACTGGCCCCGCGTCTCGCGGCCTGCGCCACCGCACTCGATGCCGGCACGGTCGAGCACAGCTTTGCGTTCGATCCCGCCGCCTGCGCAGCACCGCTGCCACGCGCGCATCACTGGGTCGACGGCAGCGCGTACGTCAATCACGTCGAACTCGTGCGCAAGGCGCGTGGCGCGGAAATGCCCGAGAGCTTCTGGCACGAGCCGCTCGTCTACCAGGGTGGCTCGGACGATCTGCTCGGTGCGCGGGCGCCCATCGTCGCCGTCGACGAAGCGCACGGCATTGATCTCGAAGCCGAGGTCGCCGTCATCACCGATGACGTGCCGATGGGCACGAGTGCCGGTGAAGCCGCGTCGCACGTGAAGTTGCTGATGCTCGTCAACGATGTGTCGCTGCGCAACCTGATCCCGGGTGAACTGGCCAAGGGCTTCGGCTTCTACCAGTCGAAGCCGGCCACGGCGTTCTCCCCGGTCGCCATCACCCCGGACGAACTCGGCGCGCACTGGCACGACGGCAAGGTGCACCTGCCGCTGCGCACCGCCATCAATGGCGAGTGGTTCGGCGCGCCCGAGTGCGGCGTCGACATGACGTTCAGCTTCTACGACCTGATTGCCCATGTGACGCGCACACGCCGGCTCGGCGCCGGCGCGATTGTCGGTTCGGGCACCATCTCGAACTACGATCGCAGCCGCGGTTCGTGCTGCCTCGCTGAAAAGCGGATGCTGGAGACGATTGCCGACGGCGCGCCACGCACGCCGTTCCTCCGCTTCGGCGACACCGTGCGCATCGAGATGCTCGATCCGGCCGGCGACAGCCTGTTCGGCGCAATCGAACAGTGCGTCGTGCAGTACCGGCGCTGAGCGTGCATGCAGCTCTACGGCTACTGGCGCTCGACGGCCGCCTATCGCGTGCGGATTGCCTGCGGTCTCAAGGGACTGTCGCCGACCCTCGTGCCCGTCCACCTCGTGCGGGACGGCGGCGAACAGCGCGCGGCGGCGTATCTCGCGGTCAATCCGCTCGGGCTCGTGCCGACGCTGGTCGTCGATGGGCGGCCACTGACGCAGTCGCTCGCGATCATCGAATGGCTCGACGAGCAGTATCCCGCGCCGCCGCTGCTGCCCGCCGGCGCCTGGGCGCGAGCGCAGGCGCGCGAAATCGCGCAGCTGATTGCCTGCGACATCCATCCCGTCGACAACCTGCGCGTGCTGCAATACCTGGGCGGCACCCTCGGTGCGAGCGAAGAACAGACACGGGCATGGTATCGGCACTGGCTGGTCACCGGGCTCGAGGCGCTGGAATCCATGCTGGCGGCAAACCCGTCGCGGGGGCACTTCTGCTGCGGCGACACGCCGACCGTCGCCGATCTCTGCCTCGTGCCACAGCTCTACAACGCGCGCCGCTTCGAGATCGACCTCGCGTCCTGTCCGACCCTGGTGGCCATCGACGCGACCTGCGCGTCCCTCGCCGCGTTTCAACAGGCGGCGCCCGCCGCGCAGCCGGATGCCCCTGACAGGGTGGTGACATGAAGGATCGATACGCACAGCTCGACATGGCCACCCGCCGTGCGCGCGCCGCACGGCGCACGTTCCCGTTCGAGCCACCGCCCGGCACGACCGAACACGTCCCGGTGGTGATCGTCGGTGCCGGGCCGGTCGGCCTCGCCGCAGCGGCCGATCTCGCGCAGCACGGTATCGCGAACCTCGTGCTCGACAAGGTCAATACGCTGAGCGACGGCTCGCGCGCGATCTGCTGGGCGAAGCGCAGCCTCGAGATCTGCGATCGTCTGGGCATTGCCGGCCGGATGCTCGACAAGGGCATCACCTGGAACATCGGGCGCGTGTTCTGCGGCGACAAGCCCGAGCCGCTGTACAGCTTCGATCTGCTGCCGGACAAGGCGCAGAAATTCCCGGCGTTCATCAATCTGCAGCAGTACTACACCGAGGAGTACCTGATCGACAGCCTCGCGGCGCCCGCGCGCGGTGTGCGCTGGCAACACGAAGTGCGCGCACTGCGACAATCGGCGACAGGCGTCGAACTCGAGGTGCAGACGCCGGCCGGCGCTTACCGCCTGCACTGCGATTACGTCATTGCCGCCGACGGCTGCCGCAGCGCGATTCGCACGCAGCTGGGCCTCGACTTCGAGGGCCGCACGTTCGAAGACAACTTCCTGATTGCCGATGTGCGCATGCAGGCGCCCTTCCCGGCCGAGCGGCGTTTCTATTTCAATGCGCCGTTCAACGACGGGCGAACCGCGCTGATGCACCAGCAACCCGATGGCCTCTGGCGACTCGACTTCCAGCTGGGCTGGCAAATCGATCGCGAAGCGGCGATCCGGGAGGAGAACGTGACGCCACGGGTGCGCGCGATGCTCGGGCCGGACATCGAGTTCGAGTACGAGTGGGTCAGCCTCTATACGTTCCAGTGCCGACGCATGCAGCGTTTCGTGCACGATCGGGTGATCTTTGCCGGCGACGCGGCACACCTGGTGTCGCCGTTCGGCGCGCGTGGCGCGAACAGCGGCCTGCAGGACATCGACAATCTCGGCTGGAAACTCGCCGCGGTACTCAAGGGCACGGCCGGCGCGCATCTGCTCGCCAGTTATGACGAGGAGCGCTGCCACGGCGCCGACGAGAACATCGCCAATTCCACGCGCGCCACCGATTTCATGGCGCCGAAATCCGTCGCCGAAACCGCCTTCCGCGATGCCGTGCTGGAACTCGCCGAGCACCATGCGTTCGCGCGCGGCTTCGTCAACAGCGGCAGACTGTCGACGCCCTGTTCGCAGCACGCTTCGTCGTTGACAACCGCCGATGGCGACCCGTTCGACACCTCGCTGCGCGCCGGCGACGTGTGCCTGGACGCAGCGGTACTTCACCGCGGACAGGCGGGCTGGCTGCTCGAGCAGTTGGGCCGCGATTTCTGTTGCCTCAGCTTCCTCGGCAGCGATGCCCCGCTGACCGACGGGCTCAGGGACACGCTGCCGGCGGGCGTGCGGCTGCTGACGGTGGGCGACACACCCGCCGCCGATTTGCACGACCCCAGTGGGCGGCTGCGCCAACGCTATGATGGCGCGCCGGGCACCACGTACCTGATTCGTCCCGACCAGCACATCGCCGGACGCTGGCGCCGGCTCGACGCCACGGCCGTGGCCCGCGCGCTCGCGCGTGCCACCGGTGCCATTCACCCCTCACGCGCTTAACGGAGCACTCCCATGAGCAAAGCATTCGCCTCGAAAGGCGACCTCGATCCGAAGACCGTCAGCTTCACCAGGCTCGCCGACAATGCCTATGCGTACACCGCCGAAGGTGATCCGAATACGGGCGTCATCATCGGCGACGACTGCGTGATGGTGATCGATGCGCAGGCCACCCCTGTCATGGCGCAGGACGTCGTGCGACATATCCGCACCGTCACCGACAAGCCGATCAGGCACGTCGTGCTGAGCCACTATCACGCAGTCCGCGTGCTCGGTGCGAGCGGTTACGGCGCACAAAACGTGATCGCGAGCCGCGACACCTACGATCTGATCGTCGAACGTGGCGCACAGGACTACCAGTCGGAATTCGAGCGCTTCCCGCGCCTGTTCCAGGCCGTCGATTCGATCCCCGGGCTGACCTGGCCGACGATCGTGTTCGAACGCGAACTGACGATGTGGCTCGGCAAGACCGAAGTCCGCCTGCTGCAACTGGGCCGCGGCCACACGAAGGGCGACACCGTGGCCTGGATGCCGAACGAAGGCGTGTTGTTCAGTGGTGATCTAGTCGAGTATGGCGCGACGCCTTATACCGGCGACGCCTACCTGCGCGACTGGCCGGCCACGCTCGACCGCATCGCCGAACTGAAGCCCCGCGCACTGGTGCCTGGCCGTGGCGACGCGCTGCAGACGCCGGCAGCCGTCGAGGAGTCCTTGCGCGGCACCCGCGCATTCGTCACCCGGATGTACGAAAGCGTGCGCGAGGCGCGGGCCGCCGGCAAGGATTTGAAGCAGGCCTATGACGAAACGCGCGAACGCCTGTTGCCGGAGTTCGGCCACTGGGTGATCTTCGAACACTGCCTGCCGTTCGACATCAGCCGCGCCTATGACGAAGCCGGTGGCCTCGACGATCCTCGCATCTGGACCGCAGAGCGGGACGCCGAGATGTGGCAGGCGATGGCCAACGGCTGAGCGCCATGCGCACGGAAAACGCCATCCCCGATCCGGACGGCTTCTACGCCGAACTCGTCGCGATGCACGCCGGGCTCGAACCCGGCGAGAGCCTGAAACTGTGCGCGAGGCTCATCCTGCTGCTCGCGAATGAAGTCGGCGATGCGGCGAGGCTGCGGGAAATCCTCGACGCGGCGCGCGCGCCGCGCTGACCGCAGCGTCAGACTCAGGGCGCGGGGGTCGGCAGCAGGCCCTGCGCCTGCTGCAGTTTCTTGAGCTCGCCGGACGTCTCGAGTTCGGCGATCACTGCATCGACGAGTTCAAGCAGCGCCGGATTGTCTTTCGGCACGGCAACGGCGACGGGTGAATGAGACAGGGCCCGGGAACGACTCAGGCGGCCGGGGTGGCCGGCGAGATAGACATCGATGTTGACGGCTTCACTCAGCAGGCCGTCGACAGTGCCCGCCTCGATCGCCACCGCGGCCTGATCGAAGCTGTCGAACTCGACAATCTGCTCGGGCGTCCGGCCACCGCCGATGTCATCGAACGCCTGCGCCGGCCCCGCGTCATTGCGCGCGATCACGCCGATGCGCCGGCCGCCGACGTCGGCCGCCGTGCGGATCGCCCCGCCCACCTGTTGCATCACCGCGCTCGACGCCTCGAAGTAGGGTCGCGAAAAATCGACCTGCTCGCGCAGCCCTGCGCTGGGCCGCAACATCGAGATCGCCAGGTCGACGCGACCGTCGACGACCGCCGGCACACGTTCAGGCTTGCGCATGAGCTTGATCTCGAGCTTTGCCGGATCGCCGAGCAGTTTCGCGGCCAGCGCACGCGCGATCGCGAGTTCGAAGTCACGCTTGTTGAAGTGGGCCGGATCCTTGTGTGCCGCACGCGCCGGGTTGCCTTCGTTCTTCACGCTGACAATCAGCCGATCGCGCTCGCGGATGCGGGCGAGCACCTCGTCAGCCGCGCTGGCCTGGGTCATCAGCAGCGCATTCAGCAACAGGATCGTGAGCAGGCTTTTCATTCAGTGACGGTTCCGGTGTGCATGACGGGGGCGGTCATTATGCCGCAGCCCCGGCCCGACCGGCCGGCCCGGCACCGTATCACCAACCTGATCCGGCACACCCACGGGCGGTGCTGACATGCATAGCCCGCGTGCCTGATTCTTCGATGTTCTCTGTGTGTTCGATGGCTGTCGCGTGAACTCCCCGGCGCAGACGCCGCCGTGGAGGGAAGAAATTCAGCCACGGAGACACGGAGGGCACGGAGGGCACGGAGGAAAGAGGGAGAAGATATTGATGGATTGGTGCCGCCGTGGCGTGTTGGCAGCCTTCGGGGGCGCCGGGCGTCAGAGCCCCCTCCGAACAGGCTGGCGACTATCGAAACATCATGTTTCCCCTTCGTGCCTTCTCCTTCTTTCCTCCGTGCCCTCCGTGTCTCCGTGGCTGAATTCGATTTCGATGCCCCCCGAATCCACTCGCGGCGCGAGTCTGTCGAACCGGAGTGTTCTCGTCAGGACTTCCCCCTCCGCCAGATCCTTGTGTTCGATGGCTGTCGCGTGAACTCCCGGCGCAGATGCCGCCGTGGAGGGACGAAATTCAGCCACGGAGACACGGAGGGCACGGAGGGCACG
>LNFM01002147.1_pt1 | contig 42052 bp, 39 predicted proteins | sample 596031 | NCBI WGS metagenome assembly LNFM01 (sample SAMN04254537, study PRJNA301005) | activated carbon metagenome | isolation source: dual media filters at the Ann Arbor, Michigan drinking water treatment plant | place: USA: Ann Arbor
CGGCCACGCTCCAGACGATGACCCAGATGCGCGACAGCGGGATGCCGATGCTCTGCGCCGCCTGGTGGTCGTCGGCCACCGCGCGCAGCGCGCGCCCGGTGCTGGTCTTCTGGAAGAACAGGCTCAAAGCGGCCACCAGCGCGGCCGCGATTACGGCCGCGTAGAGGTCTTCCTTGTTGATCAGGATGCCGCCCTGGAAGGTGCTCTCGAACAGGAAGATCGGGTCCTTGGGCAGGCCGACGTCGATCTTGTAGATGTCGCTGCCGAACAAGGTCTGGCCGAAGCCGTCGAGGAAGTAGGTGACGCCCAGCGTGGCCATCAACAGCGTGATGCCCTCCTGGTTGACCAGCTTGCTCAGCACCAGGCGTTCGATCAGCCAGGCCACGCCCACCATCAGCAGCAGCGCCATGCCGAAGGCCATCAGGTTGGCCAGCAGCTTGTTGTCGAAGCCCAGCAGCGCCGGGAACCATTCGGAGAAGCGCGCCATCGCCAGCGCCGCGAACAGCACCATCGCGCCCTGCGCGAAGTTGAACACGCCGCTGGCCTTGAAGATGAGCACGAAGCCCAGCGCCACCAGCGAATACAGCATGCCCGTCATCAGGCCGCCGAAAAGGGTTTCGAGGAAGGATCCCATGGGTGTGCTCGCTCAGTGGCTGGTGCCGAGGTAGGCACTGATGACTTCGGGGTTGGCGCGCACTTCCTCAGGAGTGCCGTCGCCGATCTTCTTGCCGTAGTCGAGCACCACGACCCGGTCGCTGATGTCCATCACCACGCTCATGTCGTGCTCGATCAGGACCACCGTGGTGCCGTACTCGTCGTTGACGTCCAGGATGAAGCGGCTCATGTCCTGCTTCTCTTCGACGTTCATGCCGGCCATGGGCTCGTCCAGCAGCAGCACCTGCGGCTCCATGGCCAGGGCGCGGCCCAGGTCCACTCGTTTCTGCAGGCCGTAGGGCAGCCGGCCCACCGGCGTCTTGCGGAAGGCCTGGATTTCCAGGAAGTCGATGATCTTCTCGACGAACTCGCGGTGCTGGCTTTCCTCGCGCTCGGCGGCGCCCCAGCGCAGCGCCTGCTGGAACAGGTTGGTCTTCATGTGCAGGTTGCGCCCGCTCATGATGTTGTCGATGACGCTCATGCCCTTGAACAGCGCCAGGTTCTGGAAGGTGCGCGCCACGCCCATCTCGGCCACCTGGCGGCTGTTCATGTGGCTGAAGGTCTGGCCGCGGAAGCTGATGCTGCCTTCCTGCGGGCTGTACACGCCGTTGATGCAGTTGAGCATGCTGCTCTTGCCCGCGCCGTTGGGGCCGATGATGGCGCGCACCTCGTGCTCGCGCACGTTGAAGCTGATGTCGGTGAGCGCCTTCACGCCACCGAAGCGCAGGCTGATGTTCTTGACGTCCAGGATGACGTCGCCGATCTTGCGTTCGGACATGTTCAGGCCGCCTTCTTCATCGCGGGAAAGGTCTTGGCATCGACGATGGGCAGCGTGGCGCTGACGCTGCCGCTGCGGCCGTCCTCGAACTTGACGGCGGTCTCGATGAACTGTTCGCTGCGGCCGCCGTACAGCGCGTCCAGCAGCACCGCGTACTTGTCGGCGATGGCGCCGCGGCGCACCTTGCGTGTGCGTGTCAGTTCGCCGTCGTCGGCGTCGAGCTCCTTGTGCAGCACCAGGAAGCGGCTGATCTGGCTGCCGGCCAGCATGGCGTCGGCGGACAGGTCGGCGTTGACCTTCTCCACGCAGTCGCGGATGAGTTCGAGCACTTCCTTCTTGCCGGCCAGGTCGGTGTAGCCGGCGTAGGGCAGGTTGCGCCGCTCGGCCCAGTTGCCCACGGCCTCGAAGTCGATGTTGACGAAGGCGCAGACCTTCTCGCGCTTGTCGCCGAAGGCCACCGCCTCCTTGACGAAGGGGAAGAACTTGAGCTTGTTCTCGACGTACTTGGGCGCGAACATGGCGCCGTCGCAGGCGCCACCCATCAGCCGGCCTACATCCTTGGCGCGGTCGATGATCTTGAGGTGGCCACTGGCGTCCAGGAAGCCGGCGTCGCCGGTGTGGTACCAGCCGTCGGCGGTCAGCACCTCGGCGGTGGCGGCCGGGTTCTTGTAGTACTCCTTCAGCAGGCCCGGGCTCTTGACCATGATCTCGCCGTTGTCGGCCACGCGGATCTGGACGCCGTTGATGGGCACGCCCACGGTGTCGGCCCTGACCGCGTTGTCGGGCTGCAGGCACACGAAGACCGCGGTTTCGGTGCTGCCGTACAGCTGCTTCAGGTTGATGCCGATGCTGCGGTAGAAGGTGAACAGGTCGGGGCCGATGGCCTCGCCCGCGGTGTAGGCCACGCGCACGCGGTTCAGGCCCAGCGCATTGCGCAGCGGTCCGTAGACCGAGAACGCGCCCAGCTTGTAGGCCAGGCGGTCCAGCGCGCCCACCGGCTTGCCGTCCATCAGCGCAGGGCCGACGCGGCGCGCCAGTTCCATGGCCTTGTGGAACAGCCAGCGCTTGCCGCTGCTGGCGTCTTCCATGCGGATCATCACGCTGGTGAGCAGGCCTTCGAAGATGCGTGGCGGCGCAAAGTAGTAGGTGGGGCCGATCTCCTTGAGGTCGATCATCACCGTGGCCGCGCTCTCGGGGCAGTTGACGACATAGCCGCAGGCCAGCCACTGCGCGAAGCTGAAGATGTTCTGGCCGATCCAGGCCAGCGGCATGTAGGCCAGCACTTCCTCGCGCTCGGTCAGGCGGTCGAAGTCCTTGCCCGCCTGGGCGCGGTCTAGCAGCGTGAAGTGCGTGTGCACCACGCCCTTGGGGTTGCCGGTGGTGCCGCTGGTGAAGAACATGGCCGCCACGTCCTGCGGCTGGCAGCGCGCCACCTCGTCTTCGAACAGGCGCGCGTTGGCCGCGTCGTGCGCCTGGCCGGCGGCCACCAGCGCGTCCAGGCTGTCCAGGCCAGCTTCGGCGTAGTTGCGCAGGCCGCGCGGGTCGTCGAACCAGATGCGCTTGAGCTGGGGGCATTCTTCGCGCAGCTCGAGCAGCTTGTCGACCTGCTCCTGGTCCTCGACGATGGCAAAGCCGACCTCGGCGTTGTTGATCGGAAACTTGTACTCGGCCGACACCGCGTCCTGGTACAGCGGCACCGGCACCGCGCCCAGCGTCTGCGCTGCCAGCATGGCTGCGTACAGGCGCGGCCGGTTCTCGCCCACCACCACCAGGTGGTCGCCGCGCTTCAGGCCGGCGTGGGCCAGGCCGCAGGCCAGGCGCCGCACCAGCAGGGCCAGGTCGGCCCAGGTGGTGGTCTGCCAAATGCCGTACACCTTCTCGCGCAGCGCCGGTGCCTGGGGGCGCCGCTGGGCGTGGTCGAGCATCAGTCGCGGAAACGTGGACTCCACCGGTACCTCCTCAGCTGGGCGAGCGCCGCATTCTGGGCAATGCTTTGACGCCAAGTTGTCGTTACGACGACAATCCAAGGGTTCGCACTGACAGGCATTTCCCGGGGCATCGGTGGCCACTTCCAGCTTTCCACCCGCCGCACACGCCGCGGGTGTGCCCTTGTCGCGTTCGCGCGCGGTCAGCGCCGCCGAATTGGCGCAGATCCCCTGGCTGGAGCGGCTGGACGCCGAAGAGCGCGAGCACGTCGTCGTCGACCTGCGCGTGGTCACGGTGGCGCCGGGCGAGCTGGTGTGCCGCGTCGGCCGGCCGGTCACCTACTGGTTCGGCGTCATCGACGGCCTGCTCAAGATGAGCAACGACACCGCCATGGGCGTGCCCATCACCTTCACCGGTGTGGGGCCGGGCGGCTGGTTCGGCGAGGGCACGGTGCTCAAGCGCGAGATCTACCGCTACAACATCCAGGCGCTGCGCACCAGCAACGTGGCCGGCATGAGCGCCGCCACCTTCCACTGGCTGCTGGACCGCAGCATCGGCTTCAACCGTTTCGTCATGAACCAGCTCAACGAGCGCCTGGGCCAGTTCATCGCGGCGCGCGAGATCGACCGCCTGTCGCACCCGGACGAGCGCGTGGCGCGCAGCCTGGCCGCGCTGTTCCACCCGCTGCTGTACCCGGGCGTGGGTGACATGCTGCGCATCACCCAGCAGGAACTGGGCTATCTGGTGGGCCTGTCGCGCCAGCGCGTGAACAAGGCGCTGGAGGCTCTGCAGGCGGCCGGTGTGGTGCGGGTGGAGTACGGCGGCGTGCGCGTGCTGCAGCTCGACGCGCTGCGCCGCTATCGCAGCCCCTGACACCCCCCGAACGGGCTTGCCCGTTGCAGCGGCGCGGCGCCAGGGCATTGCTTACACTGGCCTGTCCCCAGCCACCGGCCCACACTGCCCATGATTCGCAACTGGTTTCTCGCGCTGTCGCTGGCCCTGATGGCAGCACTGCAGGCCGGCGCCGCCCTGGCGCAGACCAACCCCGCGCTGCCGGCCGGCATCAGCCGCGTCACCAGCGTCGAAGGCATCACCGAGTACCGCCTGGCCAACGGCCTGCAGCTGCTGCTGGTGCCCGACGATTCCAAGCCCACCACCACCGTCAACGTCACCTACCGCGTGGGTTCGCGGCACGAGAACTACGGCGAAACCGGCATGGCCCACTTGCTGGAACACATGGTGTTCAAGGGCACGCCGACCACCAAGAACGTCTGGGCCGAGTTCACCAAGCGCGGTCTGCGTGCCAACGGCACGACCTCGTTCGACCGCACCAACTACTTCGCCAGCTTCGCCGCCAACGACGACAACCTGCAGTGGTACCTGAGCTGGCAGGCCGACATCATGCTGAACAGCTTCATCGCGCGTGCCGACCTGGACACCGAGATGACGGTGGTGCGCAACGAGTTCGAATCGGGCGAGAACAACCCCTCGCGCGTGCTGCTGCAAAAGCTGTTTGCCGCCATGTACCAGTGGCACAACTACGGCAAGAGCACCATCGGCGCGCGCGCGGACATCGAGAACGTCGACATCCCGCGCCTGCAGGCCTTCTACCGGATGTACTACCAGCCGGACAACGCCACGCTCATCGTCAGCGGCAAGTTCGACACGGCCCGGGTGCTGGCCTGGGTGGCGCAGTACTTCGGCCCGCTGCCGCGGCCGCAGCGCAGCCTGCCCGCCACCTACACGCTGGACCCGCCGCAGGACGGCGAACGCCAGGTCACCGTACGCCGCGTGGGCGGCGCGCCGCTGGTCTACATGACCTACCACGTGCCCGCCGGCCCGCACCCCGATTACGCCAGCGTGCAGCTGCTGTCGCTGGTGCTGGGAGACACCCCCGGCGGCCGCCTGCACAAGCGCCTGGTCGAGAAGCGCCTGGCCGCGCAGGCCTTTGCCGGCGCCTGGACCCTGGCCGAACCCGGCCCGCTGATCCTGGGTGCCGCCATCGCCCCGGGGCAGGAGGTCGAGCGCGCGCGCGCCGAGATGGCCGCCGTGGTCGACGGCCTGGCGGCCGAGCCGGTCACGGCCGAAGAGCTGGAGCGCGCCCGCACCACCTGGCTCAACAACTGGGACCTGGGCTTCACCGACCCCGAGCGCGTGGGCGTGGCCATGAGCGAGGCCGTGGCGCTGGGCGACTGGCGCCTGTACTTCCTGCAGCGCGACCGCGTGCGCCAGGCCACGCTGGCCGACGTGAACCGCGTCGCCACCACCTGGCTGCGGCCCGACAACCGCAGCGTCGGCATCTACCAGCCGGTGGCCAAGCCCGAGCGCGCGCCGCAGGCCGAGCGCGTGGACGTGGCCGCGGCGGTCAAGGACTACAAGGGCGACGCCACCGCGGCCCAGGCCGAGGCCTTCGACCCCAGCCCGGCCAACCTGGACGCGCGCACCCGCCTGGCCCAGGCCGGCGGGCTGAAGCTGGCGCTGCTGCCCAAGGGCACGCGCGGCCGCGTGGTGCAGGCCCGGCTGCGCCTGCACTACGGCGACGAGCACAGTCTGAATGGCCAGGAGATGGTGGCCTCGCTGGCTGCGGGCCTGCTGGACAAGGGCGGCGCCGGGCTCACGCGCCAGCAGATCGCCGACGAATTCGACCGCCTGCAGGCCGACGTGAGCTTCGGTGCCGGCGAGCAGTCGCTCACGGTGGGCATCACCACCAAGCGCGAGCGTCTGCCGGCCGTCATCGCGCTGGTGGGCCGGCTGCTGCGCGAACCCGCCTTCCCGGCCGAGCCGCTGGAAGAGGCGCGCCGGCAATGGCTGACCAGCATCGAACGCCAGCGCAAGGAGCCCGATGCGCTGATCGGCAACCTGATCGCACGCCACGGCAACCCCTACCCGCGCGGCGACCTGCGCCACACCCAGACATTCGACGAGCTCGAGGCCGACGTCAAGGCCGTGGACATCGCCCAGGTGCAGGCCTTCCATCGCCGCTTCTACAGCGCGGCCCAGGGCGAATTCGCCGCGGTGGGCGACTTCGACGCCGCCGCCGTGCAGGCCGCGGTGGCGGCGGCCTTCGGCAATTGGCGCCAGCCAGCCGCCGGCGCCATGGCCTACACGCGCGTGCCGCAGCCGCTGGTGCCGGTGCCGCCCAAGCGCTTCTTCGAAGTCACCCCCGACAAGGCCAACGCCAACCTGCGTGGCACGCTGGCGCTGCCGCTGTCCGACCGCCACGCCGACTACCCGGCGCTGCTGATGGCCAACCACCTGTTCGGCAGCGGTGGCAGCTCGCGCCTGTGGAAGCGCATCCGCGAAACCGACGGCCTGAGCTATGACGTGCGCTCCAGCGTCGACTGGTCGTCCATCGACGACAACAGCCGCTGGAACTTCAGCGCCATCTTCGCGCCGCAGAACCAGCCCAAGGTCGAGGCCGCGTTCCAGCAGGAACTGGCGCGCGCGCTGGAGCAGGGCTTCACCCAGGCCGAGCTGGACGAAGGCCGCAGCGGCCTGCTGTCGGGCCGCCGGCTGGGGCGCGCGCAGGACGCCGCGCTCAGCGGCCAGCTGCTGGGCAACCTGTTCCTGGGGCGCAGCTTCGCGGTGTCGCAGCAGGTCGACGACGCCATCGCCGGGCTCACGCTGGCGCAGGTCAATGCCGCCTGGCGCCGCCACATCGACCCCAAGCGACTCGTGTTCGCCTGGGGCGGTGACTTCAAGCAACCCTGAGGGCAGCACCATGGCCGACGACGACGGCGCACGCGAAAGAGCCGAGCAGCGCACGCTGCTGATGCCGCGGCGCGACCAGGGCAGCGAGCTCAAGCCCGGCCACAAGCTGCAGGAGTTCGTGGTCGAGCGGCTGCTGGGCGTGGGCGGCTACAGCATCGTCTACCTGGCGCGCGACACGCGGCTGGACCGCCGCGTCGCGCTCAAGGAATACGTGCCCGCCACCCTGGCCATGCGCGCGCCCACCGGCGAGGTGGTGCCACGCCTGCCGCGCTTTGCGCCGTACTTCGACAAGGGCCTGCAGAGCTTCATCAACGAGGCGCGCTTGCTGGGCTCCTTCGAGCACCCCTCGCTGGTCAAGGTCTACCGCTTCTGGGCCGAGAACGGCACGGCCTACATGGTCATGCCCTACTACGAGGGCATCACGCTCAAGAAGTGGCTCACCGACCTGGGCGCGCAGCCCAGCGAGGCCTGGCTGCGCCAGCTGTCCGACCCGCTGATCGAGGCGCTGTCGGTGATGCACGACGCGCACTGCTACCACCGCGACGTGGCGCCCGACAACATCCTGATGCTCTATGACCGTCAGGGCGGCAGCTACCTCGAGCAGAAGCCGCGCCCGGTGCTGCTGGACTTCGGCGCCGCGCGCCGCGTCATCGGTGACGCCACGCAGAACCTCACCGCCATCCTCAAGAGCGGCTACTCGCCGGTGGAGCAGTACGAAAGCGACGAAGGCATGCGCCAAGGCCCGTGGACCGATGTCTACGCGCTTTGCGCCGTGCTCTACGCCGCGGCTGTGGGCAAGGTGCCCAAGGCCAGCATCGCACGCGCCGTCAAGGACGAACTGGTGCCGGCCAGCGTGGCCGCGCAGGGGCGCTACAGCGCCAGCTTCCTGGCCGCCATCGACGCCGGCCTGTCGGTGCGCCCCGAGGCGCGCCCGCAGTCCATGGCCGAACTGCGGCGGCTGTTCGACACGCCGGTGGCGGCGCCGCCCAGTGCTGCCCCGGCCAGTGCGCCTGAGAAGCCCGCCGCAGCCGGTGTGTCCCCAAGTGGCTGGCGGCGGCCCTTGGCTCTCGGCGCAGGCGCGCTACTGATCGCGGCTCTCGCAGCCCTGATCTTTGCTTGGCGCCGTTGAGTTCAGGCGTTCCATGCAAAAAGGGCGCCTCGAATGAGGCGCCCCAGAATCAAAGTTGCGAGCTCAGCCGTGAATCGCGCTGGCGCGGCGTCGAGCCAGGCCTGCCACGGTCAGCGCCAAGCCAACCAATGCCAGACCCGTCGGCTCCGGCACATTGGCCACGAGCGCACTGCGGAATACCACGTATTTGCCGTCGCTGGACGAATTGTTTCCCAGTGTGTCGTGCCAAACGAACTTGGCATTCGCGTTCAAGCCCGCGATGGTTCCCCAGGGGCCGGAGCCGTTGGCGGCCTCGGCCTGCGACGCCGACCAAACCGACGAGGGGTTGATGAGACTGTCCAACGTCGCGAGCGCAACGGGTGGCGCACCGCTGGTGGTGAAGCCGGCCGCGGTGGCAGGGATCAGGTATTCCCAGGAGGCCTTGTTGCTCACGAGCGTGGAGCTGCCCCAAGTGAAGTTGCCGATCCACGACTGCGGGCCGCCGTCGTCCCAGGCCACAACGTAGATGTAGTCCGTCGTCGTGTCGGCGTTGAAAGTGAAGGACTCGGTACAACTCCAGTTATTGGGGCAGCCGGCGCCGCCACTAGCGGCATTTCCAATTTCGTTGCGCCCTACAAAATTGAGGGGGTTCGCATCGCTATTGCCAACATAAAGTCCGTAATGGTTGTCGGCGGTGAGCGTCGCGGTGACAGTCACTGCCGCGGCCTGAGCCCCGGAGACCGCGAACATAGCAGCGCAGGCCAGAAACGAGAGCTTGAGTGCTTGCATGGTGTTCCTGATAAGTTGATGCGACAGCCAAGCAAGGGTCGTGCCGCAACCTTGGCTTTCTGTTCTAAGTAGAGCTTTGGCCTTTCGTACCAAGCACTTGGCGCGTGCAGTCGAATGTGCTTGCCGACGCTCTGGCGTCTCGCGATCGGTCGGCTGTCAAAAAGTTCGACACTCTTGAAAGTCAACAGTCAAAAGTCAGGGGTTGCTGATGCCGGCGGCCACGTGCCCGGCTGGCACGTGCGCAGAAGCATCGGCGATGTGGCCGGTCTGGTCGTCGAAGAAGAAATCGGGTTCAAACTCGCGCAGAAAGCTGCCCTTGGCCAGCCCGCCCAGGAACATGGCCTCGTCGACCTCGATGCGCCAGTCCATCAGCGTGCGGATGGCGCGTTCGTGCGCCGGCGCGCTGCGCGCCGTGACCAGCGCCGTGCGCAGCCGCATGGCCGCGCCCGGCTCGCGCTGCAGCCGGTGCAGCGCCTGCAGCAGCGGCTTGAAGGGCCCGGGCGCCAGCGGCGTGGCGGCGCGCTCGCGCTCGTGGCTCTGGAAGGCCTCCAGCCCCTGTGCCTGGTAGACGCGCTCGGCCTCGTCGCTGAAGAGCACGGCGTCGCCGTCGAAGGCGATGCGCACCTCGGTCGGGTGCGCCTGCGAGGCGCGCGCGCTCTGCGGGTAGACGCGCGCCGCCGGCACGCCCGCGGCCAGGGCCTCGCGCACGTCGGCCTCGTTCGTGCTGAGAAACAGGTTGGCCGCCAGCGGGCGCAGGTAGCGCCAGGGCGGCTGGCCGCGCGTGAAAACGCCCCGCTGCACCGGCAGCCCGTAATGCTGGGCCGAGCGGAACACGCGCAGGCCGCTCACCGGGTCGTTGCGCGACAGGATCACCACCTCCACGCGCGGCCGGCCGTCGTTGAAGGCCAGCAGCTTGTTCACCAGCGAGAAAGCCACGCCCGGTTGCGCTGGCTGGTCGATGCGCTGCAACTGCAGCTGCATGTAGGCGCGGTCGTCGCCCGCCTCGAACACGCTGTTCTCCTGCTCGAAATCGAACAGCGCACGCGACGAGATCGCGACGACGAGCTGGCCTTCGAGTGTGGCGGGCATGGCGCTCGGATCTTAGGCCAGGCTCGCGGCCGGGCCGTAGCAAGTGACGGGCCCGCGGAACGCCCGAATTGCCCCGGGTTAGGCCCGCACCAGGGCCGGACGACCCTTGCCCCTGACGGCATCCTTGGCATGCCGAGTGGGAAGCCATGGTACCTGCGCGCCAACGCCGCGCGCGGGGCCGGCCGCCGCGAAGTCTTACAGAGGGATGTGCAATGAATCTGAAGAACCTGAGCGCCGCCGCGCTGTGCGCGCTGCTGGGCGCCGGCGGCGCGCAAGCCGTCGTCATCACCCCCGTGGCGCTGGAGCTGGCGCTGGTGATCGACGTCTCGGGCAGCGTGTGCAGCCGCGCCGGCGACGCGCTGGCCTGCCCCGGGCTGACCACCTCCGAGTACCAGCTGCAGCTCAGTGGCTACCGTACTGCGTTCAACGATGCCGGCGTGCAGAGCGCCATCGAGTCCTTCGCGCCTTCGGGCGGCGTGGCCGTGGGCGTGTACTTCTTCTCGCAAGGCGTGATCCGGGGCTTTAGCTGGCAGCAGCTCAGCACGGGCGCGCAGGCGGCCGCCTTCGGCGACGCCATCGGCAGCTTCGAGCGGCCCCGGCCCACCGCGACCACGGCCATCAACCCGACCACGGGCTACGAAGGCGCGCCGGGCAGCGGTCCCATCCTGAACACCGGCACCAACATCGCTGGTGGCGTGCAGGCGGCGGCCTGGGGCTTGGCCAACAATGGTTTCGACGGCACGCGCCGCGTCATCGATGTCTCGGGCGACGGCATCCAGAACTCGATACTGTCCGGCATGGGTTCCTGTGCCGACGGCAGCGCGGCCTGCAACGCGGTGCTGGACAACGTGCGCGCCGCGCTGCCGCTGGACATCGTGGTCAACGGGCTGGCGATCGAGGGCGACATGGGTACCGACGGCATCGGCAACTGGTACGAGACGCATGTTCGCCGGGGCGGCTTCGTGATCACCGCGCGCGGCTTCGAGGACTTCGAGCGCGCCGTGGTGCTGAAGATCGGGCGCGAGATCGCCGGTCCGGTGCCCGAGCCGGCGACCTTGGGGCTGTTCTGCGTCGGGCTGGCGGGTATCGGCCTGATGCTGCGCCGCCGTCGCGCCTGACCCCGACATAGGGGGTGTCGAAGTCACCACTTCGACACGCCGACGTGGCACATTGGACGCACGCCTGAAAACGCTGTCACGCCACAGAGTCGAGCCCGCCATGCTGTTGCCCACCGCCCGCCCCGAGGATCGACGTCGCCCCGAGGCGGACGCCTGCGCCGCGCAGCCGTGCTACCGCAGCGAGGCCTTTGCCGAAGACCTGGCCGACGCGGCCGAGTCTGCTGCCACGCTCACCGACAGGCCGTCGCGCTGGCGCTTGTTCACGCGCCGTCGTGCCGTGGCCGCCCCTATGGGCCTGCCGCTGCCGCGCCTGCGCACCACCTGATCGACGCCAGGCCCGGCCCGACCCCGTGAGCCCGGGGGCTTGGGCCGGCCGGCCGGATGGGGGCTGCACAATCGGGCCTTGTGTCGGCGCTGCCGCGCCAGTCCAAGGGAAGCCCATGTTCGCGCACCGTTGTCTCGTCACACTGATCGCCGCCGCCGGCCTGACGGCAGCGGTCGCGGCGCAGGCCGCTGGCGCCCACGAGCACGGCGTGGCTCGTCTGGACGTGGCGGTGGACGCCGCGCGCGTGTCCATCCTGCTCGAGTCGCCGCTGGACAACCTGCTGGGCTTCGAACACGCGCCGCGCACCGACGCCGAACGCGAGAAGGTGGCTGCCGCGCTGCTGCGGCTGCGAGCGTCGCAGGCCCTGTTCCGCATCGACTCTGCCGCCGGCTGCGTGCCGGCGCGCGTGGACCTGCAGTCGGCGCCGCTGGGGCTGGGCCGCGCCACGGCCGGCGCCCAGGTCAAGGACGGCCATGGCGAGCTCGAGGCCACCTTCGACTTCAATTGCAGCCAGGGCGCGCGCGCTGGCTTCCTCGAGATCGGCCTGTTCGAAGCCTTCCCCGCGCTGCAGCGCATCGAGCTGCAGGTGGCCACGCCCAAGGGCCAGCTCAAGGCCACGTTGCGCCGTCCGGCTTCGCGCGTGGTGCTCGTGCGCTGACGTGCTGCGCTTGCGCGATCTGCGCTTCGCCTGGCCCGGGCGCGGTGGCGACGTGCTGGACATCGCGGCGCTGGACATCGCCGCCGGACAGAAGGTCTTTCTGCACGGCCCCAGCGGCTGCGGCAAGAGCACCCTGCTGGGCCTGATGGCGGGCGTGCTGGTGGCGCGCAGCGGCAGCGCGGTGCTGATGGGCCAGGACTGGGCGGCGCTGCGCGGTGGCGCGCGCGACGCCCGCCGCGCCGACCACCTGGGCGTGATCTTCCAGCAGTTCAACCTGCTGCCCTACCTGACGGTGCTGGACAACGTGCTGCTGCCCTGCCGCTTCTCGCGCCTGCGTGCCGCGCGTTGCGCCGGCTCGCCCCTGGCCGCGGCGCAGTCGCTGCTGGATCGCGTGGCGCTGCCGCGTGCCGACTGGACACGGCGCGCCGATGCGTTGTCGGTGGGCCAGCAGCAGCGCGTGGCCGCGGCGCGCGCGCTGATCGGCGCGCCCGAGCTGGTGATCGCCGACGAGCCCACCAGCGCGCTGGACGCCGCGCTGCGCGAGGATTTCATGGTGCTGCTGCTGGACGCCTGCAACGCCGCCGGCAGCACGCTGGTCTTCGTCAGCCACGACGAGCGCCTGGCCCGGCGCTTCGACCAGCGCCTGTCGCTGCCGCAGCTCAACCGGGCGGCGCTGCCGTCATGAAGGCGCTCCTGCACATCGCTGCGCGCAGCGCCTGGAACCGGCGCGGCACGCTGGCGCTGGTGCTGCTGTCGATCGCGCTGGCCACGGCGCTGTTGCTGGCGCTGGAGCGGCTGCGCACCGACATCCGCAGCAGCTTTTCGCAGGCGGTGAGCGGCACCGACCTGGTGGTGGGCGCGCGCACCGGGCCTGTGCAGCTGATGCTGTACGCCGTGTTCCACGTCGGCGGCGCCACCAACAGCATCCGCATGGACAGCGTGCGCGCCATCGCCGCACACCGCGCCGTGGCCTGGGTCGTGCCCATGGCACTGGGCGATTCGCACCGCGGCCACCCGGTGCTGGGCACCACGCCCGAGTACTTCACGCGTTACGCCTACGGCGACCGCCAGCCGCTGGTGCTGGCCCAGGGCCGCGCCTTTGCCGGCACGCTGGACGGCCTGTACGAGGCGGTGATCGGCGCCGAGGTGGCCAGCGCGCTGGGCTACGGCTTGAACCAGCGCATCACGCTCAGCCACGGCCTGGGCGCTGCGCTGGCGCCTGAGCATGCCGACAAGCCCTTCACCGTGGTCGGCGTGCTGGCGCGCACCGGTACGCCGGTGGACCGCACGGTGCACGTCAGCCTGCAGGCCATCGAGGCCATCCATCTGGACTGGGCCGGCGGCGCGCCGCTGCCGGGCGTCAAGATCCCGGCCGAGTTCGCGCGCAAGTTCGAGCTCGAACCCCAACAGGTGACGGCGGCGCTGGTGGGGCTGAAGAGCCGTGCCGCGGTGTTCGTGGTGCAGCGTTTCGTGGCCGGCTACGAGGCCGAGCCGCTGCTGGCGGTGCTGCCCGGCGTGGCGCTGGACGAACTGTGGGCCGCGGTGGGCCTGGGTGAACGCGCGCTGCTGGCCATCAGCGGCCTGGTGGCGCTGGTCAGCCTGGCGTCGCTGGTGGCGGTGGTGCTGGCCGGCCTGAACGAGCGCCGGCGCGAACTGGCCGTGCTGCGCGCCGTGGGCGCCGGCCCCGGCCACGTGCTGGTGCTGCTGGCGGCTGAGGGCGCGCTGGTCACGCTGGGCGGTGCGCTGCTGGGCCTGCTGGCCGCCGCCGCCGCGGTGCTGCTGGCCGGGCCCTGGGTGCAGGCGCAGTTCGGCATTGCGCTGCAGGCGTCGGCGCCCACGCTGGCGCAGTTGGGCCTGTTCGGCGCCGTGCTGCTGGCGGGTATGCTTGCCAGCCTGGTGCCCGGATGGCGCGCCTACCGCCTGTCGCTGGCCGACGGGCTTTCGCCGAGAACTTGAGAACCGAGGCATCAGCATGACCCGCGCTTCCCTGATCGCCGTCCTGGTGCTGTGCTGCTGTGTCGGTGCCCACGCCCAGGCCAAGGACGGCGTGCCGCTGATGAACAAGCCGCTGGCCGCGCCCAAGCCCGCCGCCGCGGCTGCCGTCCAGCCCTACCGCACCATCAGCTGGGACGCGCTGGTGCCGGCCGACTGGGACCCGTTCAAGGACTTCAAGGGTCTGGATCTGCAGAGCATGGACGACGGCGATCCGCGCGCCATGGAGATGCTCAAGCGCATGCGCGAGATCTGGGACAACGCGCCGGTGAACGCCGCGCTGGTGGGCCAGGCGGTGCGCCTGCCGGGTTTCGTGGTGCCGCTGGAAGACGGCAAGGACGGCATGAAGGAGTTCCTGCTCGTGCCCTACTTCGGCGCCTGCATCCACAGCCCGCCGCCGCCGGCCAACCAGATCGTGCACGTGCTGCCGCGCAAGCCGGCCAAGGGCTTCCGCTCGATGGACCCGGTGTGGATCAGCGGCGTGCTGGCCACCGTCAAGACCGATTCCTACATGGGTGCCGCCGGCTACCGCATCGAGGCGGTGAAGGTGGAACCCTACAGCGAGACGGTGCGCTGATGTCACGGGCCGGGTCGCCGGCGCGCGACCTCACGCGCACCACCTTTGCCGTGCTCTTCATCGGCGCGCTGCTGGCGGCGTCGCTGTGGATCCTGCGGCCCTTCCTGGGGCCGACGATCTGGGCCACGATGATCGTCGTGGCCACCTGGCCGTTGATGCTGCGCATCCAGGCGCGGCTGTGGCGCAAGCGCCCGCTGGCGGTGACGGTGATGACGCTGCTGCTGCTGCTGCTGTTCATCGTGCCGCTGACCATGGCCATCGTGACCATCGTCGAGAACGCCGACCGGCTGGTGGGCTGGGCGCAGCTGGCTTCCACCTACCACCTGCCGGCCACGCCGCCGGCCTGGCTGATCGAGCTGCCGCTGGTGGGCGGCGTGATCGAGCGCGCCTGGGGCCAGGCCACGGCGCTGGGCCTGCGCGAACTGCTGCCGCGGCTGTCGCCCTACGCCGGCGACCTGACGCGCTGGTTTGCCACACAGATGGGTAGCGTCGGCCTGCTGCTGCTGCAGGTGCTGCTGACGGTGGTGATCGCCGCCGTGCTGTACGGCGTGGGCGAAGACGCTGCCGACCACGTGCGCCGCTTTGCCCGCCGGCTGGGCGGCGATCGCGCGGTGGGTGCGGTGACGCTGGCCGCCGGCGCCATCCGCGGCGTGGCGTTGGGCGTGGGCATCACCGCGGCGGTGCAGGCGGTACTGGGCGGCCTGGGCCTGGCCATGGCCGGCGTGCCCTTCGCCGGGCTGCTGACGGCGCTGTGCTTCATGCTGTGCATCGCGCAGATCGGCGTGGTGCCGGTGCTGGTGCCGGCGGCGATCTGGTTGTTCTGGGGTGATCACACTGGCTGGGGCATCTTCCTGCTGGTCTGGGCGGGGGTGGTGTCCACGCTGGACAACGTGCTGCGCCCGCTGCTCATCAAGATGGGGGCCGACCTGCCGCTGCTGCTGATCTTTGCCGGCGTCATCGGCGGGCTGCTGGCCTTTGGCCTGGTGGGCATCTTCGTCGGGCCGGTGGTGCTGGCCGTGGCCTACACGCTGCTGGAAACCTGGATGGGTGAACTGGTGCCGCCGCCGGTTGCAGCTGCCGCACCCGAGGCCAGCAGCGCTGAAGTGTCACCGCCGCCACCCGCCGCCGCGCCCTGAACCGCGCTGCGCGGCCTTCAGCCCGGGTGGGTGATGCGCCGCGCGGCGAAGCAGGCCAGGTCTTCGTCGCGCAGGCCCAGGTAGACCGCCTCGCCCGGCTCGCGGTGGATGTTGACCTTGGCGTTGAAGACGCGGTGGTGCAGCCGGTGCTTGTCCTCGATCTCGAACTGGCTGATGCCGAATTCGCCTGCGCCGGCGCGCGCGCCGGTCAGGTAGCACTGGATGCTGGTGACGCGCGTGCCGGCCAGGGTGACGCCGTCCAGGCGCTTGAGCGGTTCGCGCGTGCGCGCCACGAAACCCATGCTGTCGATGCTGCTGCGCGCGCCGCTGGCGGCGTCGCGCATCGGCGTGTTGAAGCGGCCCACCAGGATCTGCCCCGGCAGCGCGTGCTCGACCATGCGCGCCAGCTCGATCGTCACCTGTCCCACCAGGTAGCTGAAGGCGGTGGGGTTCAGCCCTTCGGACTGGTAGAACTCGTAGTGCGAGCCCACGTGGAAGCAGGCGCGCAGCCGCGGCACGGTGTGCGGCGAGCGCGCCTGTTCGCGCGCCAGCGCGTTGTCGGCCAGGATGAACTGCATCAACTGGTAGAGCTCGACGTTGGCGTCGACGCCGCGCGCGCGGTTCCAGATGTAGAAACCGTCGCCGGTGGTGGTGCGCGCGAAGTTGATGTTGATCTCGCGCCCCAGCAGGATGGCGTAGGCCGAGTTCACCGAGCACGACAGGCTGTTGAGCTGCACCACCTGCTGCAGCGGCGTCAGCAGCGAGAAGCCCACGGCGTCCAGAAGGATCACCGCGCGGTCTTCGACCAGGCGGATGCAGTAGCGCGCCACGATGGCCGCCATGGCCTGCAGGCCCACGCCGCGGCCGGGCTCGAAGGGCAGGGGCAGGTTCAGCGGCAGCAGTTCCAGCGCCGTGGCGGCACGGTCGAAGGCGGCGGCGTCCAGCGGGCCGTCGGTGGCCAGCAGCTGTTCCAGCGTGGCGGCACGCTGCGCCGCTTCGCCCGGGCTGGACGCGGCCTGCACGTATTCGGTGACCAGCGCATGGCGCGCCACCAGCAGCAGCAGGCCGCGCGGCTGCAGCGTCCAGCCGATGACCAGGTTCTCACCCAGGTTCCACAGCGTGTACAGCGCCTGGTCCAGGGCCACGATGTGGGCGCGCGTGTCGGCCTCTGTCTGCCCGGGGGGCAGCGGGTAGGCCATGAATCCGTCGAGCCAGGACTTGCGCCGCGGGGTGTCGTCGCTCAAGGGGTAGCGCCGGTAGTGATTGCCAGCCGAATTTTCGGCCGGCCGGCGCCAGGCTTAACGTTCCGTTACAGCCGCTGTTCCGTGGCTTTTCACCGCAATCGCTGCAGCCAGCCGCGCAGGCGCTCGGCCTGGCTGGCTTCGTTGCGCGCCGCGTGGTGCGCCCGCAGCACCATCAGCCCGCCCTGCAGGTACACGCTGTTGAGCAGCCGGCGCGCGCGGTCGCGGTCCATGCCGGGCCAGCCGGCAATCTCGTCCAGCGCCGCGATCTCGCGCCGCAGCCGGCGCAGCGCCGGGCCCAGCGCACCGGCCAGCAGGCTGGCGTCGGGCGTGAAGCCGGCCGTCAACCGGTAGGCGGCGCGGCCGGCGATGTCGGCCAGCAGCGCCGCCTGGGGCACGTTCAGGGCCAGCGCCACCAGCAGCGGCGGCAGCGGGCGGTAGAAAGAGACCTCGCCCACGCGCTCGGACATCAGGTGTCCCGGCGGGCGCAGCCCGGGGGGCTCGATGCCCACCACCTGCAGGTCGAGGTGGTGTTGCTCCAGCGACTCGATGATGGGCCGCGGCAGGTGGTACAGGCCCTGCTGCGGAAACAGCGTCAGCGGCCACACCAGGCCGCAGTGGCGTATCAGCACCAGCGCGCTTTCACGCTGGCGCATGCACAGCGCCACCACTTCCAGCAGGTCGCCCGGGCGGCGTTCGGTGTGCAGCTGCGACAGCTCGGCGCGCAGCGTGCTGGGCAGCGCGGTGCGCGGGCCGAGCTGGGCAAAGCCGCTGCCGCCGGTTTCGGATTGCATGCGCTCGAAAGCGCTGATCCGCCAAAGCGTGGTGTCGTCGAATTCACGCATGGGGGCCTCCAGGCTGCGCAGTCGACGGCGCCCACAAGCCCTGGGCACCGTCGTCGGCAGCGATTCTGGGCAGGTGCCCCTGCCCACCCTGTGTTCGAGGGTATCGAGGCTGTGGCCGGTGTAACCCGGTGTCTTCGAGGAGCGCGGGCCTGGCTTACTGCCGCCCACGCTCCTGGCCCGCGACGCCGCGCGCGCGCAGCTCGGCCTCGACCTGCGCCGCGTCGGCAAAGTGGATGGCGCCCCAGCCGCAGGCCGCGGCCGAGTGCACGTTGGGCAGGTGGTCGTCGATGAACAGCAGCTGCTCGGGCGGCGCGGCGAAGCGCTGCGCCGCCAGCGCAAAGATGGCCGGGTCGGGCTTGGCCAGCTGCACCCGCGCCGAGAACACGCCGTCGCGGAACCAGCCCACGAAGTCGTGCGCGCGCTCCAGGTGCTGGGCGTAGGGCTCGGGCATGTTGGACAGGAAGTACAGCGCGTGGCCGGCGTCGCGCAGGCGGCGCAGCAGGCCCACCGTGGCGGCGATGGGCTGCAGCTCGTGTGGCACGCCGTCGACCACGCGCTGCACCTCGTGCGCGGTCAGCCCGGTGCGCGCGGCGATGCGCGCCACCAGCTCGGGCACGGTCACACTGCCGCGGTCGAACTCGCCCCAGTCGCCGCCATAGCCCTGGAAGAACTGCTGCGCCCAGTGCACGGCGCTGGGTTCGTCGCGCGCCACCTCGGGCAGTTCGCGGCGCAGCAGCCGCGGCGGGTGCCAGTGGAAGAGCACGCCGCCGAAATCGAACACGATGTTCATGCGCGCAGGCGCGCCAGCAGCCCGGCGGTAGAGGCGTCCAGGCCGCTGGCGTCGCCCGAGTGCAGGCGCGGCAGCAGCGCGCCGCACAAGGCCTTGCCCAGCTCCACGCCCCATTGGTCGAAGCTGTTGATGCCCCAGATCGCACCGCTGGTGTAGACGCGGTGCTCGTACAGCGCGATCAGCGCGCCCAGGGCCCGCGGCGTCAGCGCGTCCAGCAGCAGCGTGGTGCTGGGCCGGTTGCCGGGGAAGCTGCGGTGTTGCGCCAGCACGTCGGGCGCACAGGCCGCCGCGGCAGGTGCGGCCTCAGCGGCGGCCTGCGCGGACGTCTTCCCCAGCATCAGCGCCTGGCTTTGCGCCAGGCAGTTGGCCAGCAGCATCCGGTGCTGCTCGGCCAGCGTGTGGCTGGCGTGGCGCACGGCGATGAACTCCACCGGCGTCACGTCGGTGCCCTGGTGCAGCATCTGGAAATAGGCGTGCTGGCCGTTGGTGCCCGGCTCGCCCCAGACCACCGGGCTGGTGCCATAGGGCAGGGGCGCGCCGTCCACGTCCACGCGCTTGCCGTTGCTTTCCATTTCCAGCTGTTGCAGGTAGGCCGGCAGGCGCCGCAGGCCCTGGTGGTAGGGCGCCACGCTGCGGCTGGCAAAGCCGTGGAAGTTGCGATACCACACGTCCAGCAGACCCAGCAGCACCGGCAGGTTGCGCGCCAGCGGCGCCGTTGCAAAGTGCTGGTCCATGGCGTGAGCGCCGGCCAGCAGCTCGCGGAAATGTTCGGCGCCCACGGCGATGGCGATGGGCAGGCCGATGGCGCTCCACAGCGAATAGCGCCCGCCCACCCAGTCCCAGAAGCCGAAGCAGCGCGTGATGCCGAAAGCCGCGGCCGCCTGCACGTTGGTGGTGCTGGCGACGAAGTGGTGGCCGATGTGGGCGCCGCCGTGGCTCAGGAACCAGTCGCGCGCGGCGTACGCGTTGGCCATGGTCTCTTGCGTGGTGAAGGTCTTGCTGGCCACGATGAACAGCGTCTTGCGCGGGTCCAGCGCGCGCAGCAGCGGCGCGATGTCGTGGCCGTCGACGTTGCTCACGAAGTGCAGCCGGCGCAGCGGCCCGGTATAGGCATCGAGCGCGGCCACCACCATCTGCGGCCCCAGGTCGCTGCCGCCGATGCCGATGTTGACGATGTCGGTGAAGGCGGCGTCGAAGCGCACCTGCTCGGCGTAGGACAGCATGTCGCCCAGCACCTGCTGCACCTGCTCGCTGAAAGGGCCTTCGCCGGGTGGCGCGCGCAGCGCGGTGTGCAGCACGGCGCGACCCTCGGTGGGGTTGGCGATGGCGCCGGCCAGCAGCGCGTCGCGGCGTGCTTCCAGGTCGCATTCGCGCGCCAGGTCCAGCAGGAAGTGCAGCGTGGCCGTGTCCAGCAGGTTCTTGCTGAGGTCGGCAAAGACCTCGGGCGCCTCGAAGGACAGCCCGGCAAAACGGCCCGGGTCGCGGCCGAAGGCCTCGCGCAGGTCGAAATCGCGGCCATGCGCCTGGTAGTGGCCGGCCAGCGCGGCCCAGGCCTCGGTCTTGTCGCAGCGCAGTGTCATGCTTGCAGCTCCCGTATCAGGTGGTCCAGTTTGGCGGCGTCCACGGCAAAGGCGCGTATGCCTTCAGCCAGCTTCTCGGTGGCCATGGCGTCCTCGTTCAAAGCCCAGCGGAAGCTGCGCTCGTCGTGGTGCACGGCGGGCAGGTCCAGGCTGCGGGCCGTGGCGGGGTCCAGCGCGCGCGCCACCGGCGCGTCGGCGGCCTGCAGCGCGGCCAGCAGTTCGGGGCTGATGGTCAGCAGGTCGCAGCCGGCCAGCGCCAGGATCTGGCCGGTGTTGCGAAAGCTCGCGCCCATCACCTCGGTGGCGATGCCGTGGCGCTTGTAGTGGCGGTAGATGGCCGCCACCGATTGCACGCCGGGGTCGGCCGCGCCGGCGCGCGCGGCCTCGTCCCAGGCGGCGCCGGCAGCCTTCTTGTGCCAGTCGTAGATGCGGCCGACGAAGGGCGAGATCAGCGTCACCCCGGCGTCGCCGCAGGCCACCGCCTGGCAGAAGGAGAAGAGCAGCGTCAGGTTGCAGTGGATGCCTTCGCGTTCCAGCACTTGTGCCGCGGCGATGCCTTCCCAGGTGGCGGCCAGCTTGATGAGCACGCGCTCGCGGACTATGCCCGCGGCCTGGTAGAGCGCGATCAGGCGGCGCGCGCGCGCCACGCTGGCGGCGGTGTCGAAGGACAGGCGCGCGTCGACCTCGGTGCTGACGCGGCCGGGCACGACCTTCAGGATCTCCATCCCGAAGCGCACCAGCACCGCGTCGACGACGGCCTCCAGCCCGGCACCGGCCTGCGCCTGCACGGCCTCGCGCAGCAGCGGCGCGTAATCGGGCTGCTGCACCGCCTTCAGAATCAGCGACGGGTTGGTGGTGGCGTCGCGCGGCGCAAACTGCGCCAATTGCCTGAAGTTGCCGGTGTCGGCCACCACCACCGTGTACTGCCGGAGCTGATCGAGCTGGTTCATCGCGCCTGTGTCGACAAGGGGGAAACCCGCATTAGAACCGAGCGCGACCCCATCGAGTGGCGCCCGGCGCGGGCGCTCGTGGCCGCGTTGACAGCGCCGGCCCGGCCTGCGAAGGTGCGCCCAGCGTGAACACCCTGGCCCTGGCACCCGCCCCCCGCGGCAGCGCATCCGCCACGCTGGAGCAATGCCTGTTGCTGGCCGCGCTGTTGCACCTGTGGCTGGTGGTGGCATTGGGCAGCGCGCCGCCCGGCACGGCGGCACCGGGGCAGGGCGTGTGGGGCAGCATCAACGTCACCCTGCGCGGCCCGGCCGCGGGCCCGCCGGCCGAAGTGCAGCCACCAGCGCCGCCGCTGCAGCCCAGCGGCCCGGCTGGCACCGCACCCGACCCGCGCTGGGGCGGCGTGGTGCGCGAGCCCGCAGCGCCCGCCGTGGCCGCACCCGAGCTGCCCGGCGCCGCGCGCCTGGGCCAGTGGGCCGCGCAGCCGGCGGCGCCGGCCCCCCCGCCCTTGGCCAGCCTGCCGGCGCTGGCGCCCGCGGCCACCCTGTCGCCCTTTCCGCCTTTACCCGACCTGGCGCCCCTGCCCCCGCCGCCGCCTGGGCGCGTGCTGGAAGAGCGCGCCGCCCCGCTGCCTCCGCCACCCCCACCCGAGCCACCCGCGCCGCCGGCCGAGCGCCGGTTCGAGGCGCCCGCCGTCCGCCCGGCCGCCACCGCGGTGGCGCCGCTGCCGCGTCTGGATGCGGTGACCAGCGCAGTGCCGCCTGCCGCGTTGCCCGCGCTGGCCCCGGCGCTGGCCGAGCCGTTGCCCGAGCCGGGGCCGGCCCCGGTGGAAGCCCCTGCGCCGGTGCTGCGCCAACTGGGCAGTGCGCTGCCGGCCGCTGCCACCAGCACCGCAGCGCCGCTGGCACGTCAGGAATTGCTGTCGGTGCCCGCGGCGCTGCCCGGCCTGCCCACGGCCGGCCCGCCGCTGGCGGCGCCGCTGGCCCCCGACGCCGGCCCGCGCCTGGGTCACGACGTGGCCACGGTGCCGTCGGCGCCGGCCAGCGCGCCGCGCCTCAACCTGGAACTGCCGCGCGCCCGCGGTGGCCAGCTGTCGCGCCACGGCAGCACTGGCGCACTGCCCGTGCTGCCGCGCCCGCCCGATCTGCCCGACAAACTGGGCCAGGACATCGGCAAGGCGGCGCGCGACGACTGCCGCAAGGCCTATGAGGGCATGGGCGTGCTGGCGGTGTTGCCCCTGGCCGTGGATGCGCTGCGTAAAGACGGCTGCAAGTGGTAGGCATGGAAGGAAACCCCGGGTAGGGCCATCGCTGTGTGCAATGCACAATGATTTGAGTACCCCCATCAATAACGCCAGGAGACGAGAACTTGAAGTGGCAACCCAAGACCTGCTGGATCCTCGCCCTGCCGCTGCTGGCCGCAGGCTGCGGCGGTGACGACCCTGTATACGACGTGTCTGCGCTGCCGGCCGGCGTCACCCAGCACAGCAACACCAGCTACCCGGCCACCACGGTGGGCACGGGCGCCACGGCAGCGTCGCAGGATCTGCTCACCGGCGGCATCGGCAAGGCCGGTTTGGGCACGACGGCGCCGCCGGCCTATGCCGACGCGGCCAACCCCACGGCGGCCGAACTGCGGCGCAACGCGCTGCACTCGAATTACCGCGCCATCCTTGATCCCAGCGCCAACGGCGGCTATGGCCGGCTGTACGGCCCCAACATCGACAACAACGGTGCCGACACCCTGGGCGATGGCCTGATCCCGGGCAAGGAGTACATCGCCTCCATCGACGACGGCAGCGGCAACAAGCGTGTCGTGGTGGCGGTGCAGATCCCCGCCAACTTCGACACCGCCAACCCCTGCATCGTGGCCGGGCCCTCGTCGGGCTCGCGCGGCGTGTACGGCGCCATCGGCACGGCCGGCGAATGGGGCCTGAAGCGCCGCTGCGCCGTGGCGCTGACCGACGCCGGCAAGGGCGTGGGCCTGTACGACCCCACCGACGACACCGTCAACCAGATCGACGGCACGCGCACCACGCGCACGCTGGCCGGCGCGCTGAACTTCTTTGCCGCCAACATCACCGACGCGGCGCGCGCCACCTTCAACGCCGCCTTCCCCAACCGGCTGGCGCTCAAGCACGCGCATTCGCAGCAGAACCCCGAAAAGGACTGGGGCAGCGACACGCTCATCAGCATCCAGTACGCCTTCCATGCGCTGAACCAGGAATTGGGCGAGCAGGCGCCCGACGGCAGCGGCAAGCTCAAGCGCTTCACGCCGGCCAACACGGTGGTGATCGCGGCCTCGGTGTCCAACGGCGGTGGCGCCGTGCTGCGCGCGGCCGAGCAAGACGTCGATGGTCTGATCGACGGCGTGGTGGCCACCGAGCCCAACGCCCAGCCCAACACCACCGCGGGCTACGGCGTGGCGGTGGGTGGAACGCCAGCGACTCTCTATGGCAAGCCGCTGATCGACGTCTTCACCGTCGCCAACATCTACCAGCCCTGCGCCGCGCTGGCGCCCAGTGTGACCATGACCGAGTTGACGGCCACAGGAGCGCTGCCCACCTACAACTTCATCGCGGCCGCCGGCATGACGGCACGCGCCACCAACCGCTGCGCGGCCCTGGCCGCGCGCGGCCTGGTCACCGGCATCACCACTGCCGATCAGGCCACCAACGCGCTGCAGAAGCTGCGCGACTACGGCTACACGGCCGACAACGACACCATGCACAACGCCCATTACGCGCTGGGCAACGCGCCCATCATTGCGATGATGTACACCAACGCGCACGGCCGTTTCGGCCTGACCGACAACCTGTGCAGCATGAGCATGGCGCAGGTCAACGGCGCCGATGGCGTGGTGGTTCCGGTCACACCCAACACCAAGGCGCAGATCTTTGCGGCGGGCAATGGCACGGCCAACGGCGCGCCGGCCACGCCGGTGGTCAACAACTCGGTGGGCGGCGCGCGCAGCTGGCAGTGGGCGGTATCGCCCACCAGCGGCACGACCGACCTGGGCCTGGACAGTGCGTTGTGCCAGCGCGCCCTGGTCACCGGCAAGAACCCGGTCAGCGACACCGCGCTCACGGCTGCCACCACCCCCACGCTGGTTGACAGCCAGCGCGTGCAGGCCGGCATTGCCGAGGTGCTGCTCAACGGCAACCTGCGCGCCAAGCCCACGCTCATCGTCGCCGGTCGCAGCGATGCACTGGTGCCCGTCAACCACGCGTCACGCGCCTACGTGGCCTTCAACAGCAAGGTCGAAGGCGCGGCCAGCCAGGTGCGCTATGTCGAGGTCGAGAACGCCCAGCATTTCGACACCTTCCTCCCATTCGCCGGCTTCGACACCCGCTTCGTGCCGCTGCACCCCTACTTCAACCGCGCCATGGATGCCATGTGGGCCAGGCTGAAGTCCGGCACGGCGCTGCCGCCCAGCCAGGTGGTGCGCACGACGGTGCGCGGCGGCACGCCCGGCTCGGCGCCGGCGCTGTCGGCCTCGCAGGTGCCCAACTTCAAGGCCGACCCGGCGGCCGGCGACCAGATCGTCATCGGCGCGGGCAACGTGCTGGGCGTGCCCAACTGAGCGCGCATTCGTGCGGCGTCGCGACCCTGCTGCCGGCCCCGCCGGCAGCGGATGACGAGACGGCAGAACCGGCAAGCGCATGAGCACCGACTACATCCTGGAAACGCGGCAACTCACGAAGGAGTTCCGCGGCTTCGTGGCCGTCAGCCAGGTCGACCTGCGCGTGCGCCGCGGCAGCATCCACGCGCTCATCGGCCCCAACGGCGCCGGCAAGACCACCTGCTTCCACCTGCTGACCAAGTTCCTGCGGCCCAGCTCGGGCCAGATCCTGTTCGAGGGCGAGGACATCACCGCCGACACCCCGGCGCGCATCGCGCGGCGCGGCATCATCCGCTCGTTCCAGATCTCGTCGGTTTTCCCGCACCTCACGGTGCTCGAGAACGTGCGCGTGGCACTGCAGAGCCGCCTGGCCGGTTCGTTCCAGTTCTGGCGCTCCGAGCGCTCGCTCGACAAGCTGAATGACCGCGTGCTGGAGCTGCTGCGCGAGGTCGACCTCGAGCAATACGCCGGCCTCACCGCGGTGGAGCTGAGCTACGGCCGCAAGCGCGCGCTCGAGATCGCCACCACCCTGGCGATGGAGCCCAAGCTGATGCTGCTGGACGAGCCCACGCAGGGCATGGGCCTGGAAGACGTGGACCGCATCCGCCAGCTCATCAAGCGCGTGGCCGCCAGCCGCACCGTGCTGATGGTGGAGCACAACATGAGCGTGGTGGCCAGCATCGCCGACACCATCACCGTGCTGCAGCGCGGCGCCACGCTGGCCGAGGGGCCGTACGAAGAGGTGTCGCGCAACCCGGCGGTGATCGAGGCCTACATGGGCAGCGCCGATGCCCAATTGAAGGGGCCCCACTGATGGCATCCCCGATGCTCGAGATCGCCGGCCTGCACGGCTGGTACGGCGAATCGCACGTGCTGCACGGCATGGAACTGCAGGTGGCCGAGGGCGAGGTGATCACGCTGCTGGGGCGCAATGGCGCCGGCCGCACCAGCACGCTGCGCGCCATCATGGGCCTGATCGGCAGCCGCAAGGGCTCGATCAAGGTGCGCGGCACCGAGACCATAGCCATGCCCACGCACCACATCGCGCGCATGGGCGTGGGCTACTGCCCCGAGGAGCGCGGCATCTTCGCCAGCCTGTCGGCCGAAGAGAACCTGATGCTGCCGCCGCGCCTGGGCGAAGGCGGCATGAGCCTGGACGCGATCTACGCCATGTTCCCCAACCTGAAAGAGCGCGCGCACAGCCAGGGCACGCGGCTGTCGGGTGGCGAGCAGCAGATGCTGGCCGTGGCGCGCATCCTGCGCACCGGCGCGCGCCTGCTGCTGCTGGACGAGATGTCCGAGGGCCTGGCGCCGGTGATCGTGCACAAGCTGGCCGAGATGGTGGGCATGCTGCGCGGCCAGGGCTACACCATCGTCATGGTCGAACAGAACTTCCGCTTTGCCGCGCCGCTGGCCGACCGCTTTCTGGTGGTCGAGCACGGCCAGGTGATCCAGCAATTCACGCAGGCCGAACTGCCGTCGCGCATGGAGCGGCTGCACGAGTACCTGGGCGTGTGAACACGCCGTTCTCTCACCCGCCACCCATTCCACCAACACATCAGGAGACGACATGAAACTCAGCAAGCTCACCCGCGCCCTGGCACTGGCCACGGCCACCCTGGCCGCTGCCACCGTCACCCCGGCCCAGGCCCAGATCTCGGGCGACGTGATCAAGATCGGCATCATCACCGACATGGCCGGTGTCTATGGCGACATCGACGGCATGGGTGGCGTCGAGGCCATCCGCATGGCGGTGGCCGATGCCGGCGATATCAGCGGCAAGAAGGTCGAGGTGCTCTACGCCGAACACCAGAACAAGGCCGACGTGGCCGCGGCCAAGGCGCGCGAGTGGTTCGACACCCAGGGCCTGGACATGCTGGTGGGCGGCACCAACTCGGCCACCGCGCTGGCCATGGCCAAGGTGGCGTCCGAGAAGAAGAAGCCCTTCCTCGTGGTCGGTGCCGCAAGCTCGGCGCTGACCAACGACCAGTGCAACCCCTACACCGTGCACTGGGCCTACGACACGGTGGCGCTGGCCAAGGGCACCGGCAATGCGGTCGTCAAGCAGGGCGGCAAGAGCTGGTTCTTCCTGCAGGCCGACTACGCCTTCGGCGCCGCGCTGCAGGCCGACGTGTCCACCGTGGTCAAGGCCGCCGGCGGCACCGTGGTCGGCACCGTCAAGCACCCGCTGTCGGCCAGCGATTTCTCGTCTTTCCTGCTGCAGGCGCAGGCCAGCAAGGCGCAGATCCTGGGCATGGCCAACGCCGGTGGCGACACCATCAACACCATCAAGGCGGCCAACGAATTCGGCGTCACCAAGACGATGAAGCTGGCCGGGCTGCTGGTGTTCATCAACGACATCCACTCGCTCGGGCTCAAGACCACGCAGGGCATGTACCTCACCGACAGCTGGTACTGGAACCAGAGCGCCGAATCGCGCGCCTGGGCCCGCAGGTTCTTCGAGAAGTTCAAGCGCATGCCTTCATCCGTGCAGGCGGGCGACTACTCGGCGGCGCTGCAGTACCTGAAGGCGGTCAAGGCCACCGGCACCGACGACGCCGACAAGGTGCTGGCGCAGATGCGCAAGACGCCGATCAACGACGTCTTTGCCAAGGGCGGCTTCATCCGCGCCGACGGCCGCATGGTGCACGACATGTACCTGATGCAGGTGAAGACGCCGCAGCAGTCCACCGAGCCCTGGGACTACTACAACGTGGTCGAGACCATGAAGGGCGAGGCGGCGTGGACGACCAAGGCCGATTCCAAGTGCGCAGCCTGGAAATGACCCCCCCCGAAGCGGCCTGCGGCCGCCTCCCCCCCGGGGGGGCGCCGCCAGCGGCCCGGCAGAGCCGGTTCCGCGGCGTCCGCTGGGTCGCGTCGCGGTCCTAGTCCAGAGCGACATCCCATGGAGATCTTCGGCATCCCCTTGCAGGCCTTCCTGGGCCAGCTGCTGCTTGGCTTGGTGAATGGCTCGTTCTACGCCATCCTGAGCCTGGGCCTGGCGGTGATCTTCGGCCTGCTGGGGATCGTCAACTTTGCCCATGGCGCGCTCTACATGATGGGCGCCTACGTCGCCTGGCTGGCGATGGAGAAGTTCGAGATCGGCTTCTGGTGGGCGCTGCTGCTGGCGCCGCTGGTGGTGGGCGCCATCGGCGTGGTGATCGAGCGCACGCTGCTCAAGCGCCTGTACAACATCGACCCCATCTACGGCCTGCTGCTGACCTTCGGGCTGGCGCTCATCGCCGAGGGCGTGTTCCGTGACCAGTTCGGCGTCTCGGGCCAGCAGTACGCGGTGCCCGATCTGCTGCAGGGCGCCACCGACCTGGGCTTCATGGTGCTGCCCAACTACCGTGGCTTCGTCGTCTTCGCCTCGCTGCTGGTGTGCCTGGTGACCTGGTGGACGATAGAGCGCACGCGGCTGGGCAGCTACCTGCGCGCCGGCACCGAGAACCCCAAGCTCGTGCAGGCCTTCGGCATCAACGTGCCGCTGATGGTGATGCTGACCTACGGCGCCGGCGCCGGCCTGGCCGCGCTGGCCGGCGTGCTGGCCGCGCCGGTGATACAGATCACGCCACTGATGGGCAGCAACCTGATCATCGTGGTCTTCGCGGTGGTGGTGATCGGCGGCATGGGCTCGATCCTGGGCTCCATCCTCACCGGCCTGATGCTGGGCCTCATCGAAGGCCTGACCAAGGTGTTCTATCCCGAGGCCTCGAGCATCGTCGTCTTCGTCATCATGGCCATCGTGCTGATGGTGCGGCCGGCCGGGCTGTTTGGAAGAGAACCCTGATGGACGCGCTGCAAGACACCCTTCAGCGCCGCGCGCGCTGGGCCTGGCTGGCGGGGCTGGCGCTGCTGCTGGCCGCGCCCTTCATCGGCCTGTACCCGATCTTCATCATGAAGGCGCTGTGCTTCGCGATCTTTGCCTGCGCCTTCAACCTGCTGCTCGGCTACACCGGCTTGCTGTCCTTCGGCCACGCCGCCTACCTGGGCGCGGCGGCCTATTTCACCGGCTGGCTGGTCAAGGAAGCCGGCTTCTCGCCCGAGCTGGGCGTGCTGGCCGGCATGCTGGGTGCCGGAGCCATCGGCCTGGTGGTCGGCCTCATTGCCATCCGCCGCCAGGGCATCTACTTCGCGATGATCACGCTGGCAATGGCGCAGATGGTCTACTTCGTCTGGCTGCAGGCCCCGTTCACCGGCGGTGAGGACGGCCTGCAGGGCGTGCCGCGCGGCCACCTGTTCGGTTTCATCCCGCTGGCCAGCGACCTGGCCATGTACTACGTCGTGCTGGCGATCTTCGTCGCCGTGTTCCTGGCCATCGTGCGCATCGTGCACTCGCCCTATGGCCAGGTGCTCAAGGCCATCCGCGAGAACGAGCCGCGCGCCATCTCGCTGGGCTACGACGTCGGCCGCTACAAGCTGCTGGCCTTCGTGCTGTCCACCATGCTGGCCGGGCTGGCCGGCTCGCTCAAGACCCTGGTGCTGGGCTTCGCCACGCTGTCCGACGCGCACTGGTCGCTGTCGGGCGAGGTGGTGCTGATGGCCCTGCTGGGCGGCATGGGCACCTTCGCCGGCCCGGTGGTGGGCGCGTTCACGATCATCGGGCTGCAGAACTACCTGGCCGACCGCGTGGGCGCGTGGGTCACGGTGATCATCGGCGCGATCTTCGTCGTCTGCGTGGTTGGCTTCCGCAGCGGTTTCGTGGGCGAACTGCTGGCCTGGCAGAAGCGGCGGCTGACCAAGAAGGACTGAAACGGCCGATCAGCTGATCAGCAGCGCCCGGAAGTCGTTGACGTTGGTGAAGGTCGGCCCCGGCACCACCAGGTCGCCCAGGGGCTGGAAAAAGCCGTAGGCGTCGTTGCGGTCCAGCAGCTCGGCCGGCTTCAGGCCCAGCGCCCGCGCCCGCGCCAAGGTGCTGGGGGTGACGATGGCGCCGGCGTTCTCTTGCAGGCCGTCGATGCCGTCGGTGTCGGCGGCCAGCACGTGCACGCCGGGTTCGCCCTGCAGCGCGATGGCGCAGCCCAGCAGGAACTCGGTAGCCCGGCCGCCGCGGCCACCCTTGGCGCGCACGGTCACCGTGGTTTCGCCGCCGGACAAGATGACGCAGGGCCGTGCAAAGGGCTGGCCGCGCCGCGCCACGGCGCGCGCCAGCGCGGCGTGCACCTTGCCCACCTCGCGGCTTTCGCCCTCGATCTCGTCGCTCAGGATGTGCGCGTCCAGCCCATGGGTGCGCGCCAGCGCGGCGGCGGCCTCCAGGCTTTGCTGGGGCGTGGCCACCATGTGCACTTCGTGGCCGGCAAACACCGCGTCGCCCGGCTTGGGCGTCTCGAAGGCGCCGCTTTCCAGGCCGGCACGCGCCGCAGCGGGCAGGGCGATGCCGTAGCGCGCGCAGAGGGCCAGCGCGTCGGCGCAGGTGCTGGCGTCGGGCACGGTGGGGCCGCTGGCGATGATGCCCGGCGCGTCGCCCGGCACGTCGCTGATGAGCAGCGTGACCACCCGTGCCGGTGCGCACAGCGCGGCCAGGCGCCCGCCCTTGATGGCGCTGAGGTGCTTGCGCACGCAGTTCATCTCGTCGATGGCCGCGCCGCTGGCCAGCAGGGCCTTGTTCACCGCCTGCTTGTCGGCCAGGCTCAGGCCGGGGGCGGGCAGGGTCAGCAAGGACGAACCGCCACCGGAGATCAGGCACAGCACCAGGTCGTCGGACGTCAGGCCACGGGCCAGCGCCGCGATGCGCTGCGCCGCCTGCAGGCCGGCGGCGTCGGGCACGGGGTGCGCGGCCTCGACCACCTGGATGCGCCCCGGCTGCGCGCGGTAGGCCGGCGGTACATGGTCGTAGCGCGTGACCACCAGGCCGCTGAGCGGCGCGGCGGCCGGCCAGGCGGCGTCCAGCGCCGCGGCCATGGCGCCACCGGCCTTGCCGGCGCCCAGCACCAGGGTGCGGCCCTTCGCGGGGTCGGGCGGTGGCGGCAGATAGGCGGCCAGGCAGTGCGCCGGCAGTGCGCGCTGCACCGCGGCGTCGTAGAGCGCGCGCAACAGGGCGCGCGGGTCTTGCGCCAGGCTCATGGCGCGGCGGCTTCCAGGGGCGGCGGCCCGCCGTGCAGGCGCTGTCGCAAGGCCAGCACGGCGTCGGGCACGGCGCGGCTCAGGCGGTCCACGGTCTCGGGGTTGTCCAGGTCCTCGGGCTCATCGGTCGGGGGCAGGTCCACGCCCTCGAGCCCACCGCCCAGTTGCAGCAGCGGTGCCTGCGCCGGGTCCAGCCAGGCGTCACCCCAGGCCTCGGGCATCAGATCCACGGCCTGCAGGAAGCCGGCGCACCAGTCGCGCGCGTCGGCCCATTCGCGCGCGCCCTGCTCGGCGATGCTGAAGATGGGTTCCCAGGCGGCCGGCGCGTTCTGGAACTGGTCGCCAAGATGGCGCAGATGGCGCAGCAGCAGCACCACCGTGGCCTTGCGCTGGCGCTTGCTGGCAAAGGGCGCGGCCTCTTCGTTGCCGCCGGGGCCGTCGCCGCCCCAGACCCAGGGCAGCCAGTCGGCGGTGCCCAAGGTGGCCAGCACCTGCGGCGGGCCGGCCTGCAGCGCGGACAGGAAGCCGTCCACGCCGTCCAGCGTCATCACGCCGTCGGTGGGCAGGGTCTGCAGCAGCTGGTCCAGGCCGTCGATCTCGGCCGCGGTGAGCGGGGTCAGGGGCGATGCGGGGTCGAAGCGGGGGTAGTCCAAGCGGCGTGGTCCGGGTGGGTGTGGGGAAGGAGGTGGCCTGGCGTCAGGCCTCAGGCGGCGCACAGGCGCAGGCGGGCGTCGCCCACGGCGACCTCGTCGCCGGCGCGCAGCTTGCGCCCGCGGCGCGCTTCGGGCTGGCCGTTGACCAGCACCGTGCCGCCCGTGGCCAGCATCTTGGCTTCGCCGCCACTGCCGGCCAGGCCGCTGGCCTTGAGCAGCGCGGCCAGCGTGATGTGATCGCCGCGCAGGGCGAAGTCGGTGGTCGGCATGGGCGCATTGTCGCGCTGCCCGGCGCGCGAGAATGCCCGCCATGACCCCGAACCCCGAGCCGCGTGCCGACACCGCCATCCACAGCCCGCAGCCCGTCCTCGTCTGGGACGCGCCGGTGCGCGTCTTCCACTGGCTCATGGTGCTGTGCTTTGCCGGCGCCTGGATCACCTCCGAGGCCGATGACTGGCGCCTGCTGCACGTGACCCTGGGCTACACCCTGGGCGGGCTGGTCGCCTTCCGTCTGCTGTGGGGCGTGGTGGGCACGCGCCACGCGCGCTTTGCCAGCTTCGTGCGTGGGCCGGGCGCCGTGCGGGGCTACCTGATGTCGATGCTGCGCGGCCAGCCCGAACACCACACCGGCCACAACCCGGCCGGCGCGCTGGCCATCGTGGCGCTGCTGGCGCTGGGCGCGGTGATGGCGGGCAGCGGCTGGGCCAAGTCATCGGACCTGGGCGGCGACTGGATGGAAGACCTGCACGAAGGCGCCGCCGTGGTGATGCTGCTGGTGGTGGGCGTGCACCTGGCCGGCGTGGTGGCGGGCAGCCTGGCGCACCGCGAGAACCTGGTGCGCGCCATGTTCAGCGGCCGCAAGCTCGGCAGCCCGGCCGAGGCTATCGCCCGCGCCTGGCGTGCCGTGGCGGTGATCCTGCTGGTGGCCGTGCTGGGCTTCTGGTGGCTGCAGTGGCAGGCCGCGCCCAGCGGGCTGCTGCCGGGTGTGCAGGCCGAGGATGGCGATGGCGAGCGCGGCGGCAAGGGCCGGCGCGGCCGCGACCGCGACCGCGACGACGACGATTGACGGCGCCGCGGCGCCCGCAACAGGAGACGCGCATGAACCCACCCCGTTCCGCCCTCATCGTCGGCGCCGGTGACGCCACTGGCGGCGCCATCGCCCGCCGCTTTGCGCGCGAGGGCTACGTCACCTGCGTCACGCGGCGCCAGGCCGACAAGCTGGAGCCGCTGCTTCAGTCCATTCGCGATGCCGGTGGCCAGGCCCATGGCTTCGGCTCGGACGCGCGCGACGAGGCCGCGGTGGCGGCGCTGGTGGCGCAGATCGAGCGCGACATCGCGCCGCTGGAGGTGGTGGTGTTCAACATCGGCGCCAACGTGCGCTTTGCCGTCACCGACACCACCGAGCGCGTCTACCGCAAGGTCTGGGAGATGGGCGCGCTGGCCGGCTTTCTGGTGGGGCGCGAGGCGGCGCGCGCCATGCTGCCGCGCGGCCGCGGCACCATCCTCTTCACCGGCGCCACCGCCAGCCTGCGCGGCGGCGCCGGCTACAGCGCCTTTGCCGGCGCCAAGCATGCGCTGCGCGCGCTGGCGCAAAGCCTGGCGCGCGAGCTGGGGCCGCAGGGCATACACGTGGCACACGTGGTGATCGACGGCGCCATCGACACCGCCTTCATCGCGCAGAATTTCCCGCAGCGCTACGCGCTGAAAGACCGCGACGGCATCCTCGACCCCGAAGACATCGCGCAGGCCTACTGGCAGCTGCATTGCCAGCGCCGCAGCGCCTGGACGCACGAGATGGATCTGCGGCCGTGGATGGAATCCTTCTGATCGAGAGGCAAACATGCAAGACAACACCATCGAGTTCTTCTTCGACTTCGGCAGCCCCACCAGCTACCTGGCGCACACGCAGCTGCCGCGCATCGCGCGCGAGACCGGGGCCACGCTGGTCTACCGGCCCATGCTGCTGGGCGGTGTCTTCAAGGCCACCGGCAACGCCAGCCCGGTGGCGGTGCCGGCCAAGGGCCGCTGGATGGGGCAGGACATCGCGCGCTGGGCGCAGCGCTGGGGCGTGCCCTTCAGCTTCAACCCCCATTTCCCGATCAACACCCTGATGCTGATGCGCATCGCCGCGGGCCTGCGGCTGCGCCAGCCGGATGAGCTTGCGCGCTACGCCGACGCCGTGTTCGCGGCGCTGTGGGTGGCGCCGCGCAAGCTCGACGAACTGGAGGTGCTGGCCGACGCGCTGCAGCAGGCCGGCCTGGACGCCCCCGCGCTGCTGGCGTTGGCGCTGGACACCGAGGTCAAGGCGGCGCTGCTGTTCGCCACCGAAGAAGCCGTGGCGCGCGGCGTGTTCGGCGCGCCTACCTGCTTTGTAGGCGGCGAGATGCACTTCGGCCAGGACCGTTTGGACTTCGTGCGCGAGGCCGCGCTGCGCCAGGTCTAGGCGACTGCCTGCGCCGGCTGGCGGCCGGCCGCGCGCACCCGCCACAGCAGCCACAGCGCGATGCCCAGGTTCAGCAGGTTCCAGGCGATGCCGTTGACGAAAGCCGCGTCGTAGCTGCCGGTCAGGTCGAACACCTTGCCCGACATCCAGCCGCCCAGCGCCATGCCCAGCAGCGTGGCCATCAGCACCGTGCCCACGCGTGCGCCGGCCTCGGCCGGGGGGAAATACTCGCGCACGATGATCGCGTAGCTGGGCACGATGCCGCCCTGGAACAGCCCGAACAGCGCCGAGATCAGGTACAGCGAGGCCAGCCCGTCGAAGGGGATGAACAGCAGCAGCGCCAGGCCCTGCAGCACCGATCCCAGCAGCAGCGTGCGCAGGCCGCCGATGCGGTCGCAGACCAGGCCCGAGACGATGCGGCTGACGATGCCGCAGGCCAGCATCAGGCTCAGCATCTCGGCGCCGCGCGCTGCGCCGTAGCCCAGGTCGCCGCAGTAGGCCACGATGTGCACCTGCGGCATGGCCATGGCCACGCAGCAGGCCACGCCGGCCACGCTGAGCAGCGCCTGTGCCTGGTTGAGGCTCAGGCCGAAGGGCCGGGTCGAGGTCTGCACCGCCTGGCCCGGCCGCGGCGGCGCCGCCACCGCGGCCGGCGGCCGCGGGCGCATCAGCAGCGCCAGCAGCGGCAGCGTCAACAGGCAGAAGATGCCCAGGCCCACGTAGGTGGCGCGCCAGCCGTGGGTGGCCACGAAGTGCTGCACGATGGGTGGCCAGATGGCGCCGGCCAGGTAGTTGCCGCTGGCGCAGATGGCCACCGCGATGCCGCGTCGGCGCACGAACCACAGCGAGGTGTCGGCCACCAACGGCGCAAAGGTGGCGGCGCTGCCGCAGGCGCCCAGCAGCACACCGTGCAGCAGCGCAAACGCCGTCAGGCTACCCGCCAGGCCGGCCAGGATGTAGCCGCCGCCCAGCCCGGCCGCGCCCAGCAGCAGCGGCACGAACACGCCGTAGCGGTCGGCCAGCCGGCCCATGGCGATGCCGCCCAGGCCGAAACCGACCATCATCAGCGTGTAGGGCATGGAGGCGTCGGCGCGGGCCACGCCGAACTCGGCCTGCACCGTGGGCAGCACCACCGAGATGACGTACATCGCGCTGCTGCCGATGGTCATCAGCGCCAGCGTCACCGCCAGGCGGGTCCAGGCATAGCGCGAATCGGCGGCGTGGGTTTGCACGGGCGGCATTGTCGGGCAGGCTGGACGCGCAGCGTGCCACTGGCCGCCCGCGCCGACTTCCCGAAAGGCCCGTCCTCAAGTCAGCCGCTGGCGGGTCGAAAGAGCAGTTCAGTGCTGCCCACACGGGCAGCCAGCCTTTGCGCCACAGCCCGAGCTACGGCCCACTACCGACTGCCATGCCTCAGCCCCGCCTGCTGGACCGTCTGCGCTTGGCCCTGGCCGCTGCCTTGGCCGCCTGGCGGGCAGAGGCAAGCGCTTCGCCCGCGGCCGCCGCGCCCCCTGCGGCGACCCGAGGCCGTGCCGATTCGACTTCGGGGATGGAGCAACTGCTGCGCCTGTTCCGCCATTCCGACAGTGGCCTGCTCGTGTGCCGCCGCGACGGCCGCCTGCTTCTGGGCAGCCCGGTGGCGGCCCGCATGTTCGGCGTGGAGCCGCTGGCGCTGCGCCACACGCAGGTGACGCGCTGGCTGGAACCCCTGAACGGGGCGGGCGACGCCGCGCCCACCCTGCCGGCCGGGCAGTGGGAAACCACCGCGCGCCGCGACGACGGCAGCGCCTTCCCGGCTGAGGTCACCGTCACCGAGACGCGGCTGGACGGCCACGACCAGCGCATCCTGATCGTGCGCGACATCACCGACCGCCGGCTGACCCAGGAGAGGCTGCAGCACCTGGCCAACTTCGACAGCCTGACCGGCCTGCCCAACCGCACGCTCTTCCGCGACCGTCTGGCCAAGGCGATGGCGCGTGCGCGCCGCAGCCGCATGCCGATGGTGCTGATGTTCCTGGACCTGGACAACTTCAAGGTCATCAACGACAGCCTGGGCCACGAGGTGGGCGACCAGCTGCTGTGCCACGTGGCGCGGACGCTCGAGGGCTGCCTGCGCGACGTCGACAGCGTGGCGCTGCGCAACCCCGGTGACGACGTCATCACGGTTTCGCGGCTGGGGGGCGACGAGTTCACGGTCATCGCCGAGCAGGTGGCCACCGCCGAAGACGCTGCCCTGCTGGCGCGCCGCATCCTCGACGCGCTGGCCACGCCGCTGCAGCTGATGGAGCACGAGCTGCACGTCTCGGCCAGCATCGGCATCTCGATGTTTCCCAACGACGACACCGACCTCGACGGCCTGGTGCGCCACACCGACATGGCGATGTACCGCAGCAAGGCCATGGGCCGCGGCATCTACAGCTTCTACAGCCACGAACTCAGTGCCGAGGTGGCGGCGCGGCTGACACTGGAAAACAACCTGCGGCACGCGCTGGAGCGCGGGGAATTCGAGCTCTACTACCAGCCGAAGTTTCACCTCGGCACGGGCCAAGTCAGCGGCGTGGAGGCGCTGATCCGCTGGCACAGCCCCGGGCATGGCATGGTCCCGCCCGACCGGTTCATTGGCGCGCTGGAAGACAGCGGGCTGATCCTGCCGGTGGGCGCCTGGGCGTTGCGCACGGCGATCGCCGAGCTCTCGTCCTGGGACGCTGCCGGCGCGCCGCGCCTGACGCTGGCGGTGAACCTGTCGGCCCGGCAGTTCCGCCAGCCCTTCCTGGCGCGCAGCGTGGCCGACGCACTGAGCGAGGCCGGCATCGCCCCGCATCGGCTCGAGCTGGAACTCACCGAAAGCCTGCTGCTGGAAGACAGCGAGAGCAACCGCAACGTGCTGGCCACGCTGGCCGAGATGGGCGTTCGCGTGGCGATCGACGACTTCGGTACCGGGCATTCGTCGCTCAGCTACCTGAAGCGCTTCGACATCGACACGCTGAAGATCGACCGCAGCTTCGTCAGCGCACTGCCCACCGACACCGAAGACGCGGCGATCGCCACCGCCATCGTCGCCATGGGCCACAGCCTGCACATGAAGGTGGTGGCCGAAGGCGTCGAGACCATCGAGCAGGCCGAGTTCCTGTACGGACTGGGCTGCGACGAGATCCAGGGCTACCTCATCAGCCGTCCTCTGCCCGGGACGCAGTTGCTGGCCTGGCTGCAGGAACGCCTGGGCCGCGCGCCGCCCGCCCCGCCCGGCAACACGACGCCCACCCCGGCAGACCAGTTGCCGTCGCGTCTGGCGCTGGACGTGCCCGATACGCTGTACTGCACCGAAACGCTGGGCGTCACGCGCTAGCCGCCGAGACCCAGGCGCCGATCGCGCGGCCGCAGGCGCCTGCGCGAGGAGAGTCCGGCAGGCGTTGCGCGCGCCGCGGCCGATCGCGGACAATGCGCCGCCATGGAACTGCTGACCAACCCCCAGGCCTGGATCGCCTTTGCCACGCTCACCGCGCTGGAACTGGTGCTGGGCATCGACAACATCATCTTCATCTCGATCCTGGTGGACAAGCTGCCCAAGGAGCGGCGCGAGTTCGCGCGCCGGCTGGGTCTGTTCATGGCCATGTTCATGCGCATCGGCCTGCTGCTGGTGCTGGCCTGGATCGTGGGCCTGGTGACGCCGCTGTTCAGCGTGTTCGGCCATGACATCTCGGGGCGCGACCTGATCCTCATTCTGGGCGGGCTGTTCCTGATCTGGAAGAGCACGGGCGAGATCCACCAGTCGCTCGAAGGCGAGGAAGAGCACGGCACGAGCGCGGTCAAGGCCACATTCACCGCGGTGATCCTGCAGATCATGGTGGTCGACCTGGTGTTCTCGCTGGATTCGATCATCACCGCCGTGGGCATGGTCGACGACGTGCGCATCATGATCGCCGCGGTCATCGCATCGGTGGCGCTGATGATGGTCTTCGCCGGGCCCATCGGCCGCTTTGTCTCGGACCACCCGACCATCAAGATGCTGGCGCTGTCGTTCCTGGTGGTGGTGGGTGTGGTGCTGATGGCCGAGGGCTTCGGCCACCATGTGCCCAAGGGCTACGTCTACTTCGGCATGGCCTTCTCGCTGATGGTGGAGATGCTCAACATCCGCATGCGCAAGGCGCGCGCCAAGCCGGTGCACCTGCACCCGGCGCGCATTCCGGGCAGCGAGTAGCGGGCCCGCAGCTGCGGCGGTCGCATCGGCAGGACTGAGGACGCCGCCGGGCGTTTGCACAGGGGCTTCCATGGCACCATCCGCGCCAGCCGCGGCTGCGGCCCTGGAGCCCCGCGTGAAGCGTCTGTCTGTCCTGTGCGTCGTCGTGGCCATCACGCTGGTGTTGCCTGCCTGTTCGGCCGACGACGCCCGATCCGCGCCGCCGGCCCTGCCGGTGGCGGAGTCGATCGAGACAGACCTGGGAGCCGCGGCCTGCGAGCAGCGGGTCGACCGCGACGATCCGAACGAGACCCGCTACCGCTTGTGCCCCGGCGTGGCCGGCTATGCGCTGATGGTGCGCAAGGTCGAAGCCGGGCGTCAGTCCATCGACGTCGTGGATGCCCGTCAGCGTGCGCATGCCCTGAACTTGCACGAGGTCGTCACCCGCCACATGCTGAGCATCGACCGTGTCGTCGAGTGGCGCCTGGCGGGCCCACAAGGCACCCGGCAACCGATCGCGCTGATCGTCGGCGTACAGGCGCGCGAGGACGTGTCCGACCCGGAAACGATCACGCACATCTACCACGCCGTGGCGAAGCTCCGGCCCGAAGGCGCCTGCGTCACCGACCGGATCGTCGGCGGCACGCTCACACCGGCAGCGCTGCGGCGGCTGGCCGATACGGCGCTGGCCAGGGAGTGCCTGCCACCGCTGCCGCCGATGGTGCTGGACGGCGCCCCCGTCCGATGATTTCGCGCCGGCCGCCTGGCCGACCACAGACCCTCTAGGAGCAGACCCATGATCACGCCCCTGCAGTTCATGACGCAGTACCGCAACATCGAGGTCAAGGCGCCCCTGGACGACCCTGCCGCAAGAATGTGCAGGGTGGTGACGCACCGGGTGCAACTGCTCAAGTACTTCATGATGGACTGGACCGAAGGCAGCGAGGAACGGCGTGACTACGGCCAGGTCAGCGCGGGCTCGAACGACGACCTGTGGTTCAAGGCGAACAAGGAGTTCGTGCGCAATGCCGCCATGGGCAAGGGCTCACCCAGGGACTACGCGCTCGCCCTGGAATGGGCCATCCGCTCGAAGAAGCTGCCCCTGGCGAGCCGCGCCACGCTGCAGGCCTATCTGGATGAATACCTGGGCATCGACTGCTCGGGGTTCGTCACCAACTACCTGATCGCCTGCGGCAAGAAGACCTACTCCGAAGGCGTCGTGCGCAACACCAGCGCGGCTTCGTACTTCAGCACGACGCAAGCCGTCAACGATGCCACCCAGGTGCAGCAGGGCGACCTGCTGGTCTGGATGCACGGCAACGACGTCAAGCGCAACCCCGGCCATGTGGCGCTCGTGGAGTCCTACGTGCCGCAGAGCCGGGTGGGCGGCAACCTGCACGTGGTCGAGGCCACGGGCGCCTCGGCGGCGAGCCCCAAGCTGGTGGACTCGATGTACAGCGTCGAGCGGATCATCGAGAAGGGCGCTGACGCTCCGGTGATGGTGCTGGTCGTCAGGCGCCACGGGCTGTCGGGCGATCGGGTCGCGGTGATCCGGCTGTAGCGCCCAAGAAGCCTGCGCGAGCCGCGTTCGGCGGCGCCGCGCGGGGCTCAGGCCGTCGGCAACTTGTACGCCTTGAACTGCTCGCGCAGCTTGATCTTCTGCATCTTGCCCGTGGCGCCCAGCGGGATGCTGTCGACGAAGACCACGTCATCGGGGGTCCACCACTTGGCGATCTTGCCCTCGAAGAAGGCCAGGATGTCCTCGCGCGTGACCTCGACGCCGGGCTTCTTCATCACCACCAGCAGCGGGCGCTCGTCCCACTTGGGGTGCTTGGCGGCGATGCACGCGGCCATGGCCACCGCGGGGTGGGCCATGGCGATGTTCTCGAGGTCGATGCTGCCTATCCATTCGCCGCCGCTCTTGATGACGTCCTTGCTGCGGTCGGTGATGGCCATGTAGCCCTCGGGCGTGATCCGGGCCACGTCGCCGGTGGGGAACCAGCCGTTCTGCAGCGGGTCGCCGCCCTCGCCCTTGAAGTAGCGCTCGATGATCCAGGGCCCGCGCACGTGCAGGTCGCCGCTGGCCTGGCCGTCCCAGGGCAGATCGGCGCCGTTGGGGTCCACGATCTTCATGTCGACGCCGTAGACCGCGCGGCCCTGGGTGGCCATCACCGCCAGGCGCTGCTCGGGTGACTGCTCGATATGCTGGGCCTTGAAGGCCGCGGCCGTGCCGATGGGGCTCATCTCGGTCATGCCCCAGGCGTGGATGACGTGCACGTCGTACTGGTCCAGGAACTTCTTGATCATGGCCGGCGGGCAGGCCGAGCCGCCGATGGCGCTCTTGCGCATGGTGCTGAACTTCAGGCCGCCGGCATCCACGTAGGCCAGCAGGCCCTGCCACACCGTGGGCACGCCGGCCGAGACGGTGACGCCTTCGCCTTCGAGCAGTTCGTACAGCGATTTGCCGTCCAGCCCCGCGCCCGGCAGCACCAGCTTGGCGCCCACCATGGGGGCCAGGTAGATCAGGCCCCAGGCGTTGACGTGGAACATCGGCACCACCGGCAGCACCGCGTCGGTGGCGCCTACGCCCAGGCAGTCGGGCAGGGCGGCGGCAAAGGTGTGCAGCATCGTGCTGCGGTGGCTGTAGAGCACGCCCTTGGGGTTGCCCGTGGTGCCGCTGGTGTAGCACAGCGAACTGGCGGTGTTCTCGTCGAAGCTGGGCCATTCGTAGCGGCCGTTCTGAAGCGCCAGCAGGTCTTCGTAGCACAGCAGGCCGGGCACCTTGGCCGCCTGGTCGGGCGGCGGCATGTGGGCGCGATCGGTCATGGCCACCCAGTGGCGGATGGTCCTGGTGCGCCCGGCCACGGCCTGGATCAGCGGCCAGAAGCTCATGTCGAAGCACAGCACCTGGTCTTCGGCGTGGTCGGCGATGTAGACCACCTGGTCGGGGTGCAGGCGCGGGTTGAGCGTGTGCAGCACCGCGCCCGAGCCGCTGACGCCGAAGTACAGCTCCATGTGGCGGTAGCCGTTCCAGGCCAGCGTGGCCACGCGGTCACCGGGTTTGACGTCCAGCGCGGCCAGGGCCTGCGCCACCTGGCGCGCGCGCTGCGCCAGTTGCTTGTAGGTGGTGCGGTGGATGTCGCCCTCGACGCGCCGCGACACCACCTCGCGCTCGGGGTGGTGGCGCTCGGCGTGCACGATGAGTGAGGAAATCAGCAGCGGCATCTGCATCATCTGGCCATACATGGCTTGTCTCCTGGAGTGGTGGGCCTGCTGCGGGCCATTCTGGCGCAGCCGGGCTGCGGCGCAGCGTCCACCGCGGGACACTGCGGGAAAGCCCCCAATGCGGCGGATGAATGCAGACAGGGGAGCCTGGGCTCCCCTGCTGCGGGTGGGGGCGGCTGTCCGTGGTGCTGCGGCTAGAGCCCGACCTGCAGTCGTCAGGCGGGAAGCCGGGGCGGCGCGCCGGCGGGCACAGCCCCTGCGACCGGCGCGGTGCCTCCGGGCGCGTCGGGCCCAGAGCCGGCCCCGGAGGCCAGGACCGCAGCGAACAGCCCCGCGCACACGACCACTGCCAGGCCGGCACGCCGGGCGCCGCGCGGCCTCAGGAGTGCGGCCAGCCGCGAGGGCCGCACCGGCTGGCGTGTCGACTCTTCGGCGGCACGCCGCCAGGCGGCTGACAGGCCGCTGCACTGGGTGTCGAACAGCTGCTGGTGGCCGCTGGCGAAGAGCTGGTTCATACCAATTCGCGTTCATTAGATTAGATATCATGTCGATCCACGCACTTTCAGGAGTCGTGGATGAAGAATCTGATCGTGGGCGACAAGGCG